>Ga0164318_10003745_pt1 | contig 14472 bp, 15 predicted proteins | sample GuaBasSedimGuay9_FD_113734 | JGI IMG/M metagenome (GOLD analysis project Ga0164318, IMG submission 113734) | Subseafloor sediment microbial communities from Guaymas Basin, Gulf of California, Mexico - Guay9, Core 4571-4, 0-3 cm | ecosystem: Environmental > Aquatic > Marine > Hydrothermal vents...
CTTCCTCCTCAAGCTCCCTAGCTCTCTGAGAAACCCTTTCGATCTCCTCCACAACCCTCTCTAGCGAAGAAGCGAGGCGAGACAACTCTACACTAAGATAAACAGAATAAAGCGTCGCAACAAGCGACCATATTACAAGTATAATGATAGCCAGCCGTTCTCTATCAATCCTCACAAGTCAATAACAAGGAAAACACACTTATATTCTCAACACAAAGAAACAAAAAACATTCAAGCAAAAACCACAGATAAACAAGGGAGGTGAACGAGACTTGAAAGGTATAGTAACCCAATACCTAATAGGCATAGTGGCCATAGTATTCTTCGCATACATAAACTCCTACTTCCCACAATACACTTTCCAGTTCTTCATCGCATACATGGTCGTAATGATGCTTGTAATGTTCGCGGTTATGGGTAAGCAAGCCGGAAAAATGTTCGAAGCCATGCAAGAGATCCAAAGAGGAGAAACCATATATAGGATCGAACAGGCAACCATAGCCAAGCTAAAGGAAAAAGACTTCCATAAGCTAAAAGAAGAAATGTCCACACAGTGGAAGACCATGATGCTGTCGTTTATCCCACTACTGCTAGTCATCACGGTCTTCTCGATACCTCAGCTCCGAGATGCGGTGATGTCAATCGGACGCAGCATCTACGGAGAGGGACAAATGGCTACCTTCGTATCCTTCTTGTTCCTCTACGGCATATTCTATGTGATCTCCGTGCCCATGACTATAATAAACAGAAGAAAACAAGCCAAGGAGGGAACCCTAACCATAGCGAACAGCTACATAGTTACCGACAAGGGAATAATCATCGACAATAGGCTCCCAATACAATTCCCAATCGAAGGAGAAATAAAAACAGACAACAAGCGAAAATTCGTAGAAATACACGCGAAACAATCCTACATGGGAACATCAGTCAAACAGAAAATCAGACTCTACACACCAGAACCATCCAAACTAGCCAGAATAATCAAACAACACAGCATCCAACAACAAACAACAACACAAGATAAAGAATAAAAACCCAAAAACAATAAACATACACGCCAAAAACAGCGGCCGTGGTCTAGTCTGGACTATGATGGCGGCCTGCCAAAGGCCGCAAAAAGACGGCCTACAGATCGCCGCAGAGACGGCCTCAACTGAGGCCGTAGCGGAAAACCCGGGTTCAAATCCCGGCGGCCGCACCATTTTTCTGTTTTTGTAAAAAATCTATATTTCGGAGGTCTTAGCTTATGCTGAGAGACTTGGTGATTTCTTCGATTCTTTTTATCGACTCCTTGATCTTCTCCTCGGGATACTCGTATGGCAAGAGCTTACCTTCAAGGAAGTCCTTGTAAGCCGCCAGGTCCAGCAAGCCGTGGCCGCTCAGATTGAATAATATTACTTTTTCTTCACCCGTCTCCTTGGCCTTGAGCGCCTCGTCTATTACGGCCTTTACAGCGTGGGCTGTCTCTGGTGCAACGACTATACCTTCGGTCTGAGCAAACAGTTGAGCGGCCTTAAAGACTTCTACTTGGTTATAGGCTACGCTTTCGAAGATTCCATGTTTTTTAAGCAAACTTAGAGTGGGGGCAGCTCCGTGGTATCTCAATCCGCCAGCATGTATTGGTGGAGGTATGAAGTCGTGTCCAAGCGTGTACATTTTGAGGAGAGGTGTAAGTTGGGCAGTGTCGCCGAAATCGTAGGTATATATGCCCTTTGTCATTGATGGAGATGCTGTAGGCTCCACTGCTATGAACCTGGTCTTCTTCGGCGCCTTACCCTCCTTTACGAGGTGGTAGAAGGGGTATGCTAGCCCGGCAAAATTGCTGCCACCGCCAACACATCCGATAACTACGTCTGGGAAGTCGCCGGTCATCTCCATCTGTTTTATGGCTTCCAGCCCGATGATGGTTTGGTGGAGAAGTACATGATTTAGCACGCTGCCGAGACTATATTTCGTGTTATCGTGTGTTGCGGCGTCTTCGACGGCTTCGCTGATTGCGATGCCTAGGCTGCCAGGATTGTCTGAGTCTTTTTCTAAGATGGCCCGTCCCACCTTTGTTCTATCGCTTGGGCTTGGTAGGACTTCGGCGCCCCATGTTTTCATGAGGATTGCCCTGTAGGGTTTTTGATAGTAGCTTACCTTGACCATGTATACGGTGAGTTTTAGTCCAAACATCTTTGTAGCAAAGGCTAGGGCTGAACCCCACTGTCCTGCTCCCGTCTCTGTTGTTAGCCTCTCTACTCCTTCTTTCATGTTGTAGTATGCTTGTGCGACTGCTGTGTTAGGCTTATGGCTTCCTGGAGGGCTTACTCCTTCATATTTGAAGTATATTTTAGCCGGAGTCTTCAGGTATTTTTCAAGCCGTATAGCCCTTATGAGGGGTGTTGGTCGCCAGATCCTGTACACGTCGAGTACTTCCTCTGGGATGTCTATCCACTTTTCTGGACTGGCTTCTTGTCTTATTAGTTCCTTTGGAAAGATTGGTTCAAGATCTTTTGGCTCGAGGGGCTTTCCTGTTGCTGGATTTATGGGTGGCGGGAGGGGTTCTGGCAGGTCTGGCAGGATATTATACCATTGTTTGGGTAGTTCGTTTTCGTCAAGTATGTATTTTTTGGTCATTTATGTTCACCAACGAACATTAATGTATATTTTTGTCCATAAAAGTATTTTGGTAGACATTAGGCTAGGAATATATTTAGTGTTATCGTATTAGAGATGTGGAGAAGAATATCTGGGGGAAAATAAGAGAGGTTTTGGGTGAGCATGACAAAAAAATTGAGGTAGTCAAGGTTCTCTTAAAATATGGGCTGAGCGTTCGTGAAGACGGCATATATGTGGGAGAGAAAATAAAAGTCCCCTTCAAGTCTATCGCCGATGAAGCTGGCGTTGATAGGCGTACGGTTGTCGATACGGTAAAGTCCATCAGAGAGGACGATTTTTTGAGAAAGTTTTTTGAGCTAATCAAGCCTGCGGGAGCATCGCTAGTAGACGTGGCGAGATTACTGGGATATAGGTGTTTGATAGTGGAGATATTCTCCGACCAGCCGGGAATTCTAGCATGGGTTGCGAACTCCTTGGCGGAGAGGAATATCAACATTCTCCAGGTTATAGCTGAGGACCCGGGTATCTATGAAAATCCTAAACTCTACATTGTGGTTTCAAGTAGTGTTCCTGGAGAGATTATCGATCGTATTTTAAAGCATCCAGCGGTTAAACGTGTGTCTATAGGCTAGATTGACGATTCGATCTTTTTGGCAAGCTCTCGTACGAACTCGTCCGCCATTGTTGAGGGGACTCTAGCTGATGCTGCTCTAGGATGTCCTCCGCCGCCTCCCCCGTATTTTTCTGCGAGATTTTTAAGAATAGATGCTATGTCTAGCTTGATGTTTTCTGGCACTCTTGCAGTCACTATAGTGTTTACTTCGCCTACTCTGAAGAGGAGAAGTGTTATCTTCTTGTAGGAGTTAGCATGGTGCGATGCTATCTTGCCTGCATAGCCGTGTACCCGGGTATTTCTCAGATCGATGATTCTAAGCTTTTCAGTGTCGTAGATGATGTTTTCACTAGCTTCTTTGAGTAATGCTTTTAATCGTTCAACTGCTTCTTCGGACCTGCGTGCTGCCTCGTCCGTGACAAGAGTTTTTTCCTTGAGCCATGTTCTCACGAGTTTTCTTTTGAAGTCGTCGTCGGTGGGATTTTCGGATAGAGCATTTCCGAGAACTTCTATTATAGGTTTTAGCGGGTGAGTGTTTGGTATCGATTTTACTTTATCAGAAACTTCTCCGATAACTACGAGCTTTGAGAAGAACTCTTTGTCCCCTATTTTCTCGAGAAAAGCTTCTCCGACTATGGTTGCTGCACAGCCGTCAATTGAGGCTAATAGAGGAATATTCATTTCTAGGAGTTCGACTACGTGCTGAATCGTCGACCTGTGATGGTCTATCCATATAATCTTTGTTTTTCCTATTAGATCAAGTAGTTCTTTTTTAATGTGCGGCCAGTGTTCTTCGTCTAGTGCGATATCGATTATAAACGTCATGTCCGTTGCTCTTTGAAATATTTTCCTTAGTGTTTCGTGTAGGTTGAAAGGCTGTGAGAATAACAGTTCATACTTTTCTAGATTGTAGTTATATTGTAGATAAGCAATGGTTATTGCTGCAGCAGTCATTCCGTCTAGGTCTCCATGAGCTATTATGATGGCATCCATATTGATCCTCCGATGTTAATCCATTCTTTTTCTAAAAATTCAGAAACTATGCAATTAAATATTTGTTTTATAAGTTTTTCTCCGATAAATATAGGATAAAACGATTTCAAAGTATAACCAACTTCTTTTAATCTCTTTGCAATTTTTTCTGCTTCTTCAATAGATGTCGGTAGAATCTTTACCTTCAACACTATGCTCGAAAAAATCTTTTCCTGGGGAGTGATGGTAACCTCGATGTTCCCGCTAGGTAGAGGTCTTGTAGCCTCGAATTTGTCCTTCGAGACATATACAGCCCAACCCTTTTCCCTTAGTTTACGTAGCTGTTGTTCTATGCTAAAGAGGTATTTCGATTCGACAGATATCTCGGCTAGTCTTTCAAGGAATTTTTTCTCAAACGTGTTGTCGTCGACTTCAAACCCGCAATGTATCTTTACAGTATTCTCCTCAATGTAGCTCCAAGAAACCTTTCTAGTGAATATCGTTAGGAGAAGCGGGACTTCTCCTGGTAGAAGTGGATGTAACGTTATATCAATCAAAAATAGCTTATTGTCTTTTATAGTATAATTGAACTCGACATACAGAGAGTTGTCGCAAGAGTATTTTTTCTCAATACGGTTTTCTGGCATCTTTGTTCCAGCCTTTCTTGTGATAAAAGTAATATACTCACCTATTTACTTTCCTCTATGGCAAATATTAAGGGTGGACTGGTGTAATGGGCGAAAAAGAACCCGTTAAGTATAACTTGGGGAAAATTCTGAGATTTAAAGCCAAATATCTCAGACAGTTATTGTTTGAAGGAAAGAAAACTACGATAAGGAAAGGAATAGTTACACCTAAAACACCAGCAGTCTATCTGGAAAGTGATGGGAAGATCTACGGAGAAGCAACAATTAAGGGTGTTAGATTTACGAAGCTTTCAGAGCTCACCGACGAAGACGCGTTGAGAGATGGTTTCGAGAGCAAAAAGGAGCTCGTAAAAGCCTTACAAGAAATCTATCCAGAGCTTAGTGAAGACGATTGGGTCACTATTATATCGTTTTCAGACGTGACTAGATACTCTTCACCAGTCACGCGAGAAGCTTTAAGAGAGGCTAGAAGGCATGAAAAAGACTTTGCTAGAATAGCTAGACTTGCCTTAGCCTATGGGCTGACAGAGACTTTTGAGGAGCAGCGGATCTTAGCGTCATTGCAGGTTACTGGAGACGTTAAAAAGACGGCTAAGGAGCTTGGCATCTCGCCGAGATACATTAAGCTTATTTTGGGAAAGATTATTAAACGCCTCAAGGAGCGGAGTTTGATGAAATAAACTTTAAGATATCATTAAAGGGAATCACGCCTTCTCTAACTTTCTTAACTTTTTCATCTACGACTTCTATTACTGTAGACGATATGCCTAGTGTTGGTCCAGAATCTACAATAACGTCTACTCTTTGAATGATTCTAGGATCCAGCTCTTCTATTCTTCGGGCTGGTGGAAGTGTAGAAATATTCGCACTGGTACCTGTAACATATCCTCCAGCTTCCTCGATGATAGCCAATGCGACGTTGTGGTCGGGCATGCGTACACCTAGTTTACCAGTATTTGAGTGAAGAATAGCTGGTACTTTTTCTTTCGCCGGAAGTATGATTGTGAGAGCTCCAGGCCAGTATTTTTCTACAAGCTTTTCTGCAAGCTTGTTCCAGTAGACTAGTTCTTTTGACTTTGAGAAAGACGAGACTAGCACTGGTATCGGTTTGTTTAGTGGTCTCTCTTTAATATAGAAGACTTTTTTCACAGCAGTTAACAAAAGAGGATTAGTTGCAAGACCATAAAGTGTATCAGTAGGTATAACGGCGACTCCTCCTTCTCTTATAATATCTGCTACCTGTCGAACTTTTTCTCTTTCTCTTTGAGGATTCCTTATCCTTATTATCTTCCTTTCCATAGATCTCCTCCAATGCGGTGATCAGTTTTTCTGCAAGCTTTTCTTCTCTAGATAAAAGTCTATCATAGTATTCTAAAAATTCTTCTTTTATCTCCTTTACAACTTCCTGGGGCTGTTTGAACTCGTCAACTATTTTGACGAGTTCTTTCTCCATGCGTCCTCTTACTTCTGGAACAACGAGTTCGGGAACAGTCTCAAAAAGAGAGACTGCGAGCGTCTTTCCTAAAGGTGTAGGTATGCACCTCTTTTGTCGGATAATAAAGTATTTTCTCTCAATGTTAGTGTGGATGTGGTCCTGCATGGTCGCATCTGTGCCTATACCATATTTTCTCATTAGTGATAGAAGCTCAGACTCACTTAAAAATGGGGGCGGCTTTGTAGTCCTTTCTTCAAGCTTTACCTCTATAACGTCTAGTGTGTCGCCCTCTAGGAGGTAGGGGAGAGGCTCGTCTTTTGGACGAGCATATGGATACACATGATAGAAACCTTCGTAGACGACTTTTCGTCCATCAGCTTCTAAGACTAGACCCCCTAACCTAACGTATACCTTTTGTTTTTCAACCATTGCTGGCTCGCTGAGGGTTGCAAGGAAGTGTCTTACCACAAATTCGTACAGCTTCCATCCCTTTTCTCCAAACCTAGAGATCACAGTTCTCTTATCTACAGCAGCGGTCGGGTAGATTGGCGGATGCGCCTTATCGTCGTCTCGACCTCTCGTGGGTTTGATTTCTTCAGACAGTATTTTGCCAACATACCATCCAACGTTCTCCCAGCCTGAAAACATTGATGCTATTTTCTTGAGGTTCAATGTGGGAGGGTATATGGTGGTCTCTGTCCTTGGATATGATATTAAGCCGTTCTGGTAAAGGTTTTCTGCGATGCTTAAGGTTTCACGGGGTCTTATGTTTAAGAAGACGCTGGCTCTTCTCTCCATTTCAATCGTGTTGAGTGGTATTGGTGGCCTGACTTCCTGAACCTTATACTCAGATTTTTCGACTACAGCCTTTTTAAGCACCTTCACTTTCTCGTACAGTAGTTTTGCCTTTTGTCTGTCGTCACCCACTTTTATACTGGCCTTAAACCTCGTACCGTCCGCCCCTAGGACAGCTGATATGACGTAGTATTTCTTTTTCTGGAACTTTTCTCTCTCCAGAGCTCTTTTTACAACAAGATATAGGACAGGTGTTTGGCAGGGACCATAGCTAAGGAATTTTCCTTTAGGAAAAACTCTCTTTCTCTTTTCCACTAAAAGTGTGAGCGCACGTGTAAATGCGGCTCCTATAGTAAGGTCTACAATCATTCTCGCAAAAGCCTTGTTAGCTAGGTTAGGGTCAGGCTCTCTCAGTTTTCGTATAGCATTCAGAATATCGCTTCTAGTTACTGCAGAGAACCACGCCCGTTGAAATTCTAGGGAAGGATTAACTTTTCTCATTATTCTCATTACTTCGAAGGCTATGCTTTCTCCTTCAACGTCAGCGTCTAGGGCAAGAATGACTTTGTCTGTCTGGGTAGCTAGCTTACGTAGGGCATTATAGTATTTCCATGCGCCTTTCCTTACCACTAATGTGGGTTCTATAAAGAAGAGTTGTCTTGGGTCTATTTCTCTCCACTTGTTATAGCTTTTCGGAAAATCGTAGTTTAAGACATGTCCACTTACGCCTATAGAGAGAAACTTTTTTCCTTCAAAAACAAACTCGTAAGCGTTGACGTTTTCTATCTTGATACGCCTGTAGTTCCCGTTGGAAAGATATTTTGCGAAAGCCAGGGCTACACCCGGCTTCTCGGCGACAATGACAGCATAGTATTTCATGTTATCTTCTCTTTCTTTTCCTTTCTGCGTGTCTTCCTCTGACACCTATTCCAAGCATTCTGCGTAGCGCTTCGTCTATAAACCTTATATGGACTCCTCCTTTACCCACGAACGCACCGTATTCATCCGGGTTTACATAGACCTCGAGGTTTGTTCCTACAAGTTCTGCTTTCTCTATGTGTTTCCTAATCCAGCCTACTGGGTGTATAGCCTTGATTATGTTTGAAAGGTCTGTTGTCAGCTCTATTCCTCTGAGAGATAGTCCTGTGTCTTCTTCTGTCTTGTTTATTCTTTCACCTTTTCTTCCTATAAGTCTGCTTAGGGTGTCTTCTTTAACTATTATCAATGCGTCTGGAGGTGTATCAAGCCTGTGTTTTTCCTTGAGATCTTTTAGCCATACAACCGTTATTATATCGGCGTCAGGTGCATTGCTGCTAGCAACAAGAAGAACCCTTTTCTCCTCCTCGTTTAGCTTCCTCCTTCTGAGTCTCATCTCTAATGCTAGCTTGAATCCACGCTTGGATCCTGGCCTTACGAGATCGTTTATTCCAAGGTCGACGATTATTGTTCTTTCTTCGCCCATCAAGAGCTCGCGAGCTATGGCGGCGGTGTTTTTCTCTTCGTTGGAAAACACCTGTAGTATTGGGTCACCGGCTATAACTAGTTTAGAGTTTTTGCCCATTCTGATGAGGAGTTCGGACAAGACCGTGGAGTGCGCGAATTGGGCGTCGTCTAGGAAAACAATGGTGTTGTCAAATGTTCTTCCAGCGAGAAAGTTTGGGTCTGCAATAACTATCTTGCCTTCGCTGACCATGTTTTTTATCTCATCATGTGGAATGTATTCGGCTAAAATGTCGTAGAGGTATTCTGACACTAAGTCGAAATATAATTTACCAAGGTCTACAGAGTTGAGAACTTTTCCTTCTGTGATGTTTGCGAGTGGTCGGAGTAGAACAAGCCTTGAATATTTACCATTTTTTACGGCGTTTATGGCATATGAGAGTACTATGAAGCTTTTACCCGTACCGCTGGGACCGAATACGCCTATGATGTCGGCGTCAGGGCTATCTAGTGCGCTGAGTAGCATCCTTTGCTTGCCAGTCATGGGTTGAATATTTTCCATAAATTTCACCTATTTACACTTTCCTTGGGATCTAATAACCGTTACCTTCGTATATCAGGGTTTGTAGACTAGCGTTATATTCTTGTGTAAAGTTATTTTAAATGGTGTAAAAATGTGGAAGCCTGACAGGGTTTACTTTGGTCCAGCTGGAATACCTAATAGCTTAAAGAGAGGTGGTGTTAAGGAGGGAGTCATGGAAGTTAAGCGGCTTGGACTTGATGCTATGGAGATAGAGTTTGTGAGAAAGATATTTTTGGATAAGAAAAAAGCTAGAGAGGTGAAGAGTGTTGCATCGCAACTTGGCATAGTGTTGACGGTTCATGCACCATATTATATCAACCTGCTCAGCAAAGAAGAAGAGAAGGTTAAGGCAAGTGTCGAGAGAATTCTTCAGTCGGCTAGGATCGGCTATGCGGCTGGTGCATGGAGTGTGTGTTTTCACGCTGGATATTATGGAGGGACAGAGCAAAGCGTAGTATATGGGAAAATTAGGGATGAGATAAAAACTATTGTTTCAACGCTAAAAGACGAAGGTATAGAGATATGGGTTCGTCCAGAAACTACTGGTAAAAAGTCGCAGTTTGGAGAACTTGTAGAATTATTGGAGTTGAGCCAGGAGATAGAGATGGTTATGCCAACTATAGACTTTGCGCATATTCATGCTCGTGGGGGTGGTAGACTTAAAAGGTATCAAGATTTTAGGGAAGTATTTGAACTTGTTGAAAAATACCTTGGGAGAGAGGGACTCGAAAACATGCATGTTCATGTTTCTGGGATCGAGTATAGTGATAAAGGAGAGGTTAGGCATCTAAACCTGAGGGAGGCGGATTTGGACTATAAGCTTCTAATAAAAGTTTTCAAGGAGTTTAACATTAAAGGAGTTGTTATTTCTGAAAGCCCTAACCTTGAAGAAGATGCTCTTCTCTTAAAACAGCTTTATTACGGTAAGCCTGTACGTGGAAAGCGGGGGACAAGCAAGAAGAGGTCTCGGGGAGAATAATCTTCGAGGTTTTTCTCCAAAACATACTTGAGTTCTCCGGGATTTATAACTGGTCCTGGAAAGAGTTCTGGATCGTCTATAGCGAGTCTCGGGCATGCTGTATTTATGTATGCATCAAATTCTCCCATGTTCATGATATTTTCTCTAGATATTTCGTCAAAAATCCCTATTTCGGCTCTCTTTCCCAGCTTCTCCAAGATTTCCTTTATCTGTTCCGCAACCTTTAGGTTGAACTGACCAGGTTTTGTCGAAACTACTATAAGGAAGCTTTGTGAATCAAATGCTAAAGATAGATTATAAAGATGCTTGGAAAGAATCTTTTTTGTATCAACTTTATTAACCTTCTTCTGGTAGGGATCAGCTATCCATGTCGGCTTGCCAGACCATAATGCCGCTCCAAGTCCGTGAAAAACTCCGCCAGCAACTGCGATAACGGCGTCTCCAGATTTGACTGCAGTATAGTCACATCCTATTATGAGACCGTTAATTCCTAAAACGCCTGGAAAAGCTTTTAGATTAAAGCCGGATTTTCTTGCCTCTATCAGCATTTTTCCTAGCCATTTATGGTGTTGGATAGTTGTGGCTAAAACATATTCCTTGAACTCGCTGTTGTATTGTGAGGCTTGTTTGAGTGCTTCAAGTAATATTCTTGTGGGATCGACCGAATAGAAGGCTGGAACAAACATAACCAGTGGTTTTTTAGGAAGCTCTATTCTTACGGGTCCGTGATGTCCTATGTGAATGATAGCGTCAGAATCTGTGAGACGTGCCTCGTCAAAAACAATATCGCATCCACCCCAAGCATGCCCACCCGATAAAACAACGCTGAATCCATGTTTTTCCAAAACATGGCTAAGTTTAATGGACAAATTTTTTAGTCCATCTGGTGCCTGAATAAGTATCCTTTTTACCTTCTTCTTGATGAGTATGGTTAAGATTTTTTTGATGTCTATCTCGTAGTTATCTATCTTGTGCATAAGCTATCTGGAGACAATTATATGACAAGTTGATATTAGCTTACTGGTCTCCAACAAAGTCCTAGCTCGTCAGCATAACGGTATGCTTCCTCTATTTCTTCTCCATGAAGACTCCTCGCGATATCTGGCCATCTTTCAGGGTACCTGGCAACAATGTGTTCTGGTCGATATTGGTCCATTATATTAACTAGAACGTATTTACAATTGTCAGCTATCCACTTGAGCACGGGTTTTGTACAGCAATCTAAGTGATTTGGGAGTACCAGGTGGCGTATGATCATGTCGCCTTTCATACATGCTTTTTTGTGGTTACGTGATATAACATCAAAGTAGTTGTCTATGCCTGATAGACGTTTTGCGCACTTATTGTTGCCGTATTTGAAGTCTGGCAACCATATGTCGACTATGTCCAATAGAATGTTTAGAGCCTCTTCTGTCATGTACATGTTACTGTTCCATAATAATGGTACGTTTACATCCATGTATTTCAGAGATTCAACTATTACGTGAAGTTGCTGATCCGGGTTTCCGCCAACATAATTTATGTTCTTTGCCCCCTTAAGGTAGAGTTTTGTGGCTATTTCAGCCAGTTCTTTAGGCGTAACTTCAACACCATTCTCTGGCATCGTCGAGATGTCCCAGTTCTGACAAAACACGCACCGAAAGCTGCATCCTGTAAAAAATATTGTTCCCGAAGGGACCAGAGGCGCTTCTTCTCCCATATGGAGGAACGCTGAAGCAACTCTAGCTTTGTAGTCTAATCCGCATACACCTTTTTCTCCCCTCCACCTGTTTACACCACATCTCCATTCACATAAATGGCATTTTTCGACAATCTTCTTCACAATGGTTATCTTGAGGTCTAGAAAGGATTTAGGCGGATATTTAAGGTCTTCAATACTTCTTTTTCCAGTTGCTATTTCGTCGTATATTTCCCAGAATTCTTTCGATTTTTCTTCATGTATTTTAAATAACTCTTTGAGACTGTCTTCTTCGCTATACTCGACAGGAATCCTTTTTACCACCCTGTATCTCGCTGGACGTTTACCGTCTAGTACGGCCTTATAGTGGCTAAGTCTTCTAACAACTTCTTTGTTCTTCCAAACAGATATAGCGTCTGGTCTCAAAAAATACCAGGTCATAAAATCTCTATGCTTAATAATATTTCCTAATAAAAATGTATAAAGCAATGAGCTTTATATGATACTATGTCTTCTCTCTTACGGTAAGAACATGAAAATAGAATTTCCATTAATTCTCATAAACTTTAAGGCCTATCCACAGTCAAGCGGAAAAAAGGCAGTAGAACTTGCCAAGGTTGCAGAGAAAGTTAGCAAAGAGACTGGCATAACAATAGCCGTAGCCCCACAGTTAACCGATCTAGCACTTGTTGCTAATAGCGTTGAAATACCTGTATTCTCTCAGCACGCAGACGATGTAACACCAGGTAGTAGAACAGGTCATGTAACACTAGAAGCCATAAGAGATGCGGGAGCAGTAGGTACGATGCTGAATCACTCTGAGAGGAGGATAAGAGCAGACCAGATAGATGTAATCGTAAAAAGGGCCAAAGAACTTGGGCTCCTTACTGTTGTTTGCAGTAACACACCAGAAGTCACTGCTGCAATGGCAGCACTAGGTCCAGATATGGTCGCGATAGAGCCTCCGGAACTCATAGGCACAGGTATACCTGTGTCTAAGGCTAAGCCCGAAGTAGTCACGGATTCCGTAAAGCTCGTCCAGAAAGTAAACCCGCAGGTAAAGGTGCTCTGTGGTGCTGGTATAACAACGGGAGAGGACGTAGTAGCTGCACTAAAGCTAGGCACCGTAGGTGTGTTACTAGCATCAGGGGTTGTCAAAGCAAAGGACTGGGAAGCCGCAATTAGGGGTCTAGTTGAACCGATTTTGAAGGAAAGATAAATTTTTCTTTTTTCTTGTCTATCAGCTATAGGCACATACACGGGCTTCTTCACAGATCTGTTCTTCCCAGCCTCATCATCTACACAACATGAGAATATTAATGGAGGCTCACTGCCTAGCCCTGTTCGTCATTTTTCAGAACCCGAGTTTTCGATCATCGCCGTTAAAATATATTGTTGGCTAAAAAATATTTGTCTACTTCAGGAGAAAGTCTAACGGGCACCCCACAGTTATGCTTAGAATATAGCCGGTAAAGATGAAGAGTACGTACGGGAGATATATTACTGCCCAAAACTTTTCATCAGGAGGTTCTGGAGTCTCTTCAGTTACCGTTAGGTTGAAGAGCAAGGTTTTTTTGCCATTTTTTCTGGTTTCAGCAGGTGCGTACATGTATTTCTTAGCCTTATATTCCTTCTTGTCAATATATCGCATCGTTGCTAAGGCAAGTATTTTTGCGAAAAGACTTATCTCGTATTCCTTGAATATATTTTCCTTTTTTAGCTTGGAAATATTGAGAAACAGGTTGTAGAGTGCGTAAATCAGCGCTATTATAAGCGAGTTGAAAATCACGCTTATAATAGGAAAGGGACAGAGCGAAAATAGATGTTTAGGAGTTGGAGGATAAAACAATCCTATAAAGAATATAGCTATGGCGTCCGCCTCTCCCATTATACCTGTATACCATATGGTAGATGCAAGCATAATTGATATGATAAGAGACGCTAGATAAAGCGGAAAGATGATAGAACCTACATACAACCTATAGATGAGAATTATGGAGAGGGGTATCGATCCCAATATCCATACTTTGTCGTCTATTTCTCTCGATTTGTAATCGCTCAAGGAGGCTATGAAGAGCACGAAGGCAATTATTAGCTTGCTTACAATGTCTAGTGGATCCAGTCAGCTCACCGTAAAGATATGTTCAAAGAAATTAATTTGTATATAGATGGGTTTAATTGACTCTATTTTTAGAATCCGAAGAGTGCTGAAAGTCCTTCCTCTATTTCTTCTTCTGCTGCTTCTTCTTTCTTTTCTTCTTTCTTTTCCTCTTCCTTTGCCTCTGCTGCTTCTGCAGCTGCTGGCTGTGCTACTGGTGCTGCGGCTACAGGTAGAGCCGCGGTCTTGAGGGCTTCTTCAATGTTAACTTCTTTGAGCGAGGCGACTATTGCCTTTAGCCTTACGTCGTCTACCTGGACTCCTGCTGCCTCTAGGATTTTCTTAAGGCTGTCTTCTGTTATCTCTTTTCCTGCATGATATAACAATAGGCTTGCGTATACGTATTCCATCCATTATCACCTTGCCACACTCTCTTCAAGCATGGTTGTACTTAAATTTTTCACTATGTTTTTAATCTTTGGAATAGGATCTTCGAACGTTTTTTTAGCTTTATTGATGTGGTCGAGCTTGTATCTTGTTGACTGAGTCTCTTCTACAAGACCGAGGATGTTGCTCATTTTTAGATGCTGCAGGTTATAGATATGATATAATGGGAACCCTTTTTTAGAGA
>Ga0164318_10003746_pt1 | contig 14472 bp, 9 predicted proteins | sample GuaBasSedimGuay9_FD_113734 | JGI IMG/M metagenome (GOLD analysis project Ga0164318, IMG submission 113734) | Subseafloor sediment microbial communities from Guaymas Basin, Gulf of California, Mexico - Guay9, Core 4571-4, 0-3 cm | ecosystem: Environmental > Aquatic > Marine > Hydrothermal vents >...
AAATTATTGAATATTTGCAATAAATACAGTATACAAACAAATACTCTTAACCCATAAATATTCAATTTATGGATTAGGAGTTCTGAAATTTATGCTTAATCCACCCGAATTTTAAAGTGAGCCTTAAGTAACAGTTAAATCTACAAAAAAACTCTGAAATTATTTCAGAGTTTTTTTTATTATATGAATATGAGAAATTTAATATTCCCACAAATCTTGTTCTACTTTAAATAGCTTATCTTTAATTCTTTCTGCTTCGAGAAGACCTTCAACACCTTGAGCATATGAATTAATTGGGCGATCATTATAAACATTAGACTCCTGAATAATGAAACTGTTAAAATATCTTTTTTCGAAAATATCATCAAATGTTCTTCTTTCTGCATCATTATAAGGGTTAAATGCTGCATGATTAGCTAAAATACGTCTAACTTCAGGAAAGTATACCCAAAAAACACGCGTTTTTCTAAGTGTTTTAGTAGCATCATCATCCTTAATAAAAAACCGTACCGGACAAATCCCAATAATTCTAACTTTCATAACAGATAATTGTCTATCGAAATACCATTCCTCTTTAATTATAAATTGTTTTATTTCACTAGTCAAAATTTCTCCCGGAATAATCTGCATTTCTTCTTCTCCTGTCTCTGGATTTGTAATCGGTATTGTATCAGCAACAGCTCCCATCTCTATTTCAACTTGTTTTCTTGTCATTGGTGCTGAAAAATTATCATCATCTGTTGAATATACTGTTAAACCTTCGTTTGTTATTCCCCACAAAAAAAGTTGCATTAAACTCATTCTATCACCTAACTTTTGAGTAGGAAAATATAACGGGTGATTAATTTTCTCTCTCAAATCAATTATTCTCCATATACGTTTTTTCCACATTACATCTGCTTCCCTGAGATAAGAATATTTTACTCTTTTTCTACTAGGAACGTGCTCCTTTTCATATATACCATCATTGACTTGTGCATTAACTGTATTAGTATTAAACCAAAAGAAAGACAAACAAAAAATTGAAATAAAAAATATTTTTTTCATATGTTCATAATTTAATTTTAATTCTCAAAAATTTATAGATAGCAAAAAATCATTTTTACTACTTAAAGTTCTTATATATTAAACATTTGTTATTATTCAATAATTATTTAATTTTAAATGCTAAATCTTGAAGTTTATTTACTCTACCGTCAGGTCCTACGGCTTTGATATCTTCAATCATAAGAATTTGTCCTGATTTTAAATTCCTTATTAATCTCTTTTGTTTAGAAGAAAACTTACTTCCTTTTTGTCGTTCAGTTTTTATATAACCTGCATCTGTAGTAGTAAGAGTAAAGCTCCTAATATTAAATTGCAAATCAAAAACAAAGTCTTCCAATTCTGCACTAACTCCAGGAACTCTTAGAAGTAAATTTTTTCTTATTGTTCCGCCTGATTTTCCTGCAACTTTTGCGACTGGTTTTGGAATTTTTCTTACCCTAAACTCCTTATAACCCATTGATTGTCTTTCCCCATCAACATCTGCCGTAACTCTAATTTTTACAGTACCGCTTGTTTTTGTAGGACGAACAATATAACCTCCTCTTCTATCTCTTTTAATCGTAGCATTTGTTGGGATAGGACGTATCTTATCTGGAGCTACTCCCGGAACCGAAATATCAACAGGGTTATCTATTTTATAATAAAAAACATTCATTTTTGTAGGAGAAATAACTAAATTAGGTTTTAGCACCTGATATTTTCCTTTAAAAGGATAACTTTGGATACCACCGCCTCGCACTCCATATTGAATAATTCCTCCCCATGATTTCTCTCCCAATCTATCAGTTTTTACATTATACACTCCTTTTCCATTAACAATTGGTATAGAATCATATTTACCAATCATTTTATAGCCAGTTTCTGTAGAATCATAATCCCCTACTAAAATGACAGGTTTGCGCGTAGTATCAAAGGCAGCAAGAAACACTTCTGCATGATAATCAGACCCTCGAAAAACAAGGTCTGAATTAGCAATTACTGTAGCTGATAATTTATTAAATTTAAAGGAAGTTGCATCAATTCTACTATATAAATAATTTACGATATCTGCTTCGGAATTTCTTATATCACTTTGAAGTTTAGATAAAATAGTTATTACTGCAACTAAGGGCAAATTTTCAAAATGATATCTCTCCCAAGTTGTATGTTCTCCTTCTCTTCCTGCTTCTCGAACTTTAGGATCTTCAGTATTTAAATTTTCATTTATGCTTCTTAATACAATTGTGTCATTTGGCAAAATTAAAGAACTTACGTATTCTCTATAGGCTATAATTTTATTTTTCAAATCTCGTCCATCAGCAATCCCGTTACTTCCAACCATTACTTGCGATGGAACATTCATATCATCTTTATTTTTAATATTTTCAACTATTATTTCTCTACCTTTTACTGCTTTAGATGATTTTCCTTCTGATTTAATTAAAATTTTTATTTTAGTATCTTGAATATAGTCATAAATACTATCTGCCATCGCTTTTACACTCAAAGCTTTTTGTCTCAACGCACCTACTTTTAAATGATTTTCTGTATCGGCTTGTTCAAATTGTGTGTAATACTTTTCATTCTTCTCTGTAAATATTTCTGTAGTAGTCGTTAAGCTATCATCTACTAAAGAAAAAGCATCTAAGACATCCCTACCAACATTTAATGCTAACTCTGCTGTTAACATCAAATACATCATTCCTATCATCTTCTGTCGCGGCGTTTCCGGACAATTAGTTGCTCCACTCATAATTTTAATTCAAAATTATTAATATGACTAATTATTTGAATTTATATTCATGTTTGTCAACATGTTACCATAAATATTATTTAATTCTGCTAAATTAGTATGAAGTTTAGACATTTCTTCTTTATATTTTTTTGTTTCCTCTGCAGAATTTTTCAGATTATCAACAATCGTATCTAAACCGTCGTATATCTTTTCTGATTTTTTTATATGTTCATCTGTATTATTTAAGGCTAATTCATAAACAGCATTTAATGCTGAAAGATTCTTGTTTAATGATTTTAATTGTCCTTTATAATTATCACTCTCTTCTGTAAATGAAGACAAATCAGTAGTAAATACTTCTGATAATTTCTTATATGAAGTAGCTAAATCTTCTCCTGAATTAGATATAACATCAGAAGTTTTGACATATGCCTCAGATAAGTTACTAACTGTTTCTCTTAAAGCTTCTGAGGATTTAGTATAGTTTTCTGAGAAATTATCTACAGATTCTGTTGCATTGTTCATGCTATTAATATATTTATCTGTTGCAACAGAAGCATTTGTTATATCTGACAATTTTGAAGCGGTATCTGACAATTTATTTAATCCTTTTCCTAATTTTTCGAAAATTTCAGGACTAATATTAGCATTTTCTAATAATTTATCAATTTTCCCGATACCAGCACCACCAGAAACTGTTCTTTCTTCTGAAAGAACATCTCTTCTTTTAGTTGTCGTTGTTATTTCAGGTTTTTGCCTTACTGCAAACTCTTGCTTATTATACCTACGTGCTTCATCTTTTTGTCTTCCTTCTGACGGTTCATCATCAAAAACATCATCCATACCAGCCAATTCAGGATATACAAGGGTCCAATCAATTTCCTCATGAAGTGGTTCAAAGGCTGAAAGAAAGAAAATCATCACTTCAGTTCCCATACCTGCAATAAGCATTATACTTGCTCCAGGATAGTGTTGAATCTTAAATAATGCTCCAAGAAGAACCACAGATGCTCCCCAACCATAAACTTTAGCCATTATCTTCTTATAGGCTTTACTTTCTACTAATTCTGATATACTCATCATAAGGCAAAAAATTTATCTATTAATAAACATGTGATTTACCACTGAATTCATAATCACGACCCATAAAAGCACGTACACATCTAAATCCAATGTATGATTTTGCTGTATCTTGATATTCATAAGTTCTGGTTCCGTTTTGTAAAAAATATCCAATATCTTTCCAAGAACCACCACGAACAACTTTTCTTTTCATAACTGGAGGGTCTCCAGGTAAAGCATTATACGAATAATCCGGGTTTAAATCATGTGTATAACTGTATGCAGATTCGTCGAAAGCATTTAATGTCCATTCAGCAACATTTCCTGCCATGTCATACAATCCGTAATCATTAGGTTCATAAATTCCAACTTCAACTGTGTGTAATCCACCATCGTCTGCATAATTTCCACGAAGTGGCTTGAAATTTGCAAGGAAACATCCCCTATCATTTCTTGTGTAATAACCACCCCAAGGATACATTGATAAGTCTAATCCTCCTCGAGCTGCATATTCCCATTGTGCTTCTGTAGGCAATCTATAGTCTTGCACAAAAGCTTCTCCATTTTGTCCAGCAGTAGCATTCATTAAATTAGTTCTCCAAATACAAAAAGCATTTGCTTGTTTCCATGTAACACCAACAACAGGATAATTATCATACGCTGGATGCCAAAAATACATATTTGACATAGGTTCGTTATAAGAATATGAAAAATCGCTTATCCAACAAAGAGTGTCAGGATAAACATAAACATGATCGTGCATAATAAAAGATGAACGGTCTTTAACAGGAACCAATTCTCCTTTTTCGTTGTAAACACTTCCATCATACTGACCGGTTTCGTAATTATATCGACGACGGGATTGTTTGTCAATTGCAATTTTTTGAGCTGCTTGTTTGTAATCAATCCAAAAATAATCAAATTTTAATTTTCTTGTGTCTATATTTTTTCTTCTGTAGAATCTTTCGTTTTCAGGATAATACATTTCTTGAAGGATATCATTTTCTTCTTCTCCATGCCAATTAATTTCTTGTTCCCAATTAATAAGAGGAGGGTCAATTTCTTCACCATACATATCTTCTGAAATTAAATATTCATCTATTGATTCCCCCAGTAAACGGTATGCAATAGAATCTCTCACCCAGTATACAAATTGACGATATTCATTATTTGTGATTTCTGTTTCATCCATCCAAAAAGGACTTACTGACACAACTTTTGATTGTGCAGTTACTGCCCAAGGAACATCTTGGTCGTTTGGTCCCATATGAAAACTTCCAATTGGGACATAAACCATACCAAAAGGATTTGCACTTGTCCATGGCATTCTATCTTGAACCCCAGTTAGTTCTCCGCCACCATAATTTGCACAACTCGTAAAGACTACTAAAATAACACTAATTATCAAAAACTTTTTCATATTATAGAACATTAAATTGAGACATGTTTTGTCAAAAATACTCATAATAATTTTAATTATAAATATTATTTTCTATTTAAAATTAAATATTCAGTATTTTTTATTTTCATAAAATTATAAAAATTATTTTTTTTTTACAAGAATCGAATGCTTTTATATACATTTTTTTCTTTTTCTACGCTTACATTAAATGTGTAACTAATTGCAAATTCGAAAGAACCACTCTGATATTGATAATTTATTTTTGTTGTTGCAGGCATTTCGTATGCAACTCCTACTTTTAATCCACTAATAAACTCAACTCCCAACATTGCAATTACAGCATCTGTCAGTCTATATGAAACGCCACCCCAAAATCTTTTATTGTATAACATTGTTCCATTTATACTATATTGTGATGATGTTTGGTCTGATTCAATAAAAATTGACGGACGAAATTCAAATAATGGATTTGCTAATTGATAGTTATATCCTGCACTTATATAATAATGCCGACTAATATAAGAATATTTGTCATCTACAACACCATCTTTATACTTAATCTTTGGTTGATTAATATGCGTTGTTGAGATTCCAAGGTGAAAATTATCTGTTTCATAAAAAACACCCAAGCCCATATCAAAAATCATTGGCTTATCGTCTCCTCCAACAGGTACTGCAGGATCGCTACCTTGTTCAGGATATTTCCATTCAGGAGATAATGATTGATTAATCATTCCTACATTAAAACCTATTCCTAAATTTCCTTGTCCCATATATTTATGATAAGCATAAGATAAATGAATACCCATATTTGTTTCAAAACCAATTTTATCATTTGTTATTGATAAACCGGCTCCATGTTTTGCTTTAAATAATTTAAATGGTGTGTGAATGCTAAAAACCTGTGTGGTTGGTGCTCCATCAAACCCCATCCATTGTTCTCTTCCAAGCAAAACTAAAGATACTGCATCCTTACTTCCTGCATACCCAGGGTTAATTTCCATATGATTAAACATGTTTAAACCATACTGGGAATCGAATTGAGCATTTGCAACATTAAAAACCAATAATAATATATTTAAAGAAAAAAATTTTTTCATATTATATTGCGAAGCTGTTTTGGTTTATAAAAAGGTAAAATAAACAAAAAAAAACCATTCACACAAATTTTATTAACATTTTAAAGTTAATAAACTTTTATAATTATTATTTATGTACAATAGATTTTCGCAAAAGTTTTATCTTTTTTTTTTACATATTAAAATAAGAATAATGCATGTTAATCAATTTTTTGTATCATTTTCCACATTCTGTCAGGAATTTCATTATTGCAAAACTTCTTATAATCAGCATATGAACATGACAAAATTTGCTTTGAGTTTTCATTGTTTGAAGAAGGTAATTCTACCCACCATCGGGATGTGATATTGCTCTTATAAAATGTAATGTTTTGGTTTATTTTATAATTATTGACAATAAACTTTGTGTGATTAGTTGATTTACTATCCGGATAATCGTTCTGACACTGAGAAACACCTTGAATAAAATGCCAAATAATTTGTGAGGCTAAATGAGATGTTTGATAATTTATATCATATTTAGGGTTAACTCCAAAAACACCAAATGTTGATAACCGACAACTCATCCCTGCGTATTTTGCCAATTGACAAACCTCTTCAGAGTAAAAACCGTTTGGTGAAGGATTGTAATAACCCGGGGCTTCCGATTGTTTGATTGAATTTATACTAACACCTAAGATGTCTGCATCTCGAAGAATTGGTTCTGTTTCAACAATATTATTATGTGCAACGCCTAAACGAATAGCATCAAAAAACATTTTATTCATCAAATCAACTTCTTCGTTTGAAACCAAGTATGATTGGTATCCAATATTTGAGAAATTAAAAAAAGTTTCGCTTTTTTGTTTAACAATCTTACTTAAATATGATTGCTTTTCTTTTTCGATTGAATCTTGCAAAAGGCATAAATTTGAATCAATTGACACAATATTTATTGAGCTTTCAATTTTTTTATAAGCCGTAAAAATTGGATAAATTAAATTTCTGTCTCCCCCAATAACTATAGGAATAATGCTATTCTGAATTAAAAAAGAAACAACCTCTGTTAATGCTGTATATGTATCTTCAATTTTCCTTCCCGTTTTCAAATTACCCAAATCAACAACCTTAACATTATTATTGATTTTAGATAAATTATACAATTTTTCTCTTACAATATTAGGAGCTTCTGCACACCCCTTATTTAGTGTGTCTCTTTGTTCTAGAACTCCTAATAAAGCTATATCAAAATCTTGTATGATATTATTTTTTTTTGAATAAATACTTATCTTTTTCCCGAATTTATGATCTACATTTAAATCATTTTGTTTTAAAAAATTATCAGAAACCGGATTTATATAATTTGTTAAATTCATTAAATAATATTAGAAATAAAAAAACATATAATAATTAAATTAATATTTATAAACTTTATTCTTTCTTTTTAGTTTTTTTCTTTGGTTTAGCTTTAGCTTTTGATTTAGTTTTTACAGTGGTTTTAGACTTCGTTTTTGATTTTGCTTTAGTGTTTTTTGGTTTCACCACTTTGTTAATTATCTCAAGACAAGCTTCATAAGACAAACTTTCAGGCACAACATCTTTTGGTATTTTATAGTTTTTCTTGTTATAAGAAATATATGGTCCCCAACGTCCATTAAGTATTTTTACGGGTACATCTTGATCGAAAATTTTTATAGTCTTTTTTCTGTCGTATTCTCTTTTTTCTTCAATTATCTCAATAGCCCTATCTTCACGCAATGTATAAGGGTCATCTATTCCTTTTTTTAACGAAAAGAACTTATTATCATGTTTTACATAAGGACCAAATCGTCCAATAGCAACAGTAATTTCTTTGTCTTCATACTTACCAACAACTCTTGGTAGCCTAAAAAGATCGAGAGCTTCTTTCAAAGTAATTGTTTCAAGGTGCTGTTCCTTAGTAAGCTTTGCATACCTCGGTTTTTCTTCATCGTCGGATTTGCCAATTTGTGCCATTGGACCATATCTACCTATACGAACAAAAACTTCTTTACCAGAAGCTTTGTCAACTCCTAATTTTCTTTCACCGGTTTTTCTTTCAGAATTCTCGAGTGTTATTTCAACTTTATTATGAAATGATTTATAAAATTTATCTATCATTTTACTCCAAACAAGTTTCCCCTTTGCTATTTCATCGAATTCTTTTTCGACTGATGCAGTAAAATTAAAATCAATAATATCTTCAAAATTCTCAACTAAGAAATCGTTAACAACAATCCCAATATCTGTTGGGAATAATTTTGATTTTTCTGCTCCTGTTATTTCTGTCTTAATATCATCAACAATATTATTATTTACTAAAGAAATGAAATTAAAATTTCGCTTTTCACCCTCACGATTTTCTTTTAATACATAACCTCTTTTTTGAACTGTTGAAATAATTGGCGCATAAGTTGAAGGACGACCAATACCTAATTCTTCTAATTTTTTCACCAAAGCTGCTTCAGTATATCTTGGAGGATGATGTGTAAAGCGTTGAATGGCATTAATAATATTAACATTTAAATCATCATTTTCACTTATTGGAGGAAGCAAAGATTTTGCTACATCACCATTCTCTAATATTTCATATACTTTTAAAAAACCATCGAATTTCAAAATTTCGCCTGTTGCTAAGTATTTATAATCTGAATTTGAAATGCTTATATTGATATTAGTTTTTTCAAATTTTGCTTCTGCCATTTGCGAGGCAATTGTTCTTTTCCAAATAAGTTTGTATAATTTTTTTTCTGCTTCACTTCCGCTCACTTCAAACTTATTAAGCGAAGTAGGACGAATTGCTTCGTGAGCTTCTTGTGCAGACTTCGATTTTGTTCTAAATTTTCTAACTTTCAGGTATTCATCACCAAAATTTGAGACAATAACATTTTTGGCTTCAGACATTGCAAAGTCAGACAAATTAACAGAATCTGTTCTCATATATGTTATTTTCCCAGACTCATATAATTTTTGTGCGACCATCATTGTTTGAGAAACAGAAAAGTTGAATTTTCGTGAAGCTTCTTGCTGTAATGTTGAAGTAGTGAAAGGTGCCAGTGGTGATTTTTTTGTTGGTTTTTTTATTACCTCAACTACTTTGTGTTTTGATGTTTTGGAATTTTCAAGAAATTTTAAGACTTCTTCTTTTGTATCAAACCGTTTCGACAAGTCTGCTTTAAGTTCATAGTTATTATTAGCAACATTGAATATTGCGCTTACTTTATAAAAAGATTCGCTATTAAAAGACATAATCTCTCTCTCTCTTTCGACTAACAAACGAACTGCAACTGACTGAACTCTTCCTGCCGATAATGAAGGTTTTATTTTTTTCCAAAGAATTGGCGATAATTCAAACCCAACTAATCTGTCAAGTATACGACGAGCTTGTTGAGAATTAACTATATCATTATTAATATCTCTTGGATTTTTTATTGAATCTAAAATTGCTTTTTTTGTAATTTCGTGAAAAACAATTCTTTTTGTATTGTCCTTATTTAACTTTAACTCGTCGAATAAATGCCATGCAATTGCCTCTCCTTCACGATCTTCATCGGAAGCAATCCATACTGTTTTAGCATTTTTTGTTAATTTTTTTAGTTCTGAAACAATTTTTTTCTTATCAGGAGACACCTCATAATTTGGTTGATAATTATTATCAATGTCAATTCCTAACTTTTTTTTCGACAAATCTCTTATATGACCAAAACTTGACTTAACCACATATTCTTTACCTAAAAACTTCTCTATAGTCTTCGCTTTTGCAGGAGACTCAACAATAACTAAATTATCTTCCATCAAATTATTCTTTATAATTTTATTTAAAAAATTTTACAAAGTAAAACAAATAGATTCCTAAGTTCAAAATTTTAGATAAAATAAATATTATTTTATTAATTTTACAGCAAATAAATTTGCTATGAAGACACATAATAAAAGAAATAAATTAATAATAATAATTTTTTGGGCATTAATAATCTTCCCTATTATTTTTTCAATAACAATATTTACTTTAATATCTACAGGAGCAATGGGTTTTATGCCTTCTTTTGAAGATTTAGAAAACCCAAAAAGTAATTTAGCGTCTGAGATTTACTCATCAGATCAAGTACTGTATGGGAAATATTATTATCAAAACAGAACTTTTGTTGATTTTGATGATTTATCGCCTTATTTGGTAAAAGCATTAATTTCTACTGAGGACTACCGCTTTACAAAACATTCAGGTATTGATGCCATAGCTATGTTTAGAGTTGCTTACGGCGTTTTATCAGGGGATTTGAAAGGTGGTGGAAGTACAATAACACAACAACTATCAAAAAATTTATTCCCAAGAGACACATCAACTTACAATTCGAAATTGCAAAAAACTTCGCATCTAATTCTTGCAAAACTGAAAGAATGGGTTACAGCGGTTAAACTTGAAAGAAATTACACAAAAGAAGAAATTCTTGCAATGTACCTTAACACTGTTCCCTTTGGCAGTCAATCATTTGGGATAAAATCTGCATGTAATACTTTTTTTAATAAAACGCCTTCAAATATGCAAATGGAGCAGGCTGCATTAATGATTGGAGTGTTAAAAGCGCCCTCATATTATAGCCCTGTAAGGCATCCTGAAAGAGCATTGAGACGAAGAAACACAGTTTTAAAACAAATGAGAAAATATAATTTTATTTCTCAAAACACTTATGATTCAATAGCAAAAACTCCTCTTAATCTTGAATATAAAGTTCAAACTCACACTCAAGGTTTAGCAACTTATTTTAGAGAATATTTAAGAATGACCTTAAATGCAAAAAAACCCGATATGAAAAATTATTGGAGTTATAAAAAATTCGAAGAAGATTCTATAGAATGGGAAACAAACCCATTGTTCGGATGGTGCAATAAAAATTTTAAGCCAGATGGTACAAATTATAACATATATAAAGATGGTTTAAAAATTTACACAACAATAAACTCAAAGATGCAAAAATATGCAGAAGAAGCAGTAGAAGAGCATCTGAGTAAAGACCTGCAACTTGCTTTTGATAGAGAAATAAAAAACAAAAAAACTGCGCCTTTCTCAAAAGATTTAACACCTGAAGAAACCGAGCATATTTTACTCCTATCAATGAAAAGGAGTGAGAGATATAGAGTATTAAGGAATAAAGGATATTCACAAGATTCTATAAAGCTTATTTTCAACACACCAACTCCAATGCAAGTTTTTAGCTGGAAAGGAGAAATAGACACAGTAATGTCTCCAATGGATTCTATTAAATACTACAAACATTTTTTGCAAGCAGGATTTATGTCGATGGAACCAAGCAGTGGTTATGTCAGAGCATATGTTGGAGGAATAAATTATAAATATTTTCAATTTGATCATGTAAAATTAAGCAGGAGACAAGTAGGATCAACTTTTAAACCTTTTTTATATACTCTTGCTATGCAAGAAGGATATTCTCCTTGCTACGAAGTACCAAATGTTCCAACAACTTTTGTTTTGCCTTCTGGAGATACATGGACGCCAAGAAATTCAGGTAACTCAAAATATGACCGAAAAATGGTTACTTTAAAATGGGGCTTAGCCAACTCTGTTAATAATGTTTCTGCATGGTTAATGAAACAATTTAAGCCAAAAGCAGTAATCAATATTACAAAATTAATGGGCATAAAAAGTTATATTCCACCTGTACCATCAATATGTTTGGGAACTGCTGATATTTCTCTTTACGAAATGATTGGAGCCTATAGCACTTTTGCGAATAAAGGTGTTTATACAGAACCAATATTTGTTACAAGAATTGAAGATAAAAACGGCAACATATTACAAACCTTCCAACCTAAAAAAACAGAAGCTATTAGCAAAAACACAGCCTATTTAATGCTAAACCTAATGCAGGGTGTTGTTCAAAAAGGAACAAGTATTAGGTTGAGATTTAAATACAATTTAATGAATGAGATTGCAGCCAAAACAGGAACAACAAACAACCAATCAGATGGTTGGTTTATGGGAATTACTCCAAATTTAGTTTCTGGTGTTTGGGTTGGTGGCGAGGATAGAAGCATCCACTTTGACGAAATATACTACGGACAAGGTGCCAATATGGCTCTACCAATTTGGGCATTATATATGCAAAAAGTTTATGCTGACAGCCTAGGCATTACAACCGAAGATGTATTTGAAAAACCTGTAGGGTTCTCATCATCTATGGAATGTGATGGAAACAACCAAAGCAATTTTATTGAAGATGAAAATACAAATAAAGAGGATAGTGAATTTTTTAATTAATAAGTCCTTTTAAATTATTGAATTAATAAGTTTTTTGGTGTAATCTGAATCTGGGTTCATAAATATGCTATCGGCTTCACCTATTTCTTCAATTTTGCCGTTATTCATAACTATCATACGGTCTGACATATACTTAACAACTGACAAATCGTGTGAAATAAATAGATATGTTAATTGAAAATCGTCTTTTAACTGATTAAGAAGATTTAAAACCTGTGCTTGCACAGAAACATCTAAGGCAGAAACAGATTCGTCACAAATTACTAATTCAGGGTTAAGTGCTAAAGCTCTTGCAATTCCAATTCGCTGACGCTGTCCTCCTGAAAATTCATGTGGATATCGAGAGAATACTGCTGGTTCAAGATTAACTTTCTTTAAAATCTCAACCGCTCTTAATTCTCTTTGTTTTTGATTTTGCAAAATACCATGAACCTTCATTGGTTCAACAATAGCCTCCCCTACTGTCATTCTAGGACTTAATGAAGAATACGGGTCTTGGAAAATTATTTGAATTTTTTGACGAAATTTTCTTAATTCTTTTTTTGATAAATTTCTCAAATTTTTTCCTTTATAAATTATATCGCCACTACCTCCTTTAATTAATTGTAAAAGAGTTCTACTAAGAGTAGTTTTCCCACATCCCGATTCTCCAACTAAACCAAGTGTCTCTCCTTTATAAACATCAAAACTCACATCATTCACAGCCTTAACATACTTTAAAGGTCTACAAAAAAAATTCTTTTTCTCAACAAAAAATTTTTCAAGATTCTTCACCCTCAATATAGGTTCGTTTAAATAAATCTCCTTATGATATTGCTGCCTTTGCTCTTTCTTGATTGTTATAAATTTTCCCTTTATGTTATAATCTGAAATGGTTGGTAATGGCTTAATCCTTTTTTCTAATGAAGGACGACAAGCCCATAATGCTTTTGTATAATAATGTTTAGGATTCTTTACTATTCCTGATGGTGTCCCAAATTCTACAATACAACCATCTTTCATGACAAGAATTTTGTCAGCAATATTAGCAACAACCGATAAATCATGAGAGATAAAAACAATGGCAGTATTATATTTTTTTTGCAAATCCTTCATTAAATCAAGTATAGTTTTTTGAACTGTCACATCGAGTGCCGTAGTAGGTTCATCGGCTATTAAGACCTGAGGCTTGCTCGACATTGCCATTGCAATCATAACTCTTTGCTTCTGACCACCTGATAATTGATGTGGATATGATTTAAAAAGTATTTCGGGACGAGGCAGATTAACTTCCATAAACAATTCTTTAGCAATTTTTTTTGCTCCTTTTTGAGATATGTTTTGATGTATTCTAATTGCTTCGACAAGTTGCTTACCACAAGTCATAACGGGATTTAAAGATGTCATTGGTTCTTGGAAAATCATTGAAATATTTCGACCTCTATACTTTTCAACATCTTTTCTTTTGAGCAAATCAACAATTTCATTTCCATCATTTAATTTAACACTCCCTTTTTTTACTAATGCACCTGAAGGTAATAATTTAATCAATGACAATGCTGTTATTGATTTTCCAGAACCCGATTCTCCAACAATACCAATTGTCTCTCCTCGATTTATCGAAAAATTAACGTTATCAACAACCGTTCGCTCTTCATTCTTTTCAGAAAAAGTTACTGTTAAATCATTAACTTCTAAAATTGGATTTGAGCTCATAAAAAGTCATAATAATGATAAAAAAACAATTTGGAAAAGATACTATATTTTTTTTATTACTCATAAATTTCTTCTTTTATATTAACAAAACAATTAACCCGAAAAATTCATAATTTTTCTACGCTTAAGAATTACCAACAAATTTGGTGTTTTTTAAACCCCAAATTTGGGTACTTCTAATGCGGGATTTCCCGCTTTA
>Ga0164318_10003747_pt1 | contig 14471 bp, 12 predicted proteins | sample GuaBasSedimGuay9_FD_113734 | JGI IMG/M metagenome (GOLD analysis project Ga0164318, IMG submission 113734) | Subseafloor sediment microbial communities from Guaymas Basin, Gulf of California, Mexico - Guay9, Core 4571-4, 0-3 cm | ecosystem: Environmental > Aquatic > Marine > Hydrothermal vents...
AAAAAAGGAAACGCAGCAAGCTGCGGGGAATTAAACCCTAGATCCTTCGACTCCCTTCGGTCGCTCAGGATCAATTCGGCTATAGACTTTTTCTTCGAAAAAGTCTAAGTCTCATTGATTAAACCATAAAAAGGGAAAAAATCAAACCAAAAAATATGCGGACCTATTGGCTCATTAATAAATGCCACCGAAGAAGGCAGGGATAAGAGTTTTCTTTGCCGAAGTGAACCCCGTTAGAGAAAGCCGCCGTCGCCACCCCGTTAGAAAAATTCTTTCTAACGGGGTAAAAAACAAAGTCCTTTGACGAGGGTTACATAGCCTAAAAGGGTCTCCCTTCTAAAATTGTTGAAAACTGTTCTTAACACATAATCTTGCGGCCGCAAGATTATGTGTTATAGTATGGAAGTTTATCTCAGAACAGTTTTCGCGGCATAGGAAAGCATAGCTTTATGGGAAACACGAGTAAAAACCTGAGATTAAGATCGGCGGCTTTTTCTAAAGGATCAGAATATTTTGACAGAGAAGAACAAAGTGGCACAATAAAAAAGGCTTTTGTAACATAATATAATAATATGAAACGGATCCTTATAGTTAATGGTAACAAGAATTATGAGGAGAGCGATAGCCCGGCTTTTGCAGAATAATCGGAATTATCAATTTGAAGAGGCGGATACAGGCGGGACAGCTTATCAAAAGGTTGAAATATTTAAACCCCACATTATTATCCTTGATATCAAGATGCGCGGACTATTTTTTTGAAAAGCCCTTTGATGAAGACAAATTCAAAAATAAAATCGGTGGACTTTTGGATGAATAGGATATTTACCCGCGCTTTTTCGAAGATCTTATTCATGAACCGCCTGCCTAAACGGTCTTTATCTTTTAGTTTTTGTTTCTCTATTTCTGAATAATCATATAACCCACCGCAGATTTCTTCTGTTTTCATAACCACACATAAACACGCTATAGCGTCCATATGTGTGGATGTTGTTTGACAATTGATAGGCTTCTAAATATTCTATTTTGGCTTGTGGACTCATAATATATCCTCCCAATGTGAGTCAATTCGCGGATAGAAAAACCTATTGAAATCCCCTTAAGATAATGATATCCTAATAATTAAACAATGCGCAAAATATCCTATCCGAAAATATTCCCTTTCCTGTATCTCACTTCCCTTTTTATTATCTCGCGTGTAACTTTCTATATTTTAGGAGTCAGGTTCAATGACAACCCTCTTACATTCTACCTCCAATTTATAGACATTAAATTGCTTAAAACACACCTGCTCGAAAGCATCTGGTATTCTCACTTCCAGCCCCCCCTATATAATTTCTTTTTGGGAATAGTCATGAAACTTTTCCCCAAAGATTATTATACGGCATTCTACTTCATCTCTCTAATAACAGGATTTATCCTTATGGCCGGTATATACCTCCTAATGCGGAGATTAGGAGTTAATGAAAAAATCAACCTTATCCTTACTACTTTATTTATAATAAGCCCTTCAGTCATAGCATATGAAAACATTTTGTTCTATACCCTTTCTCTATCAGCATTAGTAGCCACCTCCGCTTTATTCTTCCACAGGTATATGACAAACAGCCGGGCATCCGATGCCTTCATTTTCTTCTTTCTCATAGCTGTACTCTCTCTTACCAGAAGCCTATACCATATTCTATGGGTTATAATGGGACTTGCGCTCCTCATTATTTATAAAAAACACGATACTAAGAAACTGCTGATTTGCGCTTCTATCCCCTTTCTTATCTCTGCGGTTATTTATGTTAAAGACTTTATTTTATTCGGTAGTACGGCTACAAGCACCTGGCTGGGCAACGAACTGGCAGTAAAGACTATGGAGTTTATGCCGAAAGAGTTGAGAAGAAAATTGATATTAGAAAAAAAGATATCGCCCTTGCCTGTATACTTCCCTTACCGTTCAGTTGAAACCTACCAAATCCTGCTCCATCTGCCTTCTCCAAATACGTCAATAGCTGTATTAGACCAGAAAAGGCGTTCAACCGGGCCATCGAATTTAAATAACCTTCTTTACATAACTGTATCAAAACAATATTTGAAAGACGGGCTTTATGCCCTGCATCATTACCCGAAATATTACCTTAAGTCTGTAAAGCAATCTCTATTCGTTTACCTCCTCCCCGGGCCGGCTAAAGATTCAGGAGAACTACATATGGAAGCTTTAAAAAAATTGCCTCCCTTTTACGAAAAGGCCTATAACACCATACTGCTTGGGCAAATATTACCCCGGACAAAGAAATGGACTTTTTATTTAAACCATCCTGAATATGAAACCAGGGCGGCTCTTTTCTGGCTTATAATCTTCCCTTTCCTGTTAATATATGTCCCCTTGCTGATATTCCACCTGACGCGCAGGAAACATCAGGATAAAGCCTTTACAGCTTCCTTATCGTTCATGTGGATAACAACTATCTATATCAGTTTTTTGTCCGTTTTTATAGCTTCCAGGACAAACAACCGCTACCGGTTTTCAATTGAACCGTTGGTATTAATCTTCCTCGGTATCTTTCTGACAAAAATACTCTCAGTTGTTAAGAAACGGAAGCAACTCAGGTGAACAGTTTGGAAAGATATGAGAGGATAACAAGGGATTCAATATTTATTTTGCCGCCTAAGAGGAATAATTTTTATACCAGTTTATTGTCTTCTGCAAGCCTCTGTCTAAACTCACTTTCGGCAGCCAATTAAGAATCCTTTTAGCCTTGTCATTACGGCAGAAAAAATGCTCCGGCTCTCCTATCCGTTTATCCAATTTCCCGATAAGAAGGTTAACCGGCCGGCCCATATAATCCAGGATTTTTTCTGCGACACTTCTGATCCTGTATTCTATACCGTTACCTATATTTATCACTTCTCCTATTGCCTCTTTGCATACAGCAGCCCGAAGGTAAGCATCCACAATATCATCTACATAATTGAATTCCCTGGTCTGATCTCCTCTAGTCATCTTAAAATCACGGCCTTCAAGGCAATGGCTTATCAACGAAGGGATAAACATATCCCTATCCTGAAAAGGACCGTAAGTAAGAAACGGCCTCAAAGTAACCATGGGTAGGCCTTCAGTCTTAAAAACCATCTGGGAAAAATAAGTCGCGGATACTTTACTAAAAGAATAAGGCGATACCGGTGATTCCCTCCGGCCTTCAGAAAAGGGGACGGTTAAATCGCCGTATTCTTCACAGGTGCCTGTATTGATAAAACATTCTAAAGAAATCTTTCCTTTAACCGCGGCATTCACAAGATTAACTAATCCTTTAATATTAACATCAATGACCGCATTAACTAATTCCAAGTCTCTTCTGACATCGCGTAAAGCCGCAAGATGAAAAATAATCTGAGGTTTTGAATCCTTAACACAAGAACTCACCGCGGAATAATCCCTTATATCGCCAAAGTAAACCTTAATATCTTCAATTATATCCTTAACTCTATCTTGAGAGCTTTCTTTTCTAACTAAAGCATAGACTTCCGCGCCTTCCTTTAGAAGGCTGCGGGAAAGGTGAGATCCAATAAAACCGAAAGCTCCAGTAACTAAAACTTTCTTACCTTGCAGCGATGGTTCCATTGCTATTTCCAAACCTTCCAGGGGAAATTGCCGCCTTTACAATACTCATTCAGCAGTTTCTTATCGCGGGGAGTATCCAAACACTGCCAAAAACCGGAATGACGATAAATTTTAAGCTGGCTGTCTCCGGCCATTTTTTCTAAAGGTTCTCTTTCTAAAGTACATTCTTTTTCTTCATTCAAATAGCTGAAAACATTGCGGGAGAAAACAAAGAAACCTCCGTTGATTAACCCTGTGCCGACTTGAGATTTCTCATTGAACTTAGTCACTGAATTTCCTTCAGCTACCAATTCTCCAAACCGGGATGGAGGATAAACCCCGGTAACCGTAGCTGTCCTGCCATGAGACTTATGAAACTCAAACAGCTCATCTATCCTAATATCAGCTAAGCCGTCGCCGTAAGTAAGAAAGAATATATCTGTATCAATATATTTCTCAATCTGTTTAACCCTGAATCCGGTCATTGCTTCAATACCCGTATCGGCAAAAGTAACCTGCCAGTCCTCTTTCTGCGGTGAAGCATAAGTAACAATGTTTTCCCGACCGGAAAGATTAAGGGTAAAATCGCTGTTTATAAATTTGTAATGCACAAAATATTCCTTAATCACTTCTCCCCTATAACCTAAGCAGATAATGAACTTCCGGCATCCGTAATGCGAATATATCTTCATAATATGCCAGAGAATAGGTTTTTCTCCTATAGAAACCATAGGCTTTGGTATTACCCCTGTCTCTTCTCCCAGCCTTGTGCCGAACCCTCCGGCCAAAATTACAACCGGGACATTCTCTATGCCCAAAGATTTATTCCCCATGCTTTAACTCCTCTCTAACTAAGAATAAAGGCCTTTGTTTTACTTCAATATACAGCCTCCCGATATACTCGCCGATTAATCCTAAAATAAGAAGCTGAAACCCTCCCAGACCCAATATCGGCAATAAAGTTGAAACCCACCCGGGAATAACATTAGTAGAAATCTTTATATACAAAACCCAAAATATACTGATTACGACAAAGATACACAAAGATAAGCCGGCCAAAGAAGCTATCCTTAAAGGGACATAGCTGAACGAGATTACCCCGTCTAAACTAAGCGATAACAGCGAAGAGACATTGAACTTCGACTTGCCGCAGATACGGGGAGCGCGTTTATAAAATACCTCCGCATAGCGGGACTCTAATTGCAGAACCATAGCCCTGATAAACCGGTTTCTCTCCGGAAGCAAGTTGAACTCTCTGACCAAAGGCCCTGCCATAAGCCTGAAATCTCCATGGTTATACACAATCTCTATGCCAAACAGTTTCATTAACCGGTAACAGTTCTCAGAAAAGAACCGCTTGAAGAAAAAATCGCTAGACCGGTCTTTTCTCACTCCTAAAACCAAGTCATATCCTTTCTCAAACCAAGACGCCATTTCTTCCATTTTCTCAGGAGGGTCCTGAAGGTCTGCGTCTATTGTAATAACCGCATCTCCTTGGGCATGAAATAAGCCGGCAGAAATCGACCCCTGGTAACCAAAATTGCGCCGTAAGGCAATAATCCGCGCATGGCTATCTGAACCGAATATTTCTTTTAAGAGGGCCAAAGTCTTATCCGTTGACCCGTTATCCACATAAACCAATTCGTATCCCGATATTTTTTCAAGAGAAACCATGCGGTTCAATATCCCGCTCAGCTTCTTGTGCGAAGACAGCAGGCATTCCTCTTCATTATGACAAGGGACAACAACAGATAAAAGTTTAATCTTTCTCATAATTTATGAATTATACTGTTTAAAAAACGATTTAAAAACACCGGTAACATAATTGATCTTATCTTCATCGAGACCGGGATATACCCCAATCCAGAAAGTATTTTTCATAATATAATCTGTGTTGGCCAACCTGCCGTATACCCGGTGCTTAATATTTTGATATGCCGGATGCCTGAGGATATTTCCGGAAAACAACGGACGGGTAGAGATCTTACGCCTTTCTAAATAGTTGACAATATCATTTCTTGAAAACAGGCTGTCATCTCTGACAGTTATTGCGAACCCGAACCAGTTCGGGTCAGAACCTGATTCAGCTTCGGGCAGGATCAGGTAATCCTGATATCCTTTCAACCCTCTATAAAGAGCCTGCCAATTCCTTTTCCTGATTTCCGTAAAAAGGGGCAGTTTCTTCAATTGAGCTACTCCTATTGCCGCTTGCATATCGGTAAGTTTAAGGTTATACCCGATATGAGAATAGGCATATTTATGGTCATACCCATAGGGCAAATCCCCCAACTGCTGAGCAAACCTTTTACCGCAGGTATTGTCACAACCGGGCTCACACCAACAGTCTCTTCCCCAATCTCTAAAAGACTTAACAACTCTGCTGATATCTGGGTCATTTGTAACCAACGCGCCGCCTTCTCCCATTGTTATGTGATGCGCCGGATAAAAACTGTAAGTGGAAATATGTCCAAACGTCCCGGTATACTTTCCTTCGTATTTAGAACCTAAAGCATCACAATTATCCTCAATAAACCAAAGATTGTGTTTCCCTACTACTTCCATAATTTTATAAAGATCAGCCGGATTACCCAATGTATGGGCAATAAAAACCGCTTTAGTCCTGTTTGTAATTGCTTTTTCAATCTTATCCGCAGGGACATTGTAACTCCCCGGTTCAACATCAACAAATACGGGAATTAAATTGTTTTGAATAATAGGATTGACTGTGGTCGGAAAAGCGCAGGCCGATGTTATTACTTCATCTCCGGGAAGAAACCGCCTTTCGCCAAACTCTTTGGCAGTCAAAGAAGATACCGCCAAAAGATTGGCGGAAGAACCGGAATTAACCAAAAGGCAATGTTTAACCCCCAGTAATTCTGAGAACTCTTTCTCAAACTGACGGGAAAACCTCCCCGCGGTAAGCCAGAAATCAAGCGAAGCATCAACTAAAGAAACCATTTCCTCGGAATCATAAATTCTTCCGGCATAAGGAATTTTATTCTTATCCTCTGAAGATTTATTGTCTTCAAGATTCCTCATACGGAATAAACTCCTCACCTTTTCAAAAATCTCTTCTCTTATCTGCTGTTCTTTAGAACAACTCATATTTTTCAGCTATTATCTGCTAACCGCATATATTCCTTAATTTGATTTACATTATAATCATACATGCCTGCAGAAGCAACTCCATAATCATAGAAAGTTTTATACCACTCTACGGCCTTTTTAACTGCGTTATCAATATCCAAAAGAGTCCGCCATCCTAAAAGGCTATAAGCTTTCCCGCAATTGAGTTTTAAGAGCTTTGTTTCATATTTGTTCCCGGAGGATTCAGAGAAAGAGTCCTTCCACCCTCCTCCCCCCCAGAAGTCAATAACACTGTTTACTATATCCCTGACGGAATAATACGGCTCATCAAAAGGGCCGAAATTCCAGGCCCCGGTATACTTATGCGGGCTTTGAAACAATTTTGATGCCAGCAAAAGATATCCGTACAAAGGCTCTAACACAAACTGCCAAGGACGGACAGATGAAGCATTCCTGACTATAATATCTGCTCCTTCTGAAAGAGCACGGACACAATCAGGCAGAAGCCTGTCAGAACCCCAATCTCCTCCTCCGATTATATTTCCTGAACGGGCAGAAGCAATTCCTATATTCTCTCTCTGCAAGAAGAAAGACCTGATATATGATTGGGTAACTATTTCAGAACAGGCTTTACTACTGCTATAAGGGTCATACCCTCCTACCCGGTCCTCTTCTTTATACCCCTGCTGTTGTTCTTTATTCTCATAAACTTTATCACTGGTTACATTTATAAACACGCGGACGGATTTGGCCGAACGGACAGCTTCAAACATATTAACCGTTCCTAAAATATTAGTATGGAAAGTAATCACCGGTCTATCATAAGAATACCGAACTAACGGCTGAGCGGCTAAATGAAAAACAAACTCCGGCTGGAAATCAGAAAAGGATCTCTTAAGAAAAGTTAAATCATTAATATCGCCGTGAACACTGTTTATCTTGCCTGATAAACCTGAAGCTTCAAAATTATTCGGGCTGCTCGGAGGATCTAACGAATATCCTAAAACTTCAGCGCCTAATTCATTAAGCCAAATTGCGAGCCACGACCCCTTAAATCCGGTATGCCCGGTAATTAAAACTCTTCTGCCCTTAAAAGCATCTTCATACCTTATCTTCCCCTTCTTTACATCCTGCATAAACACCTACTTCATTGCATACCCAATTCAACTCAGCTTATTTTCAATTCTTTATAAAGCCTGGCTATTTCATATTTGGAAAGAAAACGAAACCTGCCCTCTTGCAAATCGGATAATTTAAGAAACCCTTCGCCTGTTCTGAATAAACGCGTAACTCTATACCCCAAAGAAAAGAACATCCTTCTTACCTGGCGTTTTCTGCCCTCATATATAACCACATTAACTTTACGCGAAGAAGCTATCTTGATTTTACATGGAGATGTTTTCTTCCCGTCTAAGACAATCCCTCTACTCAAAACAGATACATCGGACTTTTTCACAGCCTTATCTAAGAACACATTATAAGTTTTACCCACCCTGAACTTAGGATGAGTCAAGCGGTAAGTCACTTCCCCGTCATTGGTAAGAATAAGCAGGCCTGAGGTATCTTTATCCAACCGGCCTACCGGATGAAGGTGTTTTAGTCTCCGGGGCAGAAAATCAAAGATTGTTTTATCAGCGAATTTATCTTTTTTAGTAGTGGTTACTCCCGCGGGCTTATGAAAAACCAAGTAAACTTTATCTTTAACAGAGACACTTTCTCCGTCAACTTCAACTTTATCTTTATCCGGAGAAACACGGCAATAAGGCTCAACTTCTATTTTACCGTTGACTTTAACCTTCCCTCCCCGAATAAGTTCTTCAGCCTTCCTGCGTGAACAAACACCGCACTTGGACAAATATGCCTGCAGTCTAATTGTATCCATTAACCCTTATCCGTTTCATCTCTGGGGATTGATCAGGCTGGAAAATAAAGAAACTACTCCTTCCCTGAGAGAAATCTTCAAATCTTTTCCGGATGAAAGCAGATATCGTTTACCGTTTATATCTAAAGGAACCTTTACATTCTTATCCTCAGATTCCAAAAGAGAAAGAGTAAGCCGGTTGGCAGTGATTAAAAGAAGTATCCAAACTTTATGATAGAAAAATTTTATCTCCAGGCTGTCCCATTTCTTAGGCAGGTTAGGAGCAATCCGGACTTTCCCGCCCACCACATTCACTCCGGCAAAACAACGCATAGTTACATCAATAGACCCCCCCATAATGCCGGCATGTATTCCCTCAGAAGTCGTCCCCTGCTGAAGGTCATTGATATCCGTCCCCAAAACATCCTGGAAGAGATTCCAGGATTCTGTTTTTTTTCCCAAAAGCTGAGCGACAAAACAATGCCCTACTTTGCTTAAGCTTGAACCGTGAGACGTTCGTTTTTCATAATAATCATAGTTTTTTCTGAGCATATTTCTATCTAAAGAATAGCCTAACCTCTGAAAGATCTGCCTGACTGTGGAAAGAGAATGGAGATAAAATATCATCAGGACATCTGCCTGTTTTGTAACTTTATATTCGTCAGGAGACTTTCCCTCAGCTTTTAAAATCCTGTCCATACGGTGAATATCTCCATACTCGGCTTTATACCCTTTCCAATCCAATTCCTTCAATTCAAAATACCCTGAAAACTGTTCAATAATCCCCTGCTCATCAATCAACAAGGCCATTTTTCGGCTAATCTTGTCCCAAAGAAAGAAATCCTCTTCAGACAGCTTCAACTTTCTTTTAAGGCTGATTTTGTCAGCATCCGGCAACAACTCAAACATATCTTTAGCCCTAAGAAGAACCCACACAGCCATGAAATTAGTATAGGCATTATCTTTCAGTCCCGGCTTACTGCTCTTGGGATATTTTTCATGAAACTCATCAGGGCCCATTACTCCTTCAATGTGAAACCTCCCGTCTTTAGGATCATACTTTGCCAAGCTGGCAGCGAACTGGGCAATTGACAGAATAAGTTCAGCTCCGTAATGTTTAACAAATTCCAAATCTCCTACCCTCTCCCAATGTTTCCACACATTATAGGCAATGGCAAAAGAAACATGCCTCTGAACCCGGCTGTAATCAGGGCCCCATTCTCCGGAAAGAGGATTTAAATGCAAAGTCTGGGTTTCCTCCCCCCCTGAAGAAGAACTCTGCCAGGGAAACATTGCTCCTTTGTACCCGTTCTTATACGCGTATTTTCTTGCCGCGTAAAGCCTCCGGTAACGGTACAAAATTAAAGACTTGGATATTTCAGGTAAATGGAAATCGTAAAACGGCATGGCATAAATCTCATCCCAGAAAACATGCCCGCGGTAAGCCTCTCCGTGCAGGCCCCGGGCAGGAAACCCGGCATCAAGTTTAATGTTATGGGAAGAAGCCGTTTGAATAAGATGAAAAATATGAAGCCTTAAGGCTTTCTGTGAAAAGAGATTTCCTCTGACTTTAATATCCAACTTATTCCAAAGATCCTTCCAGACATTCTGATGAGAAAACAACAGGCTTTTATACCTCCGGAGATTTTTGGCTAAATCAACAGACTTCTTAACCGGATCACACCCGCCTTCGTCTCTGGAGGTATAAATTGCCGCTGTTTTCTCTATTTCGTAAGACTGCTTTCTATTCACAAAGATCTTAAATTCCTGCCCAATTCTCGACTGGCCCTCCATAAGCCTGCGGACAATACGTTTAATGCCTATCCTAATCTCATTTCCTCCGGTAAAAACCCTAAGCTTAGAAGCTTCTGCTATATTAACCTTAGACTGATTTGTGCGCATATTCAGAAAAACCCCGTTTTTCCCAATCTGGCCGAGGGAACACGGCTCTAAATGTTTGGAATTAAGTTTTCTGTATCTCTGAACCCCGATATTAGATACCGCCCCGTCAAGCATCGAACGAACAGTAATCTGTGAACTGTAATTTTCAGGAGTAATAACATAACGTATTGCCCCCACATGCTGGTTGTGCATACTGACAAATCTTTCCGACTCAACCAATGTTTTCTGCCCCATCCGATTCTGAAAACGCACTTCCTTACGCAGGACTCCTCTTCTCATATCTAACTCCTGGCGGTAAAACAAGATCCTGCTGGTAGAAGGAGAAAACCATTCGCTGTCCCCTACCCTGAAAGTCAAGAACAGCCAGTTAGGACAGTTAACCATATCTTCATTTAAAACAGTCCGGCCTGAAATATTTGTTTTTAAGCGGTTATATATTCCGGCAATATATGTGGCGGGATAATGTATTCTTGATACTGTAGATTCGTTCACAGCGCCGCGGACAGCAAAATAGCCGTTGCCTAAAGTGCATAAAGATTCCCTTAAGCTTTCTTCTTCCGGCTCAAACCAATTATAAATCAGACTCCATGAAGACTGAGTATCCATGTTTCATCCTCAACTTAGGCTTGATATTGCCAAAAGTTTAATAACCGATAACCAAGATAGAAATAAAATCCAAAATCCCAATATTACCAATACTACCAAATAAACTCAAAATCCAAAAATAAGAAGAATTAATGTCCTTCTCTTTTAGATTTGGGATTTATTTTGAATTTTGTAGCATTTGGATCTGGGGGTTATCATTTGGTAATCTTGGTTATTGTATCTTGTATCTTTTTGAAATAATCCTTCCCTACGATTTTTGATATTACTCTATACTCTAAAGAATCCTTTCAAAAAAATCCTTTACCTGTTCAACTGACAAAAGCCTAAAGTCCGCAGCTGAAGCCTTTCTTTCTTGCGAAACCAATACCCCCACTCCTCTTGTCCGGACAGCCCTGAAAGCATCTTCATCAGTTGTATCATCCCCTATATAAACTACTTCTGTTTCATCCCGGGAAAGAGATAAAGCCTTGAGAATCCAACGAACAGCTTTTCCCTTATCCCAGTCAATCGCAGGAAGAATCTCAAAAACTTTTTTGCCCCGCATAAGGCGCAGGGAAGGATATTTATTAACTGTATTTTTAACCGTGGCCTCTATTCTCTCTAAATACTCATCTGAAACCAGCCGGTAATGCACCGCTGTGCTGAACTTTTTTTCTTCAACCAATAAACCCGGTATAGATTTTAACTCTTCTGACAAAATCCGGATGACTTCTGAAACAACCGGGATTAGTTTCTCCGCTTCAGGATGAACCATTGAACAGCCCTTGCCTAAAATATCAAACCCGTGGCTTCCGGCATAGAAGATACCATTTATACCGACAAGATTCTGGACATCTTCCCTCATCCTGCCGCTTACAACCGCAACTGTGTACTTTTTAATCAGACGTTCTAAAATATCTTTCATCTCCGGAGACAAAACCGCTAAATCCGGCCTATCAACAATAGGCGTCAATGTCCCATCATAATCCAGAAAAAATACCGGCTTGTTAGAACTCATAAACACACTCTTAGCTTTCCTTGTATAACAAGGGTTAACAACTATATTTCCAGAAAATCCTCCCTCCGTATTAAACATCTCTGATATTTGAGGATTCTTATCCCAAAAATCAAATAAGTCAGCCGGGACTTTGGAAAACCACTTATCAATAAACTCTAAATTTACATCCTCTAAATCCTTAACTGCTATATCCGCTCCATTCTTAAGCAAATCCTGTTCGTTAGCCTTCCGGGCTACGCCTATAACCAGGCCGAACCCTCCGTTCCTTCCGGCTGAAACTCCGGACACGGCATCTTCGACCACTGCGGACTTTGAAGGAACAGCCCCAATCCTCGCCGCGGCAGTCACAAAAATATCTCCTTCAGGCTTTCCTTTCAACCCTAACTCTGCTGAAACTTCTCCGTCAACTCTGGATTCAAACAATCCCTCAATACCCGCGGATTTAAGGACATAACGGCAGTTCTTTGAAGAAGAAGCAACTCCCACTTTCACTCCGGCCGATTTTAAAGATTTTATAAATTCAATAGTAGAAGGATAAACCTCAACACCTTCTTCTTTCAAAACCTGCCTAAAGCGTTGATTCTTACGGTTACCTACCCCGCAAACCGTTTCTTTATCGGGAGAATCTGAAGGAGAACCAAACGGAAGATTGATATTCCGCGACTCAAGGAAGCTTTTAACTCCCTCATAGCGCGGTTTACCGTCAACATAGGTAAGATAATCCTGAGAGGTAAATTCGGGAAAAGGCTCTTTATCCCTGCCTTCCCTAATCTTTAGATACTCGTCAAATACGGATTTCCATGCCCGGGTATGAACCAAAGCTGTCTTAGTAATAATCCCGTCCAAATCAAAAATAACTGATTCAAAGCTTAAGTTGTCCATATTCAGAGGTATTTTACCAGAAAAAGGCTTTTTTGACAAGAGACAGCTACCCTTCCAAAAAGCTTTTTCACCTCCCGGTGAGCATTAAATTACCTTACTAAATCTTCTACTAAGCAGTATCTTACTTCTGCATCACTCCGCGGTTAGAACAAATTACAACCTTATTTTCTTATTTCAAAACATTCAAAACATCTTCAAAAAACTCTGCTATAGCAGAGTTTTTTGAAGATGTTTTTTGCCCCTGCATTCAGAGTTCGTTCTGGCTCAGAACTTCAATGCTGCCAATTCAAAAGGTAATTTCTAACTAAAACTTCAGCTTGGCCATGTTTAAAGACAGCCGGAACAACTTACCTAAAATATGCTCCCCTTTTTCTCTTATCTTCCAAATATTAGAAAAGTCTTTTGGCAAGAAAGCATCAGATAGAAGTAAATCTTTATACCTTAAGAATAAAGAACAATATTTTTCATAGGAAGATTTAAAGGACATTCCCTCTATCTCAATTTCCCTGATGCAATCTTTCGCATCCTTAACAATACTTTTGTATTCAATATAAAAACTGTTTAGTGCCCATACATCCTCTACCAATTTATCCAAATCTCTGCCGGCAAAGAATTCTCCTTTATATATACAGATATAGTCTTTAATTTTATTTTCTAAAGAAAAAGCATAAACCTCTGAAGAGAAATCGTATGGAGAAACCCAACAGCTGTCTTGGACCCTGCCAAAACCTAAACCAACTAAATATTTTCTCAGGCAATCTCTATCAACTTTTTTCCTTTCAGGAATATCATAAATCACTAATCTCCATTTTCTATCCCATACTGTCTTGAATTTCCCTACTTTCCTGTCAAGATAACTATTCAGGAATTTATTCCTTAACCCCTTGTTAAACCGATAAAGTACATCTCTTCCCCTGCCTATCTTTCCAATATACCCTTTTTTATAAAGCCTATAAAACTTTTGCCGCAAGCTTTTCTGGATACGATATTCTTCTAACGGCATCTGAGACAATATTTTCACCAAACGAAATAGGAGTAGAAACCAAATACAACCCATAAAAAAGAGATTCCGATCCTTCTTCCAATAAAAGCTTCCCAATATCTTTAGCCTTATATAGAATTTTCTTCCCTATCCTTCCCATATCTCTGCTTTTTCCCCTCATTTACGGCCGATAGTAAACCCCATTAGCCCCGTTAGAAAACTTCTTTCTAACGAGGTAAAAAAACAAAGTTCTCTAATGGCCTGCGCTGATGACGGCTCTCCCTGACAAAGGTAAATACGATATGTTATTATTATATCACCTTTTCAAAAGACATACTCAAGAAACTCTGCTATAGCAGAGTTTTTTGAGTAGTAAATTTTTTTCAAATCCTTAAAAAATAACAGGGGATCCCTCTGAATCAGGTATTCCTTATAATCCAAGTGCTTTAACCGGGAAAATGCTGTTGAGATCGCAAAATGCTCATAATGCCCGGCAGCCTAAATAGTTACATTAAACAGCGGTTGTACTAAAGAGTACACAGCATTTTCCCCTTAGGTAACCCCGACC
>Ga0164318_10003748_pt1 | contig 14468 bp, 13 predicted proteins | sample GuaBasSedimGuay9_FD_113734 | JGI IMG/M metagenome (GOLD analysis project Ga0164318, IMG submission 113734) | Subseafloor sediment microbial communities from Guaymas Basin, Gulf of California, Mexico - Guay9, Core 4571-4, 0-3 cm | ecosystem: Environmental > Aquatic > Marine > Hydrothermal vents...
CAAAACGCGGGGGATGACCCACTTTTTATAAGAATGCCGTGCCAACAAAGGCGTTAAATCAACCTCGTTTTGCATGGGCATATAGGTCAATATCACGTTGGCTTCTTGAAAAATATCCCAGTTTGCAATGTGCTGGCAAATAGCCAAACTCGCTTGAATTTGGGTATCTTCACTTAGAGAAGCGCGAATGCGCTTAGACTTTTGACGCAGTTGTTCTTTGGTAGAAATAGTATTTTTTGACATGAAGCAATTATACACCAGAGATGAATGAGCTTGAACTTAAATAGTCGAGCATAAATTTATGCTCAGGTACTTAACACGCTTTCATTTTTTCTGTAAACCCAATCTTGAACGTTATACTCGCATCTGCTACAATCTACCAAAATACTCAAAAGCAATATTTCTCAATCCCAGCAATTTTAGCGGCGCAGAGATTTACGGTAACGCCAGGCATTTATAATTCGGTTTTCTTTGTGTTTAGTTTGACAATGTCAAGTTTCAAGCTTTAATGTCATCGTGAGCCGATTTTGGCCGCAAGCCCGCCCCTAGTGTCAGCGTGGCGGTATCCCGCCAAAACATGAGACTGCCGCGCTCCACTCGCAGTGACATTGTCAAGGTAATTACTCGAAATGAAACGCACCCATATCTTTTAGGATTATGCCTCATGCAAAATCATCAAGAAAAATCTCCGTTCCAATTCATCCTTCGCTCTCTGCTTATTCTCATCCTCATCTTGACCGTAATAGCGCCTATAGCGGGATGCGGCAAAGAGCAAGCGGACGCGCAAAGCAACTCGTCATCAGAGGTTGTTCAAACCATCGAGAACAAAGGCTCCGATACGCTTGTCAATTTGGCACTGGCCTGGGCCGAAGCCTACATGAAATCAAATCCTGAGGTGCGTATTTCCGTCACCGGAGGCGGTTCAGGTACGGGAATAGCGGCCTTAATCAATGGCACGGTCAATATTGCCAACGCCTCACGGACAATGAAACAAGAAGAAATAGACACAGCCAAAGAAAATGGAATTGAGCCAATAAAATACATAGTTGCCCGTGACGCCATCGCCATAGTCGTCCATCCTTCCAATCCGGTAGACAAACTCACTTTGCAGCAAATCTCTGATATTTACACCAAAAAAATCACCAACTGGAGCCAGTTAGGAGGAGAAGACCGCCCCATTGTTCTCCTTTCACGGCAGTCGAATTCTGGCACATACGTCTACTTTTTAGAAAACGTCATCCGTCTGGGAAACAAAGAAAGCGATTTGTTATTTTCGCCAGACACATTGCTAATGCCCTCTTCAGAATGTATTGGCGCTGAGATTAAGCAAAATCCCAACGCCATCGGCTACGACGGGCTGGGCTACGTGGGAGAAGGGCAAAAGGTTGTCGCCGTGGCCATCGACAATGCCAGTCCATACGTGCTTCCATCCATAGAAACAGTTAACACAAACACGTATCCCATCTCGCGCCCACTTCACATGTATACCGCTGGCGAACCAACCGGAGCAATGAAAGCCTATTTAGATTGGATACTTACCGAAGGCCAATTACTGGTTGCAGGATTAGGTTTTGTGCCATTAGAGCAATAGGAGACTCTTCGTTGAAAACATCAGATGCGCCAAGACGTTCCCTTCGCCATAAAGGGACATTTTTCATAGAATCGCTAATTCATATTCTAGGATTTTCTAGTATCGGGTTCGTCTTACTTATCTTTCTTTTTTTGATAAAAGAAGGCGTGCCCGCTTTTTTTGAAATACCTTTTAACAACATCTGGGATACGCTCTGGTATCCCACTTTTGATTTATTTGGTGTGTTGCCTCTGCTGCTTGGCTCACTCATCATCACCGTCACGGCTATCGCCATCGCCCTCCCCTTAAGCATAGCCACAGCCGTTTTAGTACGCGAGATAGCCCCATCCTGGGTACGCGAAATCCTAAAACCGATGATCGAAACGCTAGCTGGCATTCCTTCGGTGGTGTTAGGCTTTTTGGGGATGACCTTGGTTTCACCGGTCATACAAAAGTTGGGAGCGCCCACCGGCCTCACAGCCTTTAGCGGCGCTCTTATTCTGGCCTATATGGCACTGCCCACAATCATTAGCGTAGCCGAAGATGCCCTAGACGCGGTTCCCAAAAGTTACCGTGACGCCGGATTATCAATGGGAGCAACGCAGTGGCAAACAATTTGGCGCGTGGTAGTACCAGCGGCAAAATCGGGCATTATCACCGCCGTCATGCTGGGGCTGGGACGCGCCATCGGCGAAACAATGGCCGTGATGATGGTAACAGGAAACGCGGCTCGCATGCCCCTGACGCTCAATTCTTTGTTTCAGCCCGCCCGCACAATGACAGCAACAATCGCCGCCGAAATGGGAGAAGTAGCCCAGGGCAGCGTCCACTATCACATGCTTTTTGGCATTGGCCTCATCCTCTTTTTATTGACATTCATCATCAACTTAATAGCGGCCTCAACCATTTTCAAAAAACGGCAAAAAGGAGGCTTGCGATGAAACGCCATTACATAACGCAAAAAATCGGTTTCGCCGCATTAATATTGGCCGCTTTGGTCGTGATTGTTCCCATTTTAATAGTCATTGGCATAATCATCTCACGCGGTATTGGCGCCATTAACTGGACATACCTGACCGCAATGCCACAAGATGGCATGAAGGCCGGGGGCATTTTCCCCGCTATCCTTGGGACGTTGCTGCTCACTTTGGGGACGGCACTAGCGGCAATCCCTGTGGGGGTGGGAGGCGCTATTTATCTCTCGGAATACGCCCGTGATACAGTGTTAACCCGCGCCATTCGCCTAGCCATCATCAATCTAGCGGGGATTCCATCCGTAGTATACGGTTTGTTTGGGTTGGGATTATTTGTGCTTTTTTTGAACTTTGGGACATCAATTTTAGCGGGATCGCTAACCCTGGCGATCATGACCCTTCCCATCATCATCAGCTCTGCCGAAGAAGCCCTCCGTGCGGTTCCAACCGAATTTCGCACCGTAAGCGCAAGCCTGGGCGGGAGCCGCTGGCAAGGGATTCGTCACATTGTATTGCCGCAAGCCCTGCCGGGGATAATTACCGGCGTGATACTAGGCCTCTTGCGTGCGGCGGGTGAAACGGCTCCCATCCTTTTCACTGTAGCGGCCTTTTTCCTCCCTAGCTTACCCCATTCATTTTTCGATCAAACAATGGCTCTGCCCTATCATCTTTACGTTGTCAGCACCCAAGTGCCCGGTATGCCCTTAGAAATGCAATACGGAACAGCTCTGGTGCTGTTGGCCTTGGTACTTTCATTGAATATTGTGGCCTCAATCATCCGCAGTTACTACCGGCGGCGAAGAGAGTGGTAATCAATCATCAGGTGCATTCTATGCCTCAAACTAAAATTCGCATTGAGCATGTAAATTACTACTACGGACAAACGCAAGTCCTAAAAGACGTCACCCTAGACGTAGCCGAAAAAGCAATCACGGTCTTTTTTGGCCCCTCTGGCGGAGGCAAAACAACATTATTGCGCCTTATCAACCGTCTAAATGATCTTGTGGATGGCACTACACTGGAAGGAAACATCTACCTAGATGGGCGCGACATCTATAACCCTGAGGTCAATGTTCCCGAACTGCGCCGCCAGGTGGGGATGGTTTTCGCCCTCCCCCTGCCTCTACCCGGCACAATCCGCGAAAACGTCCTCTATGGGCCTATGTTAGCCAATGCTGAAAATGGAACGCAAGAAGACGAAATTCTCTTTCGCAGCCTCAACCAGGCCGCCTTGTGGGATGAGGTCAAAGACCGTCTGGATGATGCCGCCAGTGAACTGTCTGGGGGGCAGCAGCAACGCTTGTGCATCGCCCGCAGCCTAGCCCTAGAGCCAGACGTATTGCTTCTCGATGAGCCTACATCTGGGCTAGACCCTATCTCAACGGCTAAGGTAGAGGAATCTCTATTCAAACTCAAGCAAGACTACACCATCATAGTCGTCCCTCACAGCATTCAACAAGCTGGGCGCATAGCCGATGAAGCGGCGTTTTTCTTGATGGGCGAAATGGTAGAACACCAATCTGGCGAAAAAATATTCACTAACCCACAACATAAACAAACTGAGGATTACATCACCGGTCGATTTGGATAAATCAAATGTCAAAAATTGAAGTCAAAAATTTAAACTTCTTCTACGATGATTTTCAAGCGCTAACTAATATCACCATGGAAATTAGAGAGCGCAAAATCACGGCGTTAATTGGCCCGTCTGGATGCGGTAAATCCACTTTTTTACGTTGCTTAAATAGAATGAACGACACTATTTCTGGCACTCGCATAGAAGGGAGCATCCTCCTTGAAGGCGCGAACATCTACGCGGATAACACAGACGTGGTTGATTTGCGGCGGCGGGTGGGGATGGTTTTTCAACGGCCTAACCCTTTTCCCCAATCTATTTTCAATAACGTGGCTTTTGGCCCCCGCGTGTTGGAATTGGCGAAACAAGAATCGCTTAATGATATTGTAGAGCGCAGTTTGCGCGGGGTAGCCCTGTGGGATGAGGTGAAAGATAATTTAAAACAAGACGCCCTAGAGCTTTCATTAGGCCAGCAACAACGCTTGTGCATCGCCCGCACCATCGCCATCAAACCAGAAGTCATTCTGATGGATGAGCCTTGCTCAGCCCTAGACCCAATTGCGACATTGGAGGTTGAGGAACTTATGCAGCGCCTGAAGAGCAACTATAGCATTGTAATTGTCACTCACAGCATGCAACAAGCCGCACGTGTTTCAGATTGGACAGGTTTTTTCTGGCTGGGTGAATTGGTGGAATTTGGCGCGACAGCTAAAGTATTTACCAACCCCGATAACGAGAAAACTGAAAGCTACATTACCGGGCGTTTCGGGTAAAAATGTTACCTCAGACCTCCGAGGTCTAGTAAAAGGAGAAACATAAATGAATACAGGAACTAGAGAAACCTTGGACCGCAAAATTCAAGAACATTTAGATGATATTCTCTTGCTCGGCAATATGGTTGTTAAAGCCATTTTGGGCGCGGTTGACGCTCTCAAAGAACGCGACCTAAAAGCCGCTAGACACATCTATAACGAAGATAAAAATATCAACGAAAGAAGATTCGACATTGAACGCCGAACGCTAATAACCGTTGCCACCCAACAGCCCATGGCGAGAGACCTGCGAATACTAGCCTCTGTTTTAGACGTGTCTGGCGAATTAGAGCGCATTGGAGACTACGCTAAAGGCATAGCTCGAATCACAATCATGCTAGGAGACGAAGCTCCTCTTAAACCCTTGATTGACGTCCCTAAAATGGCACAAATAACCGTAGATATGCTCCAACGCGCGTTAGAGGCCTTTGTAGAGTCAGACGCCGAAACAGCGCAAAGTATCCCGCAAGAAGATGACAAAGTTGACGAACTGTATAATTTAGTTTATCAAGAATTGCTGCAATTCATGATAAAAGACCAAAGTACAGTTGATAAAGCCACATTCTTATTATGGGTAGCGCACAACCTAGAACGCGCGGCTGACAGAGTAACCAATATTTGCGAAAGGACAATATTCACTGCTACAGGAAGACTGGCAGAGATTAATAATTCAGATGACGAGGTAAGAGAATTTTGAGATAGTGCCTCTTGCGCCAGAAATCGTGATTAAATAACTTTCTCAGTATCATCTCAATATTTTGGGGTGAGGCTAAGACCTCCGAGGTTTTTGTAGTGCAAACCTCGGAGGTCTTGTCCCTGTTTATTGAGAAGATACCTTTCTCATTATAAATTCAGTCCCTAAGGGCTTTCACTTCAGAAACCCTTAGGGACTTTTAGGGAGGATACCGTCAAAAAGCGAAAAACGTCTGAGGGGTGGGTTGCGCCGTGGTGAAAACTTATCCACCCCTCCAGCCATTACGCTTCCATATATCACGTATCAGTTATGGGGGTCAGTAGTTTCAATTTCACGGATGGTTTGGGCAACGGTCAAGGCTCTTTGGGGGGCATCGCCCAGGTACGCGCTAACGCTCATTAATGCCAGCAAACGTTCGGGGGTGATGTAACGCCTAATTTCGGTGTCGCCCACAATTAGGTCTTCCAAAGGGTTAGGTGCGCCACGCTGGACAGCATCCCAAGCCTTCAGGGAGTGCTGACGCAGACGCTCGTGCATTTCCTGGCGATCCGCGCCTGCTTTCCCCAAGGCCATTAACACGCGCTCGGTGGCAGCAAAGGGGGCGTAATTCTCCAAATTGCGCTCAATCCCATCTTCAAAGATTCGTAATCCGCTCAAAATTTGCTTGGCTACACGAAGAAGCTCGTCTGTAATTAGAAACGCTTCGGGGAGAATTGTGCGGCGGTTGGCGCTATCGTCTAGGGTGCGTTCTAAAAGGGAGTGGGCGGCGTTATCCCAAGCGACGCGCGGTAATTGGGCCAATAAACGCGCCAGGGAATCCATTTTTTCGGCCCTGATGGGGTTTCGTTTGAATGGCATAGCCGAAGAGCCAACCTGCTGTGCGCCGAAAGGTTCTGCCCATTCGGCGAAAGAGGGCGACTGCAAAATTCGCAAATCAAAGGCAAATTTGTATAATACCGCTCCCATCCCGGCCAACGCGCTCACAACCTGGTAGTCTTGTCGGCGGGGATAGGTTTGGGTAACGACTGGGAAAAAGGAAAGGTTAAGCAGTTCTGAAACCCGTTTTTTGAATTCTGGAAGTTGTTCTATGCCCAGCAATTCGGCAAAAGACGCGCTGGTGCCAACTGCTCCCGTGAAGCCTTTTCCGCGCAAATTGTTTCGGATGCGGCGCAGGGCTTGGTAGTCGGCTTCTAAATCTTGGGCGTATTGCGCCAAACGGTATCCTAACGTGGAAGGTTCGGCGGGCTGGAGGTGGGTAAAAGCAATAATGGGGGTCTCGGCGTGTTTTTCGATAAGGTCGGCAAAAATCTTTAGGACGTCACGCAGAGATGATAAAACCTGGTTCAAGCTCTGGCGGATTTGTAAAACTACGGCGTTGTCTTTAACATCCATGGATGTAGCACCCAGGTGGATAATGCCCCCGGCCTGGGAACATTGTTGGGCGTAAACCTTAACCTCAGCCATCAGGTCGTGGTGGATTTGAGCTTCTATAGCAAGCGATTGAGGCACATCCACATTCCTGGCGTGGGCACGCAGGTCGGCGACTTGCTCCGCTGTTACCAAGCCAAAATGGGCTTGCGCTTCAGCTAGGGCAACCCATATTTGCCGCCAAAGAAAACGTTTATGGGTCTCGCTCCATATTTTTCGCATCTCTGGGGTTCCGTAACGCCATGTATACGGTGAAAGATAAGTTTCAAAATTGGTCATAGCTCCCTCGCGTGGTAAATTATTCTATATTTTGAGTTGGGCGTGGTTGAAATGAAACGCGTCCAATTCAATTTTACACTATGGGCAGCACCTTCTCAATATTTTGGGTCTCTCTGGAATTTTGGGTAGCAATTGTATTCTAAGGGAACTGTGGTCTCTGTATTTACGCCAAACGCTACGCAAAATTTTTAGCGGTCCAATTTGGAATGGAATGACATGTTTGTGCTAGTTCAAAAGGTGTACCCAGATTTCTGAAACATCACTCCAATTCTAAACCTTTCAAAATTGCTACAGGCTTACATAATGCGTAAGTTCTACAACATTATGGTATACTTACTATGATTAATAAATACTAAGCCAATGGTGATACTTTATGAAAGATGCGCCCCTGAAAACACAACAAATCACTCAACGATTTGAAGATAAAAAATCGCAAGAATACCTTCAGATGGGGACAAAGCTGGAAGGCCGCTATCTGATTGAAGGCATCTTGGGACGTGGCGGCATGGGGGCTGTTTACATTGCCCGCGATTTGCGATTCACAGTCAAAAAACACGTGGCTGTCAAAGAAATGATTAACCAAGCTTCTGATGAAGAAACAAGTGCTAGAATTATAAAAAACTTTGAGCGTGAAGCTAACGTCTTGGCTACAGTTAATCATCCGGCAATTCCTACCATCTATGACTATTTCACATTAGACACCCGTTCTTATTTGGTCATGGAATGGATCAAAGGAAAAAACCTAGAAACTATTATAGAAGCCAATCAGGGTTTTATCGCTGAACAACAAGTTGTAACCTGGGCACTTGATATCTGTGAAGTTCTCCATTACCTACATACCCACACGCCCGAACCTATCGTTTTCAGAGACATCAAACCCGCTAACATTATGATTACGCCAAAGAACAAGATAGTCCTTGTTGACTTTGGAATTGCCAAAACTTTTCAAACTGGCGAAAAAGGCACGATGATAGGGACAGAAGGCTATTCCCCGCCTGAACAGTATCGGGGAAAAGCGACCCCGCAAGTTGACATCTATGCCATGGGCGCTACTCTCCACCACATACTAACCAAATCAGACCCGCGCACCGAACCCCCATTCACGTTCAATGAACGTCCTATTCAGCGATACAATCCACACGTATCTGTAGAATTAGAAGCCGTTATCAATACCGCACTACAATATAATGCCGCTGACCGCTTCCCAAGCGCCAACGTGATGAGAGAAGCCCTAGTAAGTGCCGCACGGAAAACAGGGTTATTGATCAATAATAACTTAGACCAAGTGACACAAATCTACCAAGAACGATCTCCGCTCTGGACATTCAAGTGCGAAGATGAAGTTCGAGGCTCCCCACTTTACCACGAAGGCACAATCTACGTGGGAGCATACGACAACAACTTATATGCTCTAGATGCATCAACAGGTGAGTTTATCTGGAAATACGCAACAGAAGGCGGTATTGCTGGCAAGCCGACCATTTACGAGGAAAAACTCTTCTTCGGTTCTGCAGATCAATGCGTACACGCTATTTCCTCCCGCAGCGGAAACAACATTTGGACACATAAAACTGATGGTTCAATCTTTTCTTCTCCCTACGCAGCCGAACAACACATTTTCATTGGGTCTGATGATGAACATTTATACGTCCTCAACACTCGTACCGGAAGATTGGCCTGGCGAATGAATGGAGGATCGAAGGTACGCTCAAGCCCTCTTATCGTTGGAGATAAGGTATATTTCGGCACAGAAGGCGGAGAAGTTTACTGCGTTGATTTTAGTGGAAATACACAATGGCACACAACGGCGAAACGAGCATTCACTGCCTCACCTCATTTCGCTAATGGTGTTATCTACATACCATCACTTGATGGTGTTCTCTACGCTATAGACGCAAAAACAGGTTGGATAATTTGGCGTTTTCGAATGAATAAAGGTTCCATATCTACACCAATCACAGATGCTAACCATGTTTTCCTCGGAGCAACCGATGGACACATGTATTGCATTAATATCAAATCTAGTCAGAAAGCATGGAGTTTTCCCACGGAAGCTCAAATCAACGGCTCTCCCATCTTTTATAAAGACGCCATCTACTTTGGAAGCACAGATAGCAAAATCTATTCCTTAGAGGCCAAAAACGGCAATTTGCGCTGGGAATACGCCACCAAAGGGCCTATTACTGGGACGCCCGTCATACACGAAGACATCCTTTACATTGGTTCAAACGACCATCACATTTACGCTCTGCCCGCATAACATAATCAATAATTTCATTGAGTAAATACTATGACTAAACTTGGACTTAAACTCAAAACCTTATTTGGAACCACCAAAGCAGAAGACATAGAAGAAGAAATGCCAGAAATGTCCCCTGCCATAGCGACACAAGAACTTCCCACCAAACCGCTCGGGATACCTATCGCCCAACATATGTCTTCAATGATCAGAACTCAATTGAACGCCGGGGCAGAACAATCGGTGGGACGTCAAAGAGACCACAATGAAGATGCCTTGCTTTCTCTTACCAGCATGCTCTCTTATAATGACAGCGTGTTGCCCATGGGTTTATACATTGTGGCCGACGGCATGGGAGGGCACCAGCACGGGGAGATAGCCAGTGAGCTAGCTGTTCGCGCCATAGCAGAACACGTTCTCCAAAAACTATATACCCCTCTCTTTAGTCTAATCCCCTACCAACCAGAATTTTCAATTCAAGAGATTCTTCAAGATGGAATATTAGCCGCCAATCAAGCCATTCTTGAAAACGCTGGAGGAGGAGGAACTACAGTCACCACAGTTCTAATAGTCGGGAGCCAAATGACTATCGCTCACGTAGGAGATAGCCGAGTATACGCTGTATCCCTTGACGGACATTTAGAATCCCTGACTCGAGACCACTCCCTGGTTAGACGTTTGCAGGAACTAGGCCAAATCAGCCCCGAAGAAGCCGCAGTGCACCCCCAAAGGAATGTACTGTACCGCGCTCTCGGCCAAGGAGATACTTTCGAGCCAGAATTGATATCAACCATGATTCCCTCCCCGGGCAGCTTATTGCTCTGCTCGGATGGGCTATGGAACGTTCTCGACGAACAAACTATGAGCTCAATCATCTTTTCCAACGCCACTCCCCAGCAAGCCTGCCAAGAACTGGTACAAGCCGCTAATGACGCCGGCGGGCCTGATAATATATCCGTTATCTTAGTTGATCTTCCTAACTAGCACATCCATCCATATATGCCAAAAACCACCAGTTACTACAAAAGGCTGCGCATTTCCAGAGACGCCTCACAAGAAGACATACGGCAAGCGTACCGCAAGGTACTCCTTGAAGTGCATCCAGATGTAAATTCAGAGCCAGGAGCCACGGAGCTTTTCTTGGATATACAAGAAGCCTACAGCGTTCTTTCTGATCCTGTCGCAAGGGCCTCACATGACGAGAAAAGCCCTCCCGAAGCGCCTCCAATAGTACAAGCTCATCCTCTGTACAGTGCTACCGCCCTCCGCCATTTAGATGAGCCGCAGTTAATTTACTCCCTCATTGATATAGTGCCCACAGACCAATCCCGCCAATCTCAAATAGAACTCCCTCTCCATTTAGTTCTCGTCCTTGACCTTTCTACCTCAATGAAAGGGACGCGACTTAATACATTAAAAGCAGCCACACTAGACATAATCCAAGAACTAGAAGCTGAAGATTTTATTTCTATCGTAACATTCAATGACAAAGCAGAAGTTCTCTTTCGCACCCACAACCATCTAGAAAAGACACAAATAGAATCGAAAATGATGGGGTTAATGGCCAGAGGAGGAACAGAAATCTACCGCGGTTTAGAGGTCGGATTCAATGAAATAAATCATCGTCCCATTCCAGGCAGCGTTTGTCACATCATTTTAATCACTGACGGCCATACTTATGGCGATGAAAAAATGTGCTTAGAGCTAGCTAAGCAGGCCTCCAAACTTGATATTGGTATCAGCGGATTTGGAATAGGAAATGAATGGAACGACAAATTCCTTGACGACATTGCCGCGCTGACCGGCGGTCAAAGTATCTACATTCAAAATCCAAAACAAGTAAAACAATTTTTGCGTCAAAAGGTACATCGTCTCACAAAGGCATACGCGAAAAACGTAATATTAAACCTCAATCTAGCTCCCAAAGTGACGCTAAAATCTGCTTTCCGCCTTCTCCCAGAAGTTAGCCCTCTGCCCACTTCTTCACCATTTTCTTTAGGTCCTATTCGCCATCAATCGCCTCAACGTATCTTACTAGAATTTCTAGTTGACACTATCCCCTCTACAATAGACAATGTTGGATTAGCAAGCGGCGAGTTCATAATAAAGCTGCAAGGAAAAGAGCAGCAAGTACCTCTCACTTTAAAACGTTCTGTGGTTTCATCTAAAGCAAACCTTGATCTCCCGCCAGAAGTAATACTGGCAGCTATGTCACAGCTTACAATGTACAAAATGCAAGAAAAAGCCCAACAAGAACTAGCGCAAGGAAATCATCAAGCCGCTCAGCAAAGAATGAAATACCTGGCAACAAGCCTCCTCGCTAAAGAAGAACTTTCTTTAGGGAAGGCAGTCCTCAAGGAAGCGACTCACATCAAAGAACATCATGATTTTAGCGCTGACGGCCAAAAGCAGATTAAGTACGGTACTAGAAAACTTCTCTTGCCTATCAATCAATTCACGGAGCAAGCTCCATGATCACTTGCCCTAACTGTCAAAAAGAAGAACTCTCCGGCGCCCTCTTTTGTAGTGAATGTGGTGCTCAATTAATATTTCCATCTGCGAATGATCGCAGTACAATTCTCAAAGAAAACCGCCCTCATCATCTTGACAGCTCTACAACACCCACCGCCCCCCTTTACGGAGTTGCTCCTGAAGAAACTTTTGCCCTTTACTTGGTAGAGGAAAAAATATTTCTCACACCTACAAAAGAAACTAAGATAACGCTTGGCAGAAAATCACCAGACCAAGCCATCTCACCTGATATTGATTTATCTGCCTACAATGCATACGAAAAAGGCGTTTCCCGATTGCATGCCAAGCTAACGCGCGAAGACAATACCTTTGGCACATATCATGTACTGGACTTAAATTCATCAAACGGGACCAGGGTTAATGGAACAAGAATTCCAATTAACTCGGCTGTCCCAATCCACAATAACGACATATTAACCCTCGGTAGACTAAAAATTCAAGTTGTAATTTCCCCACAATAGAACTTCTAGGAGATCAAAATGCCTATCTCAATTGTCCTACACATCAAAAACACAGAGCCGATTCTAGGCGAAATAGATGAACTTCCTCAAGCAAGCGACAACATAATTAAAATTTCTAATCCGCGCCAGCGAGACGGAAAAGACCTGGTACTGTTACAACACAACGTTGTAACGGTCTTCTGGCCAATCGAGACGATCAACTTTATAGAAATTTTGCCCGGCGAGGAAGAAGAAGAAATCCTTAGCTTCGTCAGAGAGTAAAACATGAATATTCTTACAAGTACTTTTGACGATGCCTCAAAATACACAATATTAGTCGTTGATGATGAAAAGCGCATGGTGCGTTTTATCCAGCTGAACCTAGAACAAGATGGGTTTCGTGTTTTAGCAGCCTATAACGGCAGAGACGCCTTAGAAACAGTACGAACACAACTCCCAGATTTAATTCTCTTGGATGTGATGATGCCGGATATTAACGGCTTTGAAGTTCTCAGGAAAATTAGGGAGGTGAACACTGTTCCCGTAATCATGCTCACCGCGAAAGGCGAAGAAGAAGACCGCATTCGGGGCCTTGAACTTGGCGCAGACGATTATGTGACAAAGCCGTTCAGCCCTCAAGAATTAGTCAGCAGAGTCAAAGCGGTTCTCCGCCGAACAAAGACATTCAGTGAAGAGCAAGTTGATATTGTTGAAGTAGATTCGCGCCTGAAAATTGACTTCTCGCGCCGCGAGGTGTGGGTTGAAGGAAAAAAAGTTGAACTCCGTCCTACCGAGTATCGCTTGTTATACCATTTGGTTAAAAACGCCGGTTGGGTCAGTTCGCACGAGAAATTACTCACCCAGGTATGGGGTTTCGAATATCAGGACGAGCCGCATTACGTCCGTTTATACGTCAATTATCTTCGCAAGAAATTAGAAAAAGACCCCTCGAATCCAAAATATATCATCACTGAGCGCGGTGTAGGCTATCGCTTCGTTGATTTTCGTCACGAAAGAGAAAAAACGCTGAAATAGCTGAACGCTCCCCAATATGTTTTTTGCACAACCTGTCTGCGCAATTTCTTGTAGACAGGTTGTTATTTTCAATTCATTGGCCTTCAGTAAACCAAAAATATAGCAGTTTTTCACCCACTTGATATCGCTTCCAGTCACTCCAGTTGTGAAAAATCACCTACCTTGTCAGGCTAATCACTCTAGGCTATACTCAAAGTCTAAATAAGGAGAAAGTATTCTGATGACCATGCAGCGTATTTTGCTAGTTGACGATCATGAAATCGTTCGTCTAGGATTAAAATCTCTTCTGGAGAGACATACGAAATTTCAAGTTGTAGCGGAAGCCTCCACAGGTAATGAGGCCGTCCAGAAAGTTGAGCAATATCTTCCAGATATTGTAGTAATGGATATCCGTTTGCCAGGTGGTTCAGGGGTAAAAGCATGTAGCGAAATCTTAAAAAAATATCCTGATACACGGGTAATTATGCTTACTTCCTATGCGGAAGATGAAATGCTTTTTTCTGCAATTCGAGCGGGAGCGTCTGGCTACATTCTAAAGCAAGTGGGGAACGATGAATTAATTAATGCCATTGAGGCCGCTGGACGAGGTGAGTCTCCCTTAGACCCAGCCGTCACACAAAGAGTATTTCAAGAAGTACGAAAAGCCGCCCGCGAAGAAGAGGCTTTGGCTTTTTCTGCCCTCACTGACCAGGAAAAACAGGTACTTATCCACGTTTCAGAGGGAAAAACAAATCGCGAAATTGCAAAAGCTCTTTATTTGGGAGAGGGTACTGTTCGCAACTATGTAAGCAGCATCCTATCAAAGTTAGATGTCAGCAATCGCGCAGAAGCCGCAGCTTACGCGGTTAAACATGACTTGCGTAACCATCTGGTTCATTTGACGAATGAG
>Ga0164318_10003749_pt1 | contig 14466 bp, 9 predicted proteins | sample GuaBasSedimGuay9_FD_113734 | JGI IMG/M metagenome (GOLD analysis project Ga0164318, IMG submission 113734) | Subseafloor sediment microbial communities from Guaymas Basin, Gulf of California, Mexico - Guay9, Core 4571-4, 0-3 cm | ecosystem: Environmental > Aquatic > Marine > Hydrothermal vents >...
AAATATTATAAGAATTAAATTACTTATGAAAGTAATTTGGATACATACGGTCCGTCACGCTTATAACCAAACCTAAAGTAATACTCCCGTACTCCTATTCCACTTATAACAACAATCTTTTTTGCATCGTATTCCTCAACAGCAATACGCTCAGCATTAGAGAGTAACTTTCTTCCATAACCTCTATGCTGCCACTCAGAAATTCTCTTAGCCGATACGCCTATTGGCAATTGAGGACCATACACATGTAACTCTCTAACTATTGCTGTTGGCATTTTATTAATCTCTGGTCTATGAGCTTTTTCAGAAGGTATTCTCAATCTAAGGAAACCTATTAGAATATCATTTTTAACATCTTCGTAACTTAAAAAGAGCTCAATACCCTCGGAGGCTTCATATTTCGTGACTAAAAATTTAATATTATCTATATCGGGTAGAATCCCTAAATCAAGATATCTATGTCCAACCTCTCTACACCTTATTTCATGACATAATTCATTATACTTCTCTTTTAACTTTTGGAGTGCCAGTTGTCTCATATTCCCAGCTTTTGGACCTGCATCTATCATATATGCTGGTATATCTCTCTGAACTCTTTGAATCCTTATCCATCTGGGTATTATGTGTAACACTTCTGCTATCAGTTCAGCAGCTTGTTCATCGGTATAGGGAGTGTATTTACCATTTTTCCACCACTCATAGAGCTTAGTACCTTTTACAACTACTGTCGGATATATCTTAAGCATGTCTGGTTTAAACCTAGGATCTTCAAATATCGTCTTAAACATATCTAAGTCCATTTCGAAATTAGAACCCGGTAGACCAGGCATCATGTGGTAGCATACTTTTAGTCCTGAATCCTTTAGAATTCTTGTTGCCTCGATAACGTCTTGTATCGTATGCCCCCTTTCAACTTTTTCGTATATCCAGTCGTATACTGTTTGTACTCCAAGTTCAACACGTGTAGCACCTAATTTAAGCATCATATCTACATGAGGCTCTTTTGAATAATCAGGCCTCGTCTCAATGGTCATTCCAACATTTCTAATCTTAGCACGCTCATTTTTAAGTTGAGCCTCCTCAAGAGATTTTGAAGGTTCACTATTTAGTGCATCTAAACATCCCTTAACAAACCATTCTTGGTACTCACGCGGCGTAGCAGGAAAAGTACCACCCATTATAATTAATTCCACTTTTGATGGAACATGACCGATTGCAAGAAGTTGCATTATCCTACTTCTTACTTGTCTATATGGGTCATACTGATTCTGAATTCCTCTTAGCGTAGCTGGTTCATAACCTGTATAACTTTGTGGGACATCTCCCAAAACACTTCCTGGGCCACCTGGGCAATACACACATCGCCCATGAGGACATGGAAATGGTTTTGTCATAACTGCAATTACTGTTACTCCAGAAATTGATCTAACTGGTTTCTTAAGCAAAAATGGCCTTAAAATACTTAATTCCTCATCAGTTGCGAGTGATAATATTTCATAGTTGGCGGGAATTTTGCTAAGACGATATTTATGACTTACCTCTTTCTTTACTTTCGTGATTATACTGTGGTCTAACTTATCGTATTTTAGCAATTCCTCGATTATTTCACGACATGCCTTCGCAAATCGGACCTCTGCTTGAGTTAAAGACATATTCTGACACCATGTAACCGTTTATATATCAGTTTGTCTTATATTTTCCAAACAAGTTCTAATGAGTAGAGTATATATGTCTTTCGTGAAAGGGAAAAATATACCAACGAACATGCTCATAAATTTAATTTCGAGCTATATAGCATTAGATAATAAGTTTATTATAGATGCTAAAAGTAAATCTGCAGAAGTCAGAGTTTCTATTTCAAAAGGAGAAGTTATATTATTTATTCACAGAGCAAAGGAAGAACTTTTTCTTAAAATACCTCCTCAAGCGATTTTTCCAAGTATCGATGGATCATGGATAATAACAAATGTAAAACATAGAGGTAAAAGAATTTATTTTGAACTATTTAGTGATAAATATAAAAAGAGAATAGAAGAAGCAATTCAGTTGCCTGTAGAGCTCCAGATGAATATTGATAAATATTTTGAACTTTTAAAGTTGATTAATGAAAAATGGGATGTAGATGTTAGGAAATAATATAAGGACACCAAATTTTTTCAAAACTTGGCAAAGAAGGATAAATAAATTCCATGAGCAGATTTTTAAGAAGATTTTAGTTTTAACAAACCTCGCAACTATATTACTCGATAAAGCAACAATAAATTCTCTTGAAAAGTTCTCGAGGATCGATTTTTTCTTCAGTATACCTTATTTTCTGAAAAAACAGGAAGCATTTAGAAATATAAGAATAAATCATAAAGTAATATCAAGCATTGTAGAAAAAGGGATTGAGAAGGGATTAATTAAGAAAAAAGATGAATTTTTAGAATTAAAAGGGAAAAGTCTTAATTTACACATAAGCAGTGATTTAATTGACTTCAAAAGGACGTATACTATATTTTACAACGCTTATTCAGACCTAATTTTAAAATCTATAATTTACAATATTTGTTCGATTCCATACAATATTCCAAATAATAGTTTCGAGAAAATTTATAATTCTAATTTCTTCTTTGTGGGCTTTTTGGAGCTTATCAGAGCCACCCTATCGAGAGAAAAGGAAACTAAAATATATCTTGAAAACTTGCCAGAGAGATTAGTTTTAGAAATGAAAAAAAGGTTTAACATTACAGAGGATAACTCAAATGCGGATATTGTAATAATTAATAATCTATTTTGGCAAGATAGGCACATAGACCAAAAAATAAGAAATAAAAGATTTATAATTGCACACCCCAGTGAAGATAGCTGGTGGGGTTTTTTCAATAATGTCGGAAATATTGGAGAGTATGTAGAAATAAAAAGTAGAGGGAAATATGTAGGGTTTAATCTTTTCCTAGTGAGAATCTAATACTATCGTCTCCGCACTTTAAAGATTCTTTTTACTTGCAAGCTTACTCTCCTATATGCATATATTATAGGAATCGTAGAGGCTCCAATAATTGCAAAACCCGCAATTACATAAGAATCAGTGAGTATAGTGCTTTGATTATTGTTTGAAATATCAGAGAAGCCCTCTTTTTGAACATTAATGTATCTAAATGCGATACTCCCTTTAAAGATGTTATTGCCATGAAATTCAACAGAAAATGGGATTGAGCCTTCTTCAAGAGCAATAAATGTAAAATGCACATACCCCGTCTCATTAGTTACGCCTATTATTTGTTCGGTTCCACTAACAGGCCAATAAACTAGTAAATAAACATCCACGCCTGATATAGGAGTATCGTCGATATCGTTAATTAGTTGCACTACAATTGTAACATTATTACCCAGCAGTGTTTCGTATGTTAATTTAGAAATTAATAATCTTGTTGGAATTTTTACGATTTTCACTTTTTCTTCAATTGTTTTGTTTTCAAAAACAGATGATTTAAAATGTATAGTGATTTGATACGTTCCGGGAGATAAATTGGGGAGGGTGATATTTAAATCGCCTTGGTGAGTTAAAAGTTCTATGTTTTTAATGATACTTTGGTTTACAAAAATAAGCAAGGACCCATTTACTGGAACTGTTGAATTGACATGAATAGTTAGAATTAATGGAACATTCGGATATGACGTAGAGTTTGATATATCCACCCATATATTCGCAGATATAGGTTTGACAACCACGGATACATTTTTTGATACATACTCTGTCATATTGTACCACTCGAGGGATAATATATATTCTCCAACTTTTGTAAAGGTCCAATTCATAGTAATTGAGATGTAGCCAGATGGAAGTATGTATCTTGAAATGATTTTTCCTTCTGGGGCATAAATGATAGTGAAGTTTGCATTCAAATACAGAACCCTTCTGGATAGAGATATATTAATTTCGATTGTATCGTAAACGTGTATCGGCATATCACCTTTAATTTCTATAATTAAGTCTACTGGTTCATATAGATACGTTTTATCCCAGTACAGAATAAAGGCCTTCTCTATCGATTCGAAACCAGCCAATTGTCCATCAAAAGCTATGTAGATATGATAATACCCGCTCAAATTTACATTCCATGTAATAATGTTGTTACTTATTTGATGTTTTAAGGATAGTATAGTTTTATTGGCTGGATCAGTAATTCTAATTGAAAAGTTCAGCCAGTTTGGTATTTCATAAATTGAGGTTATTGTGACATTTGTAGTTACAGATGTTCCATTTAGTAAATTAGACACTTGCAGTTCAACAGGAGAAGGCTTATTTTTAAATGTTACCTTAAGAATACTCTGCTCAAAGGTATCATTACCGAGATATTTAATTGTCAAATTTATATATCCTAATGGAAAATTATCAAATGGTAGAAACATCATAGTTGGCGTATCGACAATATCAAGAAGTGTGTCATTTATATAGATTATGACCCTTAGGCCATTCAATGTTAAATTGCACTCATTAGTAATCCAAATATAAAATGTAACGTTCTCGTGATAATATTTCTCTTCTGGGATATCAGTTATGAAGATATTGGTGCTCTGTTTATTAACATACAATAACTTCCAAGCTGTAGATCCTACGATTGTTGAATTGTCATGGATTATCAAACTTATGTTATAAACACCGTAAGTTTGAGGTATCCATTTAATACTGATGGAATTATTATAATACAACCCAGAATAAACAAGCTCGTCTCTGTTTATATCATAAATTGATAAAGTGAAGTTTGTAGTAATTGCTTGATTCTCCCAGAAAATGGATGCATTAATTATAACGCATTCTTTCGTAAGTATACTCGTATTCGAGAGATTTAGAAGACCATCCGGTCTTAAATATACATAGAATTGAGCTAAATCGGATGAGGATAGGTATTGGGGTGTTATATTAAAGTAGTTAAAAATTACATGCAACATGTGATTACCCAATGAAAAGTTTGGTGGTATGAATAACTGATATTCTCCACTTCCATTTTCTATAGTGACATTGCTTAAAATTTGCCCGTCTAATATTATAGTTGCTGAGCCATTAGGTGGTCCCATTTCATTATTAACAAAAATTGATATGTTTATTGATTCATTCCAAGTTATTATTGATTTTGAAATTGTGATTTTTGTAGCAGTTGTCGAGTTAAAGACAAATATCTGAAACTGTAAAGTTACATTCGAGCAATACTCTCTGCTGGCAACGATAGTTATGTTATGATATCCACTTAATTCTGAAAGTTGTTTTGACAATACATAGGTCCCATTACCAAGGGATTCAAACGGATAAAGTGTATCATTTAGAACCATTAACACATATGCATCTTGTATGAAATAATTTGTAACGGAGGTTACGTTAGCTTTTAATCTGAGAGTATCTCTTGTTGTAAAGTTGTATCCATTACTTATAATCGTTAGGTTTAGTTGAGTTGTAATTGTAGTATTCCATCTAACCATTGATGGTATAAGGGTGCCATCAGTTGCGTATATTTCAATCGATTGATTCCCTAGGAATTCTGTTGAGTTGAGAATTAAACTAGTTGAGTAAGTTCCATTTTGTGTTTGACATAGAAATACTTCATAATCTTTTATACGCAAGCTTACGCTACCAGATGTTACAGTTTCATTGAATACGCCTTCATATAGTGTTAAAGTTATACTAATTTGCTCCCCCAATTGCCATTCATGCTCACTTGGCTCTATCTGTAAAGCATCTACTTTTAATGAAAGTGCTTCATCAAAAAATGGAGTTAATCGCAATTTCTTTACTATTTTAAGGGTGAAACTTGATTCTTCAATCCAATAATCTGCAGGTATGTTGGCTTTGAAAAGTCCGTCTTTTCTTTGCGAGAAGAGAAGAGTTTGAAGAATTAAGGTTTTGTTGAAATGTGAGTCCACATCTATTGAGCTATTATATGACTGTAGGAGTTCAAGTATTTCTATTCTTAGGAATACATTTGCAATATTGGAGTCATTTCTTTCTAATACGGCAATGTTATAAGCCGCATTAAGAATTGTTGAGTTTAATGCACCCAGCTCTTTCAAAGCGAGTAGAGAAATATATGTAGAGTATAATTTATGCTCTCTTTCGTAGTTAGGTGGAAAACGTAATAAGTACAATGGCGCAGGGTATGAATTATTTGTGTAGGAATATGTTTGATTAAGATATTCCCTTACCGCCTTTAAATTAATGCCACCTAAGCTATCTAACATGGATAAAGTAAGAATTGAAAAAATCGTGAATTCAAATCTTGTCCTTGGGTCATTATGCAAATATGTTGGCTCATAAGAAAACATGCCATAATATATGCTTGAGTTGTCTAAGCATTGAGATGAAATAATTGTACTAGTTATGTTATTTATCATTGATTGGTTAATTGCATCTAATGAGGACAAAAGATAAAGAGAGCGTAATACATAAAATGTTTCAATAATTCCTTCCGAGGGTATGTATACAAATCTATTTTTTATTGGAAGGGGAAGGCTTTCTATTGATGGTTTATATCTAGTCATAAAGAATGTCTTTCTTTCTCGAATATATGACTCTAAAAGAAAATTGATAAGCGCTGTTTTATTCTTCAGAGATTGCATACTCCCAGTTAGATTTAGTATTTCAACTGAGAAATAGGAGTCTAAAACAGATCCCATATATCGTGAAACGCCAATACCTCCTGTGGGGGCTTTGGTGCTTTGAAGATATTTGATAAGTGAGTTTATATTATTTGGAGAATATGTAAGTTCTTTAAGGCCGAGGACAGCATAAAATGTCCATTTTAATGATGAAACTGTCGAATTAGGATTATTACCAAATCCACCATCAGGCATTTGGGAGTTAAGTAAAAAGTCCCTTGTTCTTGTGATATTATTAATGCTATCTAATCTACCAATTTTTGATAAAAGCCATACTGCTTGTCCAGTTGACCAATGAGTTGTAGTGATCGGACTATCTAAAAAGCCACCATTTTCCTTTTCCAGCGAGTTAATGAAAATAGATAATGCGTTTATATCTACTGATTCAAGGCTGTTGAGAATTAAAAGAGTAGCAACTGCAAAATATGAGTTTTTTATAGATGCAAAGAAGGATGAAGTGGAATATTTAAATCCACCATATGAGGGGCTTTGCCCATCTAGAACTTGTAGATTCTTTATATAATTTATGATAGCTGATTTATTGATGGTTGAAAATGTATCGTCTAGCAATGAAATACCTAAAACTGCTGCGTATGTATTTTCTATATTAATTGATGATGACCCAATATCGCTCTTAAAGCCTCCAGATTCTGTCTGAAGAGAGCTTAGGTAGAGCAGAGTTCGTGTTTTATTTATCATATTTATTGCATTAAATTTCTTTAATAAATAAACAGAGAGACCAGTAACCCAAGCTTTACTTTTCTCGCTTGTTATGACATCATAATCTGAAAAGGACCCCTCGCTTTCATTATAATTCTTTATCAAGAAATTGATCAACGTCAAATTATCAAGATTGTAAGAAATTCCTAAAGTTTCGCAAATTGAAATATAGAGGAAAGTATTTGTAACAAGACCTTCAGAGTAGAAAAAGAATCCACCATATCCTAAATATTCGGTAGATTCGAGGATTTGATTATTTAATATGCTCTCTACCAATATAGAGATTCTAGATTTTGCGCAAAGCCAGAATAAGGTATTAGTAACTAGCGACCTTCCATCTTCTGATAGGGAATTAAAATCCTCAACTGACAACCAAATAATTTTTTGAATAACATGAGGTCTTTCATAATATATCATGAATTTAATAGACGAATTAGAGCAACTATATATAATAGGAATTAACTGAGAGCTTAGAAATGATGACTTGTAATATTCCATTTCTAGATTGTTATCGGAGAGAAGTCGAAATGATTGTTCTATTGGGATAGGATATTTTTTTATTGAATGATTCATAAATGGTTTTTCGAATGAAACATAACCTCCAGACGTTTTTGAAAAAATATTATATGAAAGACCTATTTCTCTATCAATTACACCATGAGCCGGACCGAAGAGAAGTAGAGGCTTATACGTATTAAGAATTTTCTTTGCCTCGGTCAGTGTAACATCTCTGCCATGAAACCCACCCACGCTGGGGTCAACGACAATTGCTAAGTAACTATCAAGTGAATTATGATCTAGAGTCATAAATGTGTCAAGCCTAATAACGTCTATAAGGAAGAATCTTGAAAAGTGCTCAACAAAAGAGTCCTTGTATATGGGATATCCCGTTGTTGGGTCGTATATATAAAGTATAGGAAACTCTGAATGTTGAAATTCCCTGATAATCGGATTAAAAACATCAAGACCTTCATGATTTCTATTATAATCTTCATAAGTATTATTCATAACAGCAACATAATTATTCTGAGATATTACTTGTAAGGAGATAATGATCACTAACATTATTGAAATGAGAATATACTTAGTTTTGAAATTGAACACTATGATCACCGAAGAACGAGAGAAAATGAAAGTTTCTTTATAAATCTTTTTAAGTTAAGGCATTGAATGAGCAATAAGATACTCTATTATAACTATAAGAATTAGCGAGAATATAGTTCTACGTTTTGCTCTGTACGGTGAGATATCAGTAAGCCAAAGTATCAAATTTATCACGAAGGAAATGTAGGCAATCACTCTTAATATTATTAGAATCATAACATATGCAGAATATAATGATAACAATACCCAGTCAATAATACTTAAGAACATCAGCTTACCACCGTAGCCAAGAAAAAATAAAAATTTACTTTTAAGAGTTATCATTAAAGTTGATGTTGCTGACCCTATTTAAGATAAGCAAGAGAAATACAACGAACTTTTTTCCCTCCTAGTAGGAAAATCGACCTTCGACTTTTTTCCCTCCTAGTAGGTCAAACGAAAAAACATAGTCTTTTAACTTAAGTAGACAGCTCTTAGAGAGATTTTTAGAAGAAAAATAGTTAAAAATAAGAGTCATTTTCTCTCACGCTTGGTGTCATCAATCATAGCACTCGGACTTGCACCTTTTACCAAGGTTTTAATCATATCTTCGATGTTATATTTAAAGTCGTTTACTTTCACTATATGATCCTCTGGCTGAGTAATATGATACTCAGTAATATCCTGAGCTTGAAAGATGTCATCGATTCTAAATTCTATAAAGGATTCCTCACCAAAATTAAGAATTTTCAGTAGGCGATTTATGATACAAACAAAAAGAGGTAGTTGACTATAAAATGCTCTATCATCGTCACTACCTTCTGGAGAGAATAATTTTTCAATATGTAATTTAACGAGAGGATATGGCATCTTTACTTCACTAGAGATGCCTTTTAAGATTTCGTCATCTAATTGTTCACTAAGATTATTTTTTAGAACATAATACTTTACAAGTTTCATAAGTGTCTTTTTTGCCACTTCTGCAGCCATATTTCTCTTATCAGAGTAAATTAGGGCTGAGAGAATGGATACTTGTTTTCTAATCTCTTCATATAGGATATCCATCTCCAACCTCTTATCACTACTTTTTCTACAATTTTCTTTAACTTTACAATTTACATCGCTTTCAAGTCTATTAGATTCTATCTTACGGAAGAAATCATAGACCAGATTATTTGTATGGTATAGCATCTTCGTATCATGCAATGCTTTGTACATTAGGATTAGAGGAGCTGCTATAACAAATATTGAATATAAATTACTAAAAATAAGCTTTGAAACTAATAAAAGCCCAATGGAACTAATTAGTAGGGATATTGCAAGACTGCTAGTGAGAGCTACGTTGCTGAATTTCGAAACCATTTTATCGAGATATTTTACCTTCTCAGCAAACAGAAGGTCATCTAATGCCTCAACAAACTCTAGAATATTCTTATGTGGAACTATGAAAATGTGGTGATTATCGAAGGTATATTCTTGAGTTTTTTCTTCATTTCTATTCTCAATTATTAAGACACCACCTACGGATAATAATACGGGATGTTCGCTGATTAACAGAACTGATAATTTTAAGTTTAAATGTTTGAGTAGAAGCTCTTCTAACGGAAGGTTTATCATTTCTAAATATTCTTTAGTCTTAATTTTATCAAGAACTCTAATTAAATCCGAAATTTCTTTATCCGTTGGAGATTTATCTAATGACTTAACCACAATTATCGAGATTGCTGGATAATTAAGATATCTTTGGAATGAAAGCATTACCCTAAAACCATCTATCTCGTCAAAGGAGTAGTAGTTATACCTAGCGAGAAAATATTCATACCTAAATTTAGGGGATAACGTTTTAAACCCAAATGATTGGATTTTCTCTTCTTGCTCAATAAGAATTACGTGTAAGTGAGAGCCATTCTTATCATGGTAAAAGGAACGAAAATCAAAATTTTGATCATCTTTTACTCTGATAACTTCATTTTCTCCGCAAATTGGACATATAACTTGTGCTTCAGTCATCATCCATGAACACCGAAAAATGGAGGATATGAAAGTTTACTTTTAAATGTTTTGAAACTAAAAGTTTTTAAACAGACTTTTATGAGCTTGTCTTTTTGTGAGAAATATGGGAACACAAATATGGAAAATCATTCCAAAAGATTGTATCAAAAATGTAAAATTAACAGATTTAAGAGGAAAAACAATACTGTTTGATACAAATAATTTAATCTTCAGATTTATTTTTAAGATTAGAGACAAGCATGGAAACATTATTCGGAACAAAAATGGATTTATCATTTCACATATATTGAGTCTTTTACATTATATTTCTACGCTATATGAGCTGCAAGTTAAAGCAATTTTCGTTATTGATGGCGCACCCAATGAACTTAAGCATAAGAATATTGACTTTTTTAAGACTCTTACTCTACACAACTTCAATGAACCAAATATTACTAAATTTTCCAGAGGGCTTACTATAAATGAATACAACTCAATAATCGAGCAAACTATGCAGCTATTAAAACTTAGTGGATACCCTACACTTATTTTTACATCAGAAGCCGAAAAAACGGCAGCCATGTTTTCTAAGAAGATGAAAGACTGCATTGTAGTAACGAATGACTATGATTCTCTTTTGTTTGGAGCTAAAGTGATCATTAGAAATTTTAACATTAGTGGTAAAGAGATGCAACTGATAAATCTAGATTGTGTTCTTAAAAAGTTAGAAATAACGAAAGAGCAATTAGTGGATATTGCTATTCTGAGTAGTACGGATTTTAATAAAGGAGTCAAGGGAGTTGGAGTTAAAAAGGCATACAAACTTATAAAGAAATACGAAACCATTGAGAATATACCAAACATGAATATTGATAGATTAAAAGAAATTAGAGAAATATTCAATAGAGACATTGATATCAACCAGAAAATATATTACTCTGCTCCACAGGTTGAAGGACTACTAAGACTTCTACTTAAATTTGGAGTTTCTGAAAAAATAGCAAAAAATATAGTAAGTAATATAAGAAAAAGTTATGAGGTTTACAAATATAGGGAAAATACTCTTCTTCAATTTTTGAAATGAGCGTGGCATCATGGCACTATATCGATTACCTTCAGAAGTGAAAGAATTTTTTCCATATGATGACCTTAGAATCGGGCAAAAAGAGATTATCGAAAGAATATACTCTGCGGTTCGTAATAAGAAGCATATTATTATCGAAGCATCTAATGGAATAGGAAAAACCATATCAGCATTAACAGCTATTTTGCCCGTTGCACTCGAATTTGATTTAAAAGTAATATATTTAAGTAGAACCCATACCCAACTGGAGAGAGTAATAGACGAGCTAATTGAAATATATAGGAAAAAAGGTATATCAATTTCTGCAATAGAGCTTCGTGCGAAAAGAGATATGTGCCTTCATCCCATGGTTTATGAAAGAAATTTAACTGCGCACGATGCCATTGATATTTGTCATGTACTAAGAAAAACTAGAAAATGTAAATACTATGAAAGGTTAAAGGATACAAAACTTCTCTATAGTGTCTTATCCCAGTTGCATGAAATACCAATTAAGAGCAGAGAGATAATTGAAGTTGGTAAGAGATATGGCATCTGTCCGTATGAGATAAATAAGTATCTGATCGAAAAAGCTCGAGTTATCTCTGCACCTTATATATACCTTTTAGACCAAAGGATAAGAGAGATATTTTTTAAGAATATTGGGGAATATGCGTATAGATTGATTTTTGTATTTGATGAGGCGCATAATTTACCATTTTTAGCAACAGATACTAACTCATACTCTCTTTCAATTAATACTGTTCTTAGAGCTATTAACGAAGCAAAAGAGTTTAAATTAAAGTACTCGGAGAGTATACTTAATGAGTTAAAAAACTTCATGGAAAATTTTCCTTTTGAAAAACCCGGTGAAGTATTAATGGAAAAAGATGAGTTGATGGCTTATTTTCCATCCTTAGAATTTTCAATAGCAACTCTAGAGAATGATGGAAATATTGTGAAAGAAACAAAAATAAAAGCGGATAAACTTCCAATAAGCTATATTAGCAGCGTGGCACGATTTCTCATAGCTTGGGAGGACGCTGATCCAGAAACACATGCTTTTTTATTTACGGTCACAAGAGGAAAGAGGGGCCTTATACAACATCTTGAAGTTGTAGCACTGGATGCTAGGGAGAGCATAGACCCATTACTTGAATGTATTTCTACGGTAAGTCTTTCAGGAACTTTACATGAGTCCTATGCTGTAATTACAGGCATTTCAGAATACAACTACGATTACTTTGTGGCACCAGTGCCATTTGGCACTCATCAGTATCTTGTTTTGGGAGTTAATGATGTAACTTCAAGATTAGTGGAGAGAAACGTAGCTACATATAAGAAAATTATAGAATATATAAAGGCTGCTGTAGAAAACACACCCCACAACGTAGGTGTTTTCTTTCCAAGTTATGATGTCCTCCAAGACGTAATAGACCTTGAAATTGTAGATATTTTGAGAAAATGTGGAAAGGAGATTTTCATAGAGAACCCAGAAATGTCAAGCATCGAGAATGAAAGGATGATCATAAAATATAAGAAAGCTGCTGATAAGTCGGGTGGAATACTATTAGGGGTTATGGGTGGAAGAAATTGTGAGGGTATCGACTATCCAGGAAAGGAGATGGAAACTGCCATTATAGTTGGAATCCCTCTTGCAAAGCCAACAGTACGTGTAGAGGCTTTAATAGAATACTACAAGAAAAAATTTGGACGAAAAGGAAAAATGTTTGGTTACGTAATCCCTGCTATATACAAGGCAGCTCAAACGGCTGGTAGAGTTATTAGATCTCCAGACGATAGGGGGGTCATACTGCTCGTGGATAAACGTTATCTTTGGGGTTACTATAAGGATATCCTCCCAAATTGGCTGAGATATAACATCATAAAAGTAAAAAATCCTAGAGAGGTGGAATTGCTAGTTAGAAAATTCTTTAGTAGCAGTTAATTGCATCAACTAAAACTTTAGTCCTAGTCATCTATTATTCCATTATCGGTTATTCTTAAGGGAACCTCTTGCTCAGGCAAATCTGGGGCATCTTCAAGTTTAGCAATAACGCCTCCTTCACTTCCTTTTCGTCTTAATTGTACTCTATATGTACTCATATGCCCTACAACAAATCCCCCAGCAGCTATCATACTGGGTCCATATGGATTTGTTTGCGCTATTACTTGATTCGTAATAACAACAGCAATTTTTTCGGCTATTGCTAACCTCAACAGAAAATGTAATAGTTTGTTAATCATTTGCTGTCTTTCTCTCAAACTTTCTAGTCCTACATATTCTGCTCTGAATGTGCTTGTAAGACTATCAACAGCAATTAACTTTATGGGCTTAGATTCAATAAGTTGAGGGAGATCATGATATACTAGCTCTAAAACCATATCGGAAGTTGCAGCTGGAGCAACAAAAACTCGTGTTTTAGCAAGAACCGGATCAATATTAAATCTTTTAGCAATAGCGGCTATTCTTGAGGGAGAAAACGTTCCTTCTGTATCGATTATTGCTGCCATTCCTTCTAAGCCATTTTGCTCAACCGATAACTGAACCGTAACTGATAATTGATGGACCAATTGAGTTTTCCCAGAGCGAGGCGCTCCATAAAATTCAGTTATCTTACCTAATTGAATACCTCCTCCAAGCAAATGGTCAAGATTCTTACATCCCGTTGTAAACCTTTTGAAATTAGAGTTGCTAATTTTCTCAAGTTCATCCCCTGTTATAAATGTATAATTTAGAGATTTTCTTGCACTGCGAACCAATTTTATAGCTGTTTCCAACCCTATGTTTGCCCTCTGCGAAACTTCTTTTGGGTCTGCTAGCGCTAAAAGTTCAACTGTAGAATAGCCTGCAGCTCTTAGTTTTTGAGCAATTTTTTCACCAACACCTTTCACATTCTCAACTCTCATATGCTACACCAGAAAGTTTTGCAATTTAAAAGTCAACTTTTAAATATTTCGTTCCGATATTCCAC
>Ga0164318_10003750_pt1 | contig 14461 bp, 11 predicted proteins | sample GuaBasSedimGuay9_FD_113734 | JGI IMG/M metagenome (GOLD analysis project Ga0164318, IMG submission 113734) | Subseafloor sediment microbial communities from Guaymas Basin, Gulf of California, Mexico - Guay9, Core 4571-4, 0-3 cm | ecosystem: Environmental > Aquatic > Marine > Hydrothermal vents...
CCTGCTGCTTGACGGAATGACCATCGGAGCCTATTCCATCGGTGCAAGAAAGGGATTTATCTATCTGCGCGGTGAATACCTCTATATGCGGAAATATCTGGAAAACGCCCTCAAGGAACGCCGCGAACGGAACCTCCTCGGGAAGGAAATCCTCGGATATAAAGATTTCAATTTTGATATTGAGATTCGCATGGGTGCCGGCGCCTATGTCTGCGGTGAAGAAACTGCGCTTATCGAATCCCTGGAAGGGTATCGCGGTGAACCAAGGAATCGTCCGCCGTTCCCAGTTGACACAGGATTTCAGGGCAATCCCACCATCGTAAACAATGTCGAAACCTTTATCGATGCCGCATTGATCATCAGCAAAGGCGCCGACTGGTTCAAAGAATACGGAACCGAAAAATCCAAAGGTATGAAAATATTCAGTGTATCCGGTGATTGCAAACATCCCGGCATCTATGAATTTCCCTTTGGTATAACCGTGGCCGATTTGTTAAAAGAGGTTGGCGGTGAAAATGCCAAAGCGGTTCAGATCGGCGGCGCTTCCGGTCATTGTGTCGCCCGGGATAATTTCCACCGCACAATTGCCTATGAAGACTATGGTTCGGGCGGTTCGATCATTGTTTTCGGTCCCGATACCGACATGCTCAAGGTTGCCAGAAACTTCCTTGAATTCTTCGTCGAAGAATCCTGCGGTCAGTGTACTCCGTGCCGCGAAGGCACTCCCAAACTACTCGAAGGTGTTGAAATGCTTGAACAGGGCCGCTGTTCCGTAGCCTATCTGAATGAACTGAAAAAACTTGGCGAAACCATTCAACTGGCTTCAAAATGCGGTCTGGGACAATCCAGCCCGAACGCTTTCCTTTCCATCGTTGAAAATTTTAAACCCGAAATCCTTGGCCGTGTGCCGGCAGCTGACTAAGGAGGAATAGTAATGCAAGAAAAAGATAAACTGTTTGACGAAGTAATCCGATCTCCGAAAAGCACGAAAACCGCGTCGGTCAAATCTCCAGTGAATACCGAAGCGATTGGTGCTTTGATTAAGGTTACCATTGATGATAAAGAAATCAAAGTTCCCATGGGCACAACAATTCTTGAAGCAGCCAGAATGCTTGGAATTAATATTCCGACACTCTGTTATCACGAAGATTTGTGTATCAGCGGCGTCTGTCGGATTTGTGTTGTAGAAGTTGAGGGATACCGGACACTACAGGCTTCCTGTGCATTTCCGATAACCACACCCCTTGTTATTCATACTCACACCCGGAAAGTTCGCCAGGCTCGTCGCCACATTCTCGATCTGCTTCTTTCCAAACATTACGGTGAATGCTACAGTTGTGTCCGGAATAATAATTGTGAGCTGCAGGAACTGGCCAAGGAATACGGTGTTGATTTTTACCGATTCGGTCATGTCGAAGAACCGACATACGGTCGCGATGATTCATCCTATGCAATCGTTCGTGACATGGACAAATGTATCATGTGCCGCCGATGTGTACGCACCTGTATCGATCTGCAGGAAGTCGGGGTTTATGAGGCCTTAAACAAAGGCGCCGAAACACACATCGGAACATTTATGGATAATCCCATGTCCGAGCTTATCTGCATCAATTGCGGTCAGTGTATTAACCGCTGTCCCACCGGCGCCCTGCATGCCAACGATCCTTCCGACGCCATCTGGGCGGCGATTGACGATCCCGAAAAACATGTCGTCATCCAGACGGCTCCCGCTCCACGCTCCGCTATCGGTGAGTGTTTCGGTCTTGAACCTGGCACCCCCCTGACATTCGAAATGAATACAGCCATACGTTACTGCGGTTTTGATAAAGTCTTCGATACCAACTTTTCTGCCGATTTGACAATAATTGAAGAAGGAACCGAACTTATCCTGCGCCTCTATAATGCATTGGTTAAAAAAGAGCCGGAGTTTCTGCCACAGTTCACATCCTGTGCATCCGGATGGATCAAGTATATAGAACATTTCTATCCGGAAATGCTGGGGCACGTCTCTTCTGCTAAGAGTCCTCAGCAGATGTTTGGCGCCGTCATTAAAACCTACTATGCGCAGATGCATAACATTGATCCGGCGGACATTGTTACAGTCGCTTTAATGCCCTGTACGGCCAAGAAATTCGAATGTAATCGACCGGAAATGAATGATTCCGGGTTTAAAGATATTGATTATGGTTTGACGACCCGTGAGCTGGCCCAGATGTTCAAAGAAACCGGCATCGATCTGGTCAATATGAAAAAATCCGATTTCGATGATCCCTTTGGCACAGCTACCGGTTCAGGTGTTATTTTTGGTGCAACCGGCGGTGTTATGGAATCGGCGATTCGGACAGTTTATGAATTGGTTACCGGCGATAAGATTGAAAATCTTTTTGATCATGCCAATGTTATCCCGGTTCGTGGTTTTGAGGGTGTACGTTACGCCGAGTTGCCGATCACAAAAGTTGGTCCGGTGCCGGATATCCTGAAACACCTCGTCACCGATATGAACTGGCTAAAAGGCACAACTTTGAAAGTCGCCGTCGCTCACGGGACTGCGAATGCCAAGAAGGTGTTGGAAAACATCAAAGCCGGCGGCAAACTGCGTGAATGCCACTTTATCGAGTTTATGGCTTGTCCCGGCGGGTGCCTCGGCGGAGGCGGTATGCCGATACCCACCAACGAGAAGATCCGTGAAGCCCGTGCGAGAGCCATTTATGCGGAAGACGAAGCGGCTGAGGTTCGCAAGTCTTACGAAAATCCGGCCATTCAGAAAATCTATAATGAATTTCTATCGGAAGGTCCTTGTGGACATAAGAGTCATAAACTTCTGCATACTCATTATATCGAACGCGGTAAGAAACTCGTCTAATTCATTCATGCAATAAAGGAAAAGGCTGCTCAATCCCGGGTAGCCTTTTTTATATAAGGATAATATGAGTGAGTGCTCAATTTTTCCTTGCTACTAATGTAATTTTCATTATAATTTATATGCAAGTGAGCGCTCATTCATTGAAAGGATAAAAAAATGTCTGGCAAAAGAGAACAAATCATCGATGCTGCATATCAACTGCTTGCAGTTCAAAACTACCAGAATATGACAACCTCCAAGATCGCCCAGGCTGCCGGCGTTGCCGAAGGCACTCTCTACCGCTATTTCAAAAGCAAACGCCACCTCCTGCTTGAGATTATTGTAAAATATAGCGAATACATCATGACCAAGATTTTTACAAATGTCAGTAAAGATAAGCCAATATTTGAGAACCTGGAGCATTTTGCCGACGAATTTTATAAAAGTCTCATTGCGGACAGAACCTTTTACCGGATGCTTTTTAAGTTGTTCAGTGAATTGGACGAAGAGGAATTGAACGCCGCAATCCGGGATTATCATACGACCTACTTAAACCGCATTAAAGGGGTTTTCCTATGGGCAAAAGAGAACGCCGAAATCAATCTCTCTGAAAGAGAAATCAACAATGCCGTCCAGAGTTTATGGGGAATGGCTGAAGGATTTATGAAGCGTACGGTTCTCAAAATTAATCTTCCGATTTCAATTGATGAAATTTATTTTGCAGTTAATCTGCTAAAACCACTGTTGCAGGTAGAATAAATGGACAAATTGTATAAATATCCTCGTTTAACAATTATCCTGATACTGGCGCTTACGATTTTTTTTGCTCTGCAAATACCAAATATCATTATTGATAATGACCTTTACAAATTCGTCGGTGAAGACAATCCGGTAAACATTGAAAACAGCGAAGTCGAAGATATTTTTAAAACCGGTGAAAATATGGTTGTTGCCCTGGAGTCCAGATATTCCAGAATCATTTCACCGGAAAATATTCAGTTAATTGACACGCTTACACGGCAGTTTGAGAAAATCAGAAATGTCGAGAAAGTCACCAGCCTGACAAACGCCGACTATATTGAACCGACCGGTGACGGAATGAAAGTTTCTTCGTTAATTCCCGGGGGTATGTACTATGCTGACGAGAGTCAGATCATTCAACGGCTGCGATCCTGGGAGGTCTTATACAGAGATAATCTCTTTACTCCGGATTATAAAAGCACCCAGATTTTACTTACTCTGGTAAATGACCTTGAGTTGGATACCATGGAAACGATATTCGGTCAGGTAAAGGCGATTACCGATCAGGTGAATCGCGATGATATTAATATTTATATAGCCGGTATTCCTGCGATTTTAGTAACCATAAAAGGAAAAATATATGATGATTTCATCACATTGGTGCCCATTGTAATCCTCATCGTCATTGTGATGCTCTATTTTTCTTTCCACAGCATGGCAGGCGTTTTTCTTCCGTTGTTGAATGTATTGATTTCAACAATCTGGGCCATCGGGTTAATGGCATTGCTCAAAGAACCATTCACAATGATTGGGACAGGCATTCCCGTAATATTGATATCTGTGGGTAGTGCATACGGCATTCACCTGCTCAGCCATACGTACGATGAAATGGCCAAAGGCTACACGGATTTCAAGGCGGTTCTCATGAATGTGGTTAAAAAAATCAGACCGGCAATCCTTCTCGCCGGTTTGACTACAATGGCTGGATTCGGCTCACTGATAACCAGTTCTATCGTACCGATGCGGAATATGGGACTTTTTCTGGCATACGGAGTAGCCGTAGCCCTGTTTGTGGCGTTGACACTGACTCCATCGATTCTCATACTGCGGCAAAAGCCTTTGAAGAAAGCAAATGTCGAAAAGGCTGACGGCGGAAACAGTTTGATGAACCGTTTTCTGATTGCCTTTTATGAATTGCTTACCAAACGGAGCCTTCGGAATATAGCATTTGCGACGATTGTTCTCGTTCTTTCGGTTATCGGCACCACAAAGATTCTCGTTGATACAAATATGATTGATAACTTTGAGGACAGTACACCAATCTCCCGGGCCGATGCATTTGTCAACGAAAACTTCGGCGGCTCCACCCTTTTAACGGTTGTTGTAGACGGAAAAGAGGATGGCAGCCTGCTGAATCCGGAAATACTGAAAGCCATGGATGATATGGCCGATTATCTGGAAAACAGTGTGGAACTTGTTGGTAAAGTCACTTCCTTCACCGAATTTGTCAAACGAATGAACCAGGTAATGAATGCGCCCTCCGCTCCTGCAGATATTGCAGCATCCACTGACACTGATTTAGGCGGTTCCGAAAACAGCGGCTCCGGTTTTGACGATGAATTTGATACCGATGAGGAAAGTTCTTTCTCTTTTGAGGAATTTGGCGATGAATCATCCTTTTCCTTTGAGGATTCCGGTGGTGATTTTTCCAAAGCTCCTTCTCCTCCAAAAAGTCCCTCTGTGACATTCCCCTCACTGAGCGATGATAATCTGCTTGAAATTATGGAAGACGCCCTGGCGCAAAGCGGCAATGCAGACATCTCCGCCGCCGAACTTATCGACGCTATGAAACGGGTTACCAATGAAGCGGGAATGGCTTATTACGAAATCCCCTATGATCCTGCAAAATACCCGGCCACCACTCGTGAAGAATTGAAAAACCTTGTCGCTCAATATCTTCTGCTTTACAGCGGAAATCTCAGCGAATTAATTAATGACCCGCTGGAGCCCGGTATGTCCAGAATGATTGTCCAGATCAAATCACCCATGAACGCCGATGCTATTCGGATCGACAGGCTTATTACCGATTATGCCAGGGAAAACTTCCCTGATGGATATGAAGTCAGAGTTGTCGGTAGCGGAAAAATATTGGCATCATTGAATAAAATGGTACTATCCTCCCAGTTCTCGAGTATCATTTCAGCTCTGATGATTGTGTTTTTTATCATTGCATTCTATTTTAAATCGATTGTCGCCGGTCTATTGGGAATTGCCAACCTGATTTTTTCGATTATGATCAATTTCGGTGTTATGGGATTTTTCGGGATTAAACTTGATATGGGCTCTTCCATCGTTGCTTCCGTAGCTATCGGCATCGGAATCGATTATACGATTCATTTCCTGACCCGCTATCGCGAGGAATCCCGTCTGAGCAGTGACAAAGATATCATTACAAAGAACACCCTTCTCTCATCCGGCAAGGCAATCATATTCAATGCTCTCGCCGTGGCTGCCGGATTTGCCGTTTTGATGAAATCAAATTTTGTTCCTATCAAAAGTCTGGGGCTGTTGGTCTGCCTTACAATGATGACTTCCGCCTTCAGCGCTTTGACTGTTTTGCCCTCTATTATTCATCTATTTAATCCAAAGTTTCTTTATGATAAGAGGTAAACTATGAAAAATTTCACGCAACTTTTGCTTTTGCTTTCTTTTACCGGTTCTCTCTTTGCTATTGACGGGCCGGAGATCTATCAGAAAATGAAAGACCGCGAAAAAGGCAACACGTCTCATACAATCATGAAAATGACATTAATCGAATCCTCCGGAGATAAAAAGGACAGGATTATCGAAACCTGGACAATGAAATACGATACGGAGAAAAATCTTTCCCAGAGCGTTATGGAATTTAAATCACCCGCTTCAGTTAAGGGAACACGCTTTCTGCAAATTCAGCGGGAAGGTCGGGACGATGACCAGTGGATTTACCTCCCGGCTCTCGGCCGGGTACGGCGGATTGCATCTTCCGAAGGCAATTCATCATTCATGGGTTCCGATTTCACTTACGACGACATGCAGATCGAAAATGATGATAGCAATAGTAAACATGTGCTTCTGCGTGAAGAAAAAGTCGGAGATTACGAATGCTATGTGCTGGAAAGTTCGAGCGCCGCTGAAGATGCGTCCTATTCAAAACTGATTTCCTGGATCACAAAAGATCATTTCATCCCAGTCAAAGTGGAATTCTACAACAAAAAATCGGGAAAATTGGAAAAGATTATGACCATCGAAGGAAAAATAGAGCAGATTAACGGAATCTACACTGTCATGACCACCAGAATGAAAAATATCGAAGATGATCACCAGACGGTTCTGGAAATAATGCGCAATAAAAACGGCATTCCTTACATCGAGTTCAATAAAAAAGTGAACCCGGCGCGTTTTACCCAGCACTATTTGCAAACCGGCAAATAAATGAATAAGGAGATTCCAATGAAACGAATATTTCTTATTGCATTAATAATGAATGTAACAATCTTTGCTCAGAGCGCCTTCGATGATTCCGACTGGGATACCGAAAAGGAAGAAACCGGAAAAAACGCTGTTGAGTGGACCGGTTTCTATGAGTTTGAGCCCCGTTATTTTACGGATAACGATAATTATGACTATGAAATCCGCCAATCTCTCGACCTCGGTATAAATGTAAATAAGGATAAATCGGCTTTTAAAGCAACAGTTAATCTCGACGACCGGGATGACACGGAATTGATCGAAGAACTGGTTGTCAGTCTTTACCTGGGACGTCTGCAGATCGATGCCGGACGCCAACGACTGGTCTGGGGAAAAGGCGATCAGCTGCATATTGTCGATAATATGAATGCCAATGACTATTACGATTTTATCTTCCCTGATTATCTTCAGCGTCGCCGGGCTGAGGATATGATTCATCTCAATTTTGTCGTCGGACCATATAAATGGAACAGCCAGATAGAACTGGCCTATGCTCCCTCCTTTACGTCAATGCTGTTTCCCGAAAACGGTGTTTGGCGGCCCGGTTTTCTGAACACGCTGGATAATCTGGCGCCGGCCCTCGCATCGCAGGATATCAATATTGTTGAAGAGGAGTATTCCGCCTTGGATGACGGTCAATACGCTGCACGCTGGACTCAGTCCGTCGGTTCTCTGGATTTCGGTCTTAGCTATTACAACGGCAAACAGCAAATTCCGGCTTTCCGGATGACCGATTTTGATGCAATGAGTATTCCCCGGACCTTTAAACTGGTAAATAATTCTCTCGAAGTGTACGGGTTTGAATTTGCAACAGTGCTGAGAGGTATCAATCTCCGCGGTGAAGCGGCATATTTAAAAACCGATGATCCGGAGGGGAAGCGCTATGATATCCTGAATCCAAAATGGAGCATCCTGCTTGGCGGCGACTATAACCTCCCGATTCATAATCTGAATGTAAATGTGCAGTATATGAAAGACTTTATTACCGAAGAAGATGAGACCTGCCGGACTGCCTATGAAACTCAAATGGCGGCGCTGATCACGACACTCGGACTTGATCCTTCTCTGGCCGGTATTGATTTGAACAATTATTATGAAAACAATCTAATTTCCCTCCGTCTGTCAGATTCATTCTTCCGGGAAACCCTGAAACCGGAAATTCAGTATGTTTACAGACTTGAAAATAAAGACAGTATGTTTTCAATTTTAATGAAACACGAAATCAGCGAAGATCTTCATGCCATCGGCATTTATCGCATGTTTTCCGGCGATTCCGGCACCATCTTCGGCCAGTATGATGCTAATGATTTCTTATCTCTGAGGTTTGAATACCGGTTTTAATTTCTTCTCCTCCCCTGTTCAAAATAATTGAACAGGCACACTACCCAAAACTCCCGGCGGGTATATGACCTGCCGGGAGTTTCCTTATTCCGGATGGATAAATTATTATTCTAAGCGTATTGCAGAACTGCTGTTTTCTCACTAATTACGTCTCTTCTGCGGCGTAACCGGATAGTATCCGCATTCTTTTCACAACCGCGGTTTTTCCGGCTTATAACCGTACAATTAATTTCGGCGCCGTATCGGGTTTATTTATCCGCCATTGATAGAGACCGCCCGATACTTTATCGGCATTGTGTTCCAAAACCTTTAAGCCTTTGTCCACAGAAACACTCAGAACGCCCTCAACCTTTGCTTTCAATTGACGAAGTTGTTCAATATCCTTTTCATTAATCTTGAAGGCTTTTACCTGCATTGTCTCATCGTCATATTCTATTGAAATTATGTTAATCTCACTGGATAAGAAGTGGTAATCTTCGCCTTTTACCCCCTTTTTATTCACCAGAATTTGATAACGGCCATTACCGATATAATCAAATTTCTTTACATCATCGGAGGATTTTTCCATCTCTTTTTCCATTTTCTTCAGTTCTTCTTTGTCCTTTTTGCTTAACTTCCCCTCCTGAATCGCCGCCAGGGCCATTACGTACGCAAGTTTGCCGTCATACTTAAAAGTATAACCACCGTCTTTCCGAATATCAATATTTACATTGAAATCTTCCGGCACAAAACAGGACGATTGTGACAATGACAGGAGCAACAATATAAACACCATGCTCAAACGGATTGCTTTCATCTTCTTCTCCTTTTTGAAAATATTAACCGGCTCCCAAATTGGATTCGTGAATATACATCCGATATTCCCGGGTTCAACCTGGGGAGCAATAGCAATATTTTCTGTTTAATGTTAATTGTTCTTATACCCACCATTTAATCCACGACCGGATACCACCGGCGGCTTTGACCATCACAAAGGGTTTCCGGCATCGCTGGGCAAGGGCCTCCGGAATAGAGGATTTAAAGAACTGGTTGAAGACAGACTGTTCAGTCGCACCTACAACCACCAGATCATAATTTTTGGCTTCATCCAGAATCGTTTCAATGACGTCACGATGGCGTTTGATTTTAATTTCGAAGCGACCCGGCTCTATATTGTGGGATTTTTCAGTATTTTCGACAAGCATATTCAAATCGGGATCATGTTTTCCTGTGGCAACATTGAAAGCGACAATTTCGGTATCATCGCTTTCAGCCAGAATGTGAGCCATCTCCAGCGCAAATTCACAATTGGGACCGCCGGCGATCGGTACCAGGATTCGTTTTGCGCACAAATTACCGCAATCTTTAAGGATGACTATATCGCAGGGCGATCGTTCAATGACTGGATCGAGAGTGCTGCCCAGGCTGTATTCCTGACCGTGCATTTTTCCGTGCCACCCCATAATCAGCATATTGGTCCGCTTTTCACGGACAGCCGAAATGATTCCCCGGGCAATATTCCGGCAATATCTGATCGTCGAATTCACCGGAAAAAGCGGCGCCAGATAAAGCATAATCTCAACAATCGCCTCTTTTCCGGTAAACATATATCTTTCGGCATCGCTTAAGGGTACCTGGTCAGGTACTTTGACCATGTGAAGAAGATTGATTTCCGCATTTTTAACGTTACTGATTTTGTACGTCGTTTTCACCAGGCTTAATGCATTGTTCGGATTAGCGACAGGAACCAGAATTCGATAATCAGCCTCTTTTTCGACAATATCAATCTTTTCATCCTCAAGAATACGAATTTCGTCTTCAGTCGTTAATGCCCGTTTTTTTGAATACACATTATAGATAAGAATGCCGATCAATACCCAGGCTGGTCCGATAATAATCGCTGTCCGGCTCACTGAATGTAGATGAGTTATCAGCAATATCTGAAAAATAATCGCCAATATTGGTAGAATTGGGAAAAGCGGCATCATGAATCCGTATTGCAGCTCGTCACCCATATTTCGGCGAATTTTAATCACGCAAATATTGACCAGGAAAAAGAGGAATAGAAACATAATGCTGGCGCTCGAGGCCACATCCATTGTTTTGAGAAAGACAGCCACGAAAATCACAATTGTTCCGGTGCCTAAAAGAGCAACCCAGGGAGTTTTCCTCTTCTTTGAGATTTTTGCCATGGCCGGTGGCAGCATGTGATCCCGCCCCAGCGCATAGGATGCCCGCGTAGCCGAATAGATTGTCGCATTCAAAGCAGACGTTGATGCAAAAATAACAGCCAAAGTTAACAGAAAATTGGCAAAGGGCATCAATTGCGCGATCGCTTCACCAAATCCCCGTTCACCATGACTGCCAATCCATTCCCAAACCGCCATATCGACCGTTAATGTTTCCGCTTTAACCGAAACAACGGTCGCAAAGGCGACGCCAATATATGTCAATGTGACGATAAACACCGAATAGATCATTGCTTTGGGAAGATTTTTCTTTGGATCGATTGCTTCATCACCCGCCTGAGCGATTACTTCATAGCCTTCAAAGGCGACATAGGTAAATCCCATTGTCACCAGCAGCTTCCCCCAGCCGCGCGGCATAAAGGGTTTGAAATTCTGCAACCGGGTCGGATCTTTCAGCACAATATAAAAGCCGGCGATACCAATTAAAATTAGGAATAACGTCTGACCAAGGGTGATAATCGCGCCGATTTTTCCCGTTTCCGAGGCTCCCCGATAATTGATATAAATGAACAGACAGGCAATCAGCGCTGCCGTTGATTTTTCAATAATGATTATTTGAATTGCAGGCAGATTAATGATGTCCAATGCGACCAGATATCTGACAACATAGATTGCGAAAGTAATGGCATAGGCGCTACCGGCGACACTCGACGCAAACCATTCCATCCAGCCGGCTACAAAACTGGTGCTGCGCCCGAATCCAATCCGGGCAAAGTTATAGGCACCTCCCGCTTTGGGAATCGCTGAACTCAGTTCAGCATAGGCCATGGCGGTAAATATTGCGATTAGACCATTGAGTGCAAATGTTAACAGAACACCGCCGGGTCCGGAATGATAAATCGCATTTCCCACACCCAGGAATACCCCGGCGCCAATCATCATCCCAACGCCCATCATGGTAATCTGAAAGAGAGATAATTCCCGGGAAAGTTCTGATGAAATATGAGACGGTTGGTCAGCCATTGATATTTTTCTGGATTTTTCTGGCTGTATCGGCGCCCTGTTCGCTTATTTTATTAATAAAATTGCGAGACCACATGACCAGATAACTAATAATTGCCACAACCGACATCAGTAAAATTATCCCTATTAGGATATCTCTTGTCATAATTACCCCTGCAAATTACCGATTAGATGAAACCGTTTTTTTCTTATTCAATAAAAGAAATATACCACCCACGAGAATGAAAACATCTTCAATAACCCGCTTCCAGCTGACAAGCGAGCCCTCCGCATCAAGTGAGAAACAGCCGCATTCGATGTTGAGACCACGAACAATTGCACTGATGATCATCAGGATAAAAAAGAAAGTGATTACGCTCAGCATAAACGCCGATACATCCACCCGGAAACCGATTAAAAGACTGACGCCGATAAAAGCTTCGATCCATGGTACAATAATCGCACAGATATTCAGTAACTCAATGGGCATCAGACGGTAATTGTAAATGACTTCGGCAAACTTCTGAGGATAGATTATTTTGTCCAAGGAAGCATACAGAAATATGAAACCAAGTACCGTGCGAATGATAATTTCAAGATATTTCCGGATGTCAGATGATTTCACGGCAGCTCACCTACATTAATTGGATAACCGGCTTTTTTCCATGCCGTCCAGCCGCCATAAAAGAAATAGACATCGCTAAATCCGATTTCACTCAGTCGGACAGCCAAATCGATACTCTGCGAACACTCCTCACCATCACAATAGGTGATGATTTTTTCACTACGGGATAATCCCGGCAGCACTTCACGGCTGAAATCCAGGGAATCAAGCGGAACGGAAATAGCTCTGGCAATATGCCCTTTCAGGTAATCATCCCGCTCCCGGGTATCAATAAAAATGGCTGAATAATCCTGAAAATGAGCATAAGCGGAAGACAGATCAATTTCATCCGGAGCATGATAAGCCATCTGCGGCTGAGATTCCGATATTTGTTTGCGAGATCTGAATACGGGAATCTTCACCGTTGTACCGCCAACTTTGATGATTCTCAGAGGGGTAATCAATGGTATTCCGGACGATGAAATACTATTAACAATAATTGCCCAAACACTTACGGCAATTACTGTAAGAAGCGATTGAATGAAAATTGTTTTAATTTTACCCGATAAAATCATTAAAAGTTGTAAAATATCCGCTTTGAATCTTGTAAATGATTTGACTTTCCGCATAAAGAATATAAATTTCCGATGTTAAAATCAATTGTTTTTATTATGCAGAAACCAATTATCAAACTTTTTTTTGTTCTTTTGATTATTGGTTTGCTGACGCAGGCTTTCGCTTCCATTGTCGATACGAGGGAAGCCGCATTTACACCGGCTCAGAGAGCCTGGTTGCTGGATAACAGACAGGAAGCGAAAACTTTTTACATCAGCGAAATCGACAGCGCCGGGGATCAAACAGTCCCGGCATTCAATGCCGCCTATCTGTCATATCTTGACCATAATTTCGATGCTACCGATAAATATCTGAAAATCGCTCTGTCCGCCAATCCCAAATACGGCCCGGCACTTTTTCTGAAAGGTCTGATCGAATATGACCGCCACAATTTAAGAAACAGTTTTACGGCATTACAAAAGTCAATCAAGACTCATCCCCAATCCTATCTGCCAAACTATTATTTAGGTAAATTTCTATACGAACGGGGCAAATATAAGGATGCAATTGAATATCTCAAAGATGCCATTTCCGATTATAAACTTTATACATTTTCCTATTCGCTACTGGGACAGCTATATATCGATATCAACAAATTGAATAAAGCCATCGAAATTCTGGAAAAAGGCTTCATTTACAGTCATGATGCCGACATTATCTTCAATCTTGCCAAAGCTTACGAACTCTCCGGTCAAACCGGCAAAGCCATAAAATATTACGGGCTTTTTGCCTATTTATACGAAAAGCATCCGAAATATGAATCCGCAAAAGCATTTCTCAATAAGCATCACATCACAAATTACTGGACCAATCGTTTGGAGCCGATTCCGGAGCGTGGCGATGAAGCCTGTTTTTTTCCGGTTGGTGAAGATTACGTGTACAGCATTTACTGGGGGCCAATCCGTGTCGGTGAACTCAATACAATCATCCATGAAAAATTGAATTATAAGGGCATAGATGCTTACAAAGTTCAGTTCAGTATGGATTCCAACCCGGCCCTGGAATTTATTGCCTCGCTGCACAGCGATTACATCACCATTATCGATCAACGCACAAAACTGACACTGCGCCATTTCCTGCATCAGCGGGAAAACTCTCTGATTGCCGATAAAGTCTATGACTATGATCGTGAAAACGGTAGGTTTATGTGCCGAACCGTTCATGAAGACGGACACATCGATTATCTGGAAAAATACTTGCCGAAAAACTGTGTCGACGGCACCTCCATTCTGTTCTATGCCCGGCAGGTTGTCAGCGAACATCGTTCGGAAATCGTTATGACGACAATCGATGAAACCTTTGTTCTGACTGACATGATTTTCGATAATGTCAAAGAGCCGGTCGAAGTCCGCGGAAAAACCGAAAACGTTTACCGACTCAGCGGCGAACTGCATTATAAAGGCATTGTCGGTTTTACCGGCAATTTCTGGGGCTGGTTCCGGGATGACAATACTCATTTACCTGTAAGCTCCGATTTTGAAATCTGGGTTGGCAGGATTAAAGTATATATGGCCACCCTGGAAGAACAAAGAGAACATAAATACTGGCGCTAATAAAAATGAGAAATAAGGTCTGTTTAGTCGTCATTACAATATCCCTGATATGGTCCTCTTCCTGTAGTTTTAATCGTGTTATTGTAAA
>Ga0164318_10003751_pt1 | contig 14460 bp, 12 predicted proteins | sample GuaBasSedimGuay9_FD_113734 | JGI IMG/M metagenome (GOLD analysis project Ga0164318, IMG submission 113734) | Subseafloor sediment microbial communities from Guaymas Basin, Gulf of California, Mexico - Guay9, Core 4571-4, 0-3 cm | ecosystem: Environmental > Aquatic > Marine > Hydrothermal vents...
AGATAATGTGACCTTAGAGGTAGAATTAATTACACCGATTGCTATGGAGAAAGAATTGCGTTTTGCTATCAGAGAGGGTGGTCATACAGTTGGCGCTGGTGTAATTAGTGAGGTTATAGAATAGGAAGATATATATGCAGGAGATAATAACTTTAACCTGTTCAGATTGCAAGAGAAGAAATTACACCACTACTAAAAATAGAAAGACGATTAAAGATAAATTAAAACTAAAAAAATATTGTCGTTTTTGTAGGAAGCATACTTTACATACAGAGGGTAAATAGATACAGCTATTAAGAGAATAAACACACTTTTGCTTGTTGGCAGATAGAGAAGAGAAGTGGTAGTGTGTTTATTCTTATAATAGGGAGGAAAGAATTTAAGAGGTGAGTAGCTCAAATGGCTAGAGCACCGGACTCCAAATCCGGCGGTTGCGGGTTCAAGTCCTGCCTCACCTGCCAGAGTTTTAAATAATATGAAACGTATAAAAAAATTCCTAACTGAGGTAAAGACAGAACTAAAAAAAGTTTCTTGGTCGACTAAAGACGAATTGATTAGTGCGACTACAGTAGTTTTGATTTCTGTATTTTTGTTAGCTCTTTTTATAGGTGCGTGTGACTTTATATTGTCTAGATTAATAAGTGTGTTGATTAAGTAGTTTCGGAGAGGTTTTTAAATTATGGCAAAGAAATGGTATGTGATTCATACACTTACGGGTAAAGAGGAACAGGTTAAAGCCAACCTTGAGGTTCAAATTAAGAGTAAAAAGATGGAACACCTCGTTTCTAGGATACTTATACCAACTGAAAGGGTTTCAGAGATAACCAAACAGGGTAAAAAGAGGATAACTAAAAGACATTGTTTTCCTGGTTATATTCTAATACAGATGGAATTAACGGATGAGGTGTGGTATCTGATTAGGAATATTCCAGATGTAACTGGTTTTATTGGAGCCGGTAAAAAGCCAATTCCTCTGGAAGAAGAAGAGGTGAAAAATATCTTACGACAGACTGAGGAGAGAAAGGAAAAACCAGTACCTAAGATTGTTTTTGAGAAGAGTGAGACTATACGAATTAAAGAAGGTCCTTTTACCAATTTCAATGGTGTAATAGAAGAGGTTTATCCTGATAAAGGGAGATTAAAGGTGATGGTTTCTATATTTGGAAGATCAACTCCTGTTGAACTTGATTACTGGCAAGTAGAGAGAATTTAAATAAGGATACAACTTATGCAGCTTATAAAGCGATATAAATTTATCTATGTGGACTTATCCAGCTTTTATTTTTAAATAAGTGCTTTGTGTGGATATCGGTTTTATAAGTTTTGACTATCGGTATTTTAATTAGTATTAATATAGATAGGTATGTAAGAATAGGTACGGCGTTAAATTTTAACCACACAATTTATGTTTACGTAGTTTCTAAATTGAGGTTTATTTAACATGGCAAAAAAGGTTAAGGCAATAATAAAGTTACATGTACCTGCAGGAGGAGCTAATCCTGCACCACCAGTAGGTCCTGCTCTTGGACAGCATGGTGTTAAAATAATGGATTTTTGTAAAGCTTTTAATGATATTACTAAAGACCAGGAGGGATTAATCTTACCTGTTGTAATAAGTGTATATGAAGATAAGTCTTTTACTTTTAAGATTAAGAGTCCTCCAAGCTCAATATTGTTAAAAAGAGCCTGTGGTATAGCAAAGGCTTCTGGCCAACCGAATAAGGAAAAGATTGGAAAAGTCAGCCGAAAACAAATAGAGGAAATTGCTCATGCAAAGATGAAGGATTTAAATGCTCGGGATCTTGCCTCAGCTATAAAGATAATAGAAGGTACTGCTAAAAGTATGGGTATTGAAATTAAGGAATAATTATGAGTCAACTTACTAAACGACAAAGAAAGATTCAAGAACTTATAGATAAAACCAGAGAGTATACAGTGGAGGAGGCAGTTAGTATTATAAAGAAGATGCCCAAAGTCAAGTTCGATGAGACTATTGAGTTGTATTTTAACCTAAATGTTGATCCAAAACAGACAGATCAGCTTGTAAGGGGCACTGTAGTTTTACCTCATGGCACAGGTAGAAAAATGCGCATTTTAGCCTTAGTTAGGGGTGAAGATGTAAAGAAAGCCAAAGAAGCGGGTGCTACTTATGCAGGTAGCGATGAATTTATTGAAAGGATTAATTCAGGCTGGCTGGATTTTGACGCTGTGGTAGCTACACCTGAGATGATGAAAGATATAGGCAAACTTGGTAGGATATTAGGACCTCGTGGTCTTATGCCAAATCCAAAAGCAGGAACTGTTACAAAAGAGATTGATAAGGCAATAAATGAGTTGAAGAGAGGAAAGGTCGAATTTAAGAGCCAAAAAGATGGAAATATTTATATGACCTGCGGTAAGGTTTCATTCGATGAAAAGGCAATAAAGGAAAATATTCAGGCGGTGATTGAGGCAGTTAAGAAAGCGAAACCCTCAGCTGTAAAAGGAACCTTTATAAAAAGTATTTATCTTTCAACTACAATGGGAGGCGCACTTAAAATAAAGAGATAAAGTCGGGAGTCTTTTAATGGTACGAGTAGAGAAAGGATATATAGTAAATGAGATAAGAGAAAAGTTAGAAGAATCTCCAAACTTTTATATATCCAATTTTATTAACATCAAGGCGGAACAATTTAATGAATTAAGGGAGAAACTGACCCAAAATTCCAGTTATTATTTTGTAGTAAAAAACAGATTATGTAAATTAGCCTTAAAAAAAGCTAAGATGGAGAAATTAGCTGATTTGGTAAATGGCTCGACAGGATTTGTTTTTTGTCATGGAGATGCAATACCTGTTTCTAAAGTGTTATCTGATTTTTCAAAAGAGACAGAAGGTTTTACTATAAGAGGTGGTTTTATTGAAGGTGAGATGCTTAATGAAAAGCAAGTCAAAGAGTTAGCCTTATTGCCCAGTAGAAAGGAAATGATGGCTATGTTAACTTATAGTTTTAAATCTCCTCTTATAAAATTTGCTAATATATTTAGATGTTTGATTACAGGTTTAGTTGTATCACTTAGTCAGGTTCAAAAGAAAAAGGAAGAAAAAAAAGAGTAATTAAATGATTAACCAATTAGAGGAGGTTAAATGATGACTGAGAAGAAAGATGAAGTTAAGGAAGAAAAGAAAGAAGAAGTAAAAAAGCAAAAGGAAGAGCAGCTTCAAGAAGGACAAGAGGAACACAAAGAGAAAGAACCAGAAGTGGAAGAGAAAAAGGAAGATGTCAAATTATCCAAAAAGGTAAAAGATATAATTGATGCAGTTGAAAAACTGAGTGTTCTGGAATTATCCAGTTTAGTTAAAGCATTAGAGGATAAGTTTGGCGTATCTGCTCAAGCAATGCAGGTTGCAGCAGTTCCAGTTTCTCAAGGACAAGCACAGGCACCATCTCAAGGAGAAGAAAAATCTACCTTTGATGTGATTTTAGCCAGTGCTGGTGAGAAGAAAATTCAGGTTATAAAAGAAGTTAGAACTATTACTCAATTAGGATTGAAGGAAGCTAAAGACTTAGTTGATAAGGCGCCTCAACCTATAAAGGAAGGTGTTTCAAAAGAAGAGGCAGAAAAGATCAAAACTCAGCTTGAAGCTCAAGGTGCTACAGTTGAACTTAAGTAGTTTTTTAAAGGTGATAAATTTATGATAAAACGTAAATCTTTTGCCAAAATACAGGATAAGATTGAGCCTCAAAATTTAGTTGAGATTCAAACTGCTTCTTATAGTAATTTCCTCAGAAAAGATAAATTCAATAAGAATAGAGATTATAGTTTAGAAGCAGTATTTAGGGAGATATTTCCTATCAAAAGTGTTGATGGCTCATGTCAACTGGAATATGTAGATTATAAACTCCTAACTCCTAAGTATGACGAGGATGAGTCGCGTAGGCGGGGTGTGAGTTTTGCTGCTCCTTTAAGAGTCAAATTACGCCTTAAGACACCAGATGATATTAGAGAGCAAGAAGTTTATATGGGCACCTTACCTCTTATGACAAAGACAGGCACCTTTATAATAAATGGTGCTGATAGGGTTATTGTAAGTCAATTACATAGATCTGCTGGTATTTGTTTTGAAGCAAATACGCATCCAAAAGGAAAAACGCTTTATTCAGCTAGAATAATTCCTTACAGGGGAGCTTGGTTGGAGTTTAATTTTGATATAAATGATGTTCTTAATGTAACAATTGATAGAAGAAGAAAGTTGTTAGTTACCACATTATTGCGGGTATTTGGTTACTCCAGTGATGAGGATATCATCAATGCCTTCTATGAGAGAAGAAAAGTGAGGAAAACTGATCGAGAACATTTAAAGCTTTTACAGGGTAAATTTTTAGCTTCAGATGTTATTAATGAGAAGACAAATGAGATTATAGCATATAAATGGGAGAAGTTAGATGCAAGGCTCATTGATCTCATCGCTAAAAAAAATATTGGTACTATTGAGGTTTTAGATACCGATACGGGTGAAATTATACTTACTCTTAAGAAAGATAGGGCACATTCTAAGGATGAGGCTTTAATTGAGATATACAGAAAGTTAAGACCGGGTGATCCTCCAACAAAAGAGGCAGCTAAGACTCTTATAGATAGATTATTCTTTGATCCTAAAAGATATGATATAGGTAAAGAGGGTAGATATATATTAAATAGAAAGTTAAATATGAAAGTTAGCTTGAATGAAAGGTTACTTGATTTAAAGACCCTCGTTGAAGCAATTAAATACCTTATAAATCTTAAAAATGGTGAAGGAGAAGTGGATGATATAGATCATTTAGGTAATAGACGAGTTAGGACAGTGGCTGAGTTATTACAGAATCAATTCAGAGTAGGATTGGCCAGAGTAGAGAGATTTGCTCGCGAAAGGATGAGTGTCTATGATAAAGAGACGATGATGCCCCACCATTTGATAAATTCTAAATTGATTTCAAGTATTATTAAGGATTTCTTTGGAAGAAGTCAACTCTCACAATTTATGGATCAAACCAATCCCTTAGCAGAGCTTACTCATAAAAGACGTTTGAGTGCCTTAGGTCCTGGAGGACTTTCACGAGAAAGAGCAGGTTTTGAAGTGAGAGATATTCATTATTCTCATTATGGGAGAATCTGCCCTATTGAGGCACCTGAAGGGCCTAATATCGGTTTGATATGTTCGTTAAGTTGTTACGCACGAGTAAATAGTTTCGGTTTTTTAGAGACTCCATACAGGAAAGTTGAAAATGGAAGGGTTACAAATAAAATTGAGTTTTTATCTGCTGATATAGAGGACAATTATATAATTGCTCAGGCCAATGCTAAATTAGATAAAGATGGTAAATTTGTCGAGAAGAGGGTTTTTTGTAGATATAAAGATGATTTTATTGAGGCCTCACCCAGAGATGTTGAATATATAGATATTTCTCCTCGACAACTTGTAAGTGTTGCAGCAAGTCTGATTCCATTCTTAGAACATGATGATGCAAATAGAGCCCTTATGGGTTCTAATATGCAGAGACAGGCTGTGCCATTACTTGAGACCGAAGCACCATTAGTTGGAACAGGTATGGAGAGACGAGTAGCTAGAGATTCTGGAGCGGTAGTTATTGCAGAAAATGATGGCGTCGTTAATTATATTCAATCAGATCTGATTGTTATAGATGGCAAAGAGTATAGATTGAAGAAATTTGCCAGAAGTAATGCTTCAACCTGCATAAATCAGAGGCCAATAGTTAAAATTGGGCAGAAGGTGAGAAAAGGCCAGATAATAGCAGATGGCGCAGCTACCAAAGAGGGAGAATTAGCTCTGGGAAGAAATGTTTTGGTAGCCTTTATGCCGTGGCGAGGATATAATTTTGAAGATGCTATCTTAGTTAGTGAAAAATTAGTGAAGGAGGATATTTATACTTCGGTTCATATAGAAGAATTTGAGATTGAGGCTAGAGATACTCGATTAGGACCAGAAGAGATAAGCTGTGATATCCCCAATGTAAGTGAGAGCACTTTGAGGAATTTAGATGAGAGTGGAATTGTTAGAATTGGTGCTGAGGTGAGACCGGGAGATATTCTGGTTGGTAAGATTACACCAAAAAGCGAGACGGAGTTATCCCCTGAAGAAAAACTCTTAAAGGCGATATTTGGGGAGAAGGCAGGTGATGTTAAAGATACTTCGTTGAGGGTTCCTCCCGGAGTAGAAGGTATAGTTGTGGATGTTAGGGAGTTTTCGAGAAGAGAGGTTAAGTTTAAGACTAAAAAAGAGAGAGAGTTAGAGAAAGAGCAAATAAAAGAGATCCGTAAAGGCTATGAGAAGGATGTAAAAGAACTTAATAAAGAGAGAGTGAAGAGATTGTCAAAACTCCTTGTAGGTGTCAGATTGAGTAGTGATTTAAGAGAACGCAAGACAAAAAATGTCATAATTTGCAAAAATAAGAAGATTTCGAAGAAGGATATTGAGAGACTTGCTAATGCAAGGGTGAATATTAACACTTTAAAGATACAGGATAATAGAAAATTGGAAGAGGAGGTAAAGAATTTTGAGAAGACTTTTGAAGAAAGGATTAATGAGTTGAGATATGAGAGAGATCGCCAGATAGATGATGTTAAAAAAGGTGATGAGTTACCACCAGGTGTTATTAAAAAAGTTAAAGTTTATGTAGCCTCAAAAAGGAAACTATCTATAGGAGATAAAATGGCTGGACGCCATGGGAATAAAGGTGTTATAGCAAAAATTTTGCCAGAAGAAGATATGCCATTTTTACCTGATGGTACTCCTGTTGAAATTATTCTTAATCCTTTAGGAGTGCCTTCTCGGATGAATGTAGGACAGATTTTAGAAACCCACTTGGGTTGGGCAGCTAAGGTTTTAGGGTTTTATGCTGAAACTCCAGTTTTTAATGGAGCTAATGAAAAAGAAATAATTAATCAGTTACAAGAGGTTTCTTTACCAGAAGATGGAAAAAGCATAGTTTATGACGGATATACTGGGGAGCCCTTTGATCAAAGAGTAACTGTAGGTTACATTTATATGATGAAATTGATTCATCTGGTTGATGATAAAATTCATGCAAGAAGTATTGGTCCTTACTCTCTCGTGACTCAGCAACCACTAGGAGGAAAAGCTCAATTTGGTGGTCAACGTTTTGGAGAAATGGAGGTTTGGGCGCTTGAAGCTTATGGTGCAGCCTATACCTTACAGGAACTTTTGACTGTAAAGAGTGATGATGTTTTAGGTAGAACCAGAATATATGAATCAATTGTAAAGAGTGAGAATACCTTACAGCCTGGCACACCGGAATCATTTAATGTGCTGATTAAAGAATTACAATCGTTAGCCTTAGATGTCAGAACAGAAAGGAAGAAATAGAGATATGAGTCTAGATAGAATATCTTTAGCAGACGAGAGAAACATATTTGATGCTATTTCGATAAAGATTGCCTCCCCTGAAGTAATAAGGAGCTGGTCTCATGGAGAGGTTAAGAAACCAGAGACTATCAATTACAGAACTCTTAAACCTGAAAAAGATGGTTTATTCTGTGAAAGGATTTTTGGACCAACCAAAGATTACGAATGTAGTTGTGGTAAATATAAACGAGCTAAATATAAAGGTATAGTCTGCGACAGATGCGGAGTTGAAGTGACCCATTCGAGAGTTAGACGTCAGAGAATGGGGCACATAAATCTGGTTTCACCTTGTACACATGTCTGGTTTTTTAAAGTTATACCTTCACCTTTATCTGCCATACTCCAAATGAATGTAAGACAACTGGAAAGAATTATCTATTATGAGGAGTATGTTGTTATTGATGCTGGTAATACACCTCTCAAAAAAGGGGAATTTTTGGATGAAGATAAATATCAACAGGCGAAGAAGAAATACGGTGATGGGTTTGTAGCCAAGATGGGTGCGGAGGCTATAAAAGATCTGTTAGTGAATACAGATTTGGACAGATTAATTCAGAAACTGAGGCGGGATATAAAAAAGACTAAGTCTCAAGCTACAGAAAGGAAATTAGCTAAGGTGTTAAAGATGATTGAATCCTTTAAAACTTCTGGTAACAGGCCAGAATGGATGGTTTTAGATGTTATCCCTGTGATACCTCCAGATTTAAGACCTTTAGTACCACTTGATGGTGGAAGATTTGCAACGAGTGATTTAAATGATCTATATCGAAGGGTTATTAATAGAAATAATCGATTAAAGAAACTTCTGGAATTAAGAGCACCTGAGGTAATTATAAGGAATGAAAAGAGAATGCTTCAAGAGGCAGTAGATGCGCTTTTTGATAATGGTCGACATGGAAGACCTATATTAGGTGCAGGCAATAGGCCACTTAAATCTTTGAGTGATATGCTTAAAGGAAAACAGGGAAGATTTCGTCAAAATCTATTGGGTAAACGTGTTGATTATTCTGGTAGGTCAGTTATTGTTATTGGTCCTGAACTTCGTTTACACCAATGTGGTCTCCCAAAGAAAATGGCTTTAGAATTATTTGAGCCATTTATTATTAGGAAACTTAGAGAAAAGGGGCATGTTCATACTATAAAGAGCGCAAAGCGTATAGTTGAACAAGCTAGTTCCAAGGTATGGGATATCTTAGATGAGGTTATAAAGGATCATCCAGTTCTTCTAAATAGAGCTCCTACATTGCACCGTTTGGGAATTCAAGCCTTTGAACCGGTCTTAATTGAGGGAAAAGCTATAAGAATTCATCCCTTGGTTTGTACTCCATTTAATGCTGATTTTGATGGAGACCAGATGGCAGTGCATGTACCGCTTTCGATGGAAGCCCAGATGGAATCGAGGATTCTTATGCTTTCATCTAATAATATATTTTCACCAGCTGACGGCAGGCCCATTGTTACTCCTACTCAAGATATTGTTTTAGGGTGTTATTATTTGACTCATGAAAAAGATAATGTAAAAGGAGAAGGCAAGATATTTGCTGATGCAGAAGAAGTTATTACTGCTTATCAGGATAAGGAAATACATCTACAGGCTAAAATTAAACTCAGATTACCAGATGGTAAGATTATTACTACCACTTGTGGCAGGGTTCTATTTAATGAATTATTACCTAAGGGATTTAGATTTGTAAATGAGCTGATAGACAAATCAAAGCTATCCGATATTATAAGTGAGTCTTATAAAACAGTAGGACATGATGAGTGTCTACGTTTGCTCGATAGACTTAAAGATATTGGCTTTGAGTATGCAACACGAGCTGGTTTATCTCTTAGTATAAATGATTTAACTATACCAAAGCAGAAGCAAGATATATTAAAGAAAGTAAAGGATGAAATAAGTAAAATAGAAAAGCAATATAAGGAAGGTATTGTCACAAAGGGTGAACGCTATAACAAGATAATTGATATCTGGACTCATGCAACTGAGAATATCTCTGATTGTGTTTTCAGCGAGTTAGGTCCATTTAATCCAATGTTTATGATGGCTGCTTCAGGAGCTCGAGGCTCAAAACAGCAGATACGTCAACTCGCTGGTATGCGAGGACTTATGGCTAAACCTTCGGGCGAAATTATAGAAAGTGCAATCACATCTAATTTCAGAGAAGGATTAACTGTATTAGAGTACTTTATTTCAACTCATGGTGCACGAAAAGGATTGGCCGATACAGCCTTAAAAACTGCTGATTCTGGCTATTTGACAAGGAGGCTGGTTGATGTTGCTCAAGATGTAATAGTTACTGAGGAGGATTGTGGTACATTAAATGGTATTACAGTTAGTGCCATTGTTCAGAGAGATGAGGTTGTTGTCAGTCTTAAAGAAAGGATTATTGGAAGAGTTGCTTTAGATAATATAGTTGATGTTATTACTGATAAGGTTATTGTTAAAGCAAATGAACTGATTAGCGAAGAGCAGGCGGAGGAGATAGAGAAGGCTGGTATTGAGAGTATAAAGATAAGAAGTGTTTTAACCTGTGAAGCAAAATACGGTGTTTGTGCAAAATGTTACGGTCAAAATTTAGCAACTCAAAGGCCTGTTGAGTTAGGTGAGGCAGTAGGTATTATTGCTGCTCAATCAATTGGAGAACCAGGAACCCAGCTTACCATGAGGACCTTTCATATTGGAGGAACAGCTTCGGCTGTCGTTGAACAATTTTATCACCGAGCCAAAAATAAAGGTATTGTAAAATATCACAATTTAAGAACTGCTAAAGTTAAAAAAGATAAATATCTGAGGGTTTTGAGTAGAAATGGACAGATTAGTATCAATGACAAACGAGGCAGAGAGTTGGAAAGATATGCTGTTCCACAGGGCTCATGGCTGTTTGTAGATGATAACAAGGAGGTTAAAAAAGGTCAAATATTTGTTCAATGGGATCCATATAATATTCCAATATTAACCGAGATTTCGGGCAAAGTTGCATTTGAAGATCTAATTGAGGATGTTACAGTAAAACAAGAGATTAATGAGGCTACTGGTTTACTTGAGAGAGTGGTTGTTGAACATAAGAGCGATTATCATCCCCAGATTATTATTTTGGACGAGAACGATGAAATTTTAGGTTTCTATCCAATAGCCGCAAGAGCCCATATAGAGGTAGAAGATGGACAGAAGGTTGAGGCAGGGGATCTCTTGGCTAAGATACCAAGGAAGATTACTAAGACCAAAGATATTACTGGTGGTCTTCCACGAGTTGCAGAGCTTTTTGAGGCAAGGCGTCCAAAAGATCCGGCCATTATTAGTGAGATTGATGGTGTTGTCGAATTAGAGGAATCAAAGAAGGGTCTAAGAAAGGTTCAGGTTAAAAGTCCAACGGGTATGGTAAAGGAATATATTATACCACATGGAAAACGTCTCAATGTCTATAAAGGAGATAAAGTTTATAGCGGGCAGCCGCTAACAGATGGTCCTATTGTACCTCAAGACATATTGAGGATTCGCGGAGATAAAGAACTTCAGGAATACCTGGTTAATGAGATTCAGGAGGTTTATCGCCTTCAAGGTGTAAAGATTAATGATAAGCATATAGAGATTATTATTAGACAGATGCTCAAAAAAGTTAAAATTGAAGACCCGGGCGACACCAAGTTTTTGATTGGTGAACAGGTGGATAAAGTGAAATTTAAGGAGGAGAATGAAAAGGTTATCTCAAAAGGCAAAAGAGGTGCTAAGGCTTCCCCAGTTCTTTTAGGTATCACCAAAGCCTCATTGAGTACTGATAGTTTTATTTCAGCAGCTAGTTTTCAAGAGACAACGAAAGTTCTTACTAATGCAGCAGCATGTGGTATGAGGGATGAATTAAGAGGTTTGAAAGAGAATGTGATTATGGGACATTTGATTCCTACAGGTTCAGGTTTTGAAGCTCATCGCAAAATTGATGTAGAACTGAAGAATTTTTAAGAAAGGAAAACGAAGATTGACATGCCAACGATAAATCAATTAATAAGAAAAGGTAGAAAGAGGATAAAAAAGAAGACAAAATCTCCTGCTTTAGGGGGTTCTCCTCAAAAAAGAGGTGTATGTTTACAAGTGAAAACTCACACACCCAAAAAGCCAAATTCAGCCTTACGCAAAGTTGCAAGAGTTAGGCTTACTAATGGTATGGAGGTTACAGCTTATATTCCAGGTATTGGTCACAACCTTCAGGAACATTCCATCGTAGCTATCCGTGGAGGTAGAGTGAAGGATTTACCTGGGGTAAGATATCATATAATAAGAGGTATGCTTGATGCAGCCGGAGTTGAAGGTAGAAAGAAGTCAAGATCAAAATATGGGACCAAGCAGAGCAAATGAATAAAGGGTAGATTTTTATGAGAAGGAAAACAAAGAAGAGATCTAAGTCTATTTCCAAAGATCCAGATGTTTTAATATCTCAATTCGTAAATATGATAATGTGGGATGGAAAAAAAGCCAAGGCTAAGAAGATAGTCGAGCAAGCCTTAGAGGTGGCAGCAAAAAAGCTTAATAAAGGAACTAAGGAGATATTTTCTAAAGCAATTAATAATGTTAAACCTACATTAGAGGTAAAATCTCGAAGAGTTGGCGGTGCTACATATCAGGTTCCGGTTGAGGTTTCATCTCGGAGAGCGATATCTTTAGCTTTTAGATGGATAAGAGATGCTGCAAGAAATAAAAAAGGGAGCCCTATGAGAGATCGCTTAGCCAGTGAATTAATAGCCGCTTTCAACAATGAGGGTGCAGCAGTTAAGAAGAAAGAAGACACCCATAAGATGGCTCAAGCAAATAAGGCATTTAGTCATTACCGATGGTGAAAACAATAGATAAAACGCAAAATAGTAAGATGGAAGAAAAAAGACAGTTTAGTTTAAGAGATACAAGAAATATTGGTTTAATGGCTCATATAGACGCAGGAAAAACAACAACTACCGAACGCATCCTGTATTACACTGGTCGTGTGCATAGAATGGGCGAAGTTGATGCTGGTACTGCTACTATGGATTGGATGCAACAGGAGCAGGAACGTGGTATTACTATAACCAGTGCTTCCACTACCTGTTTCTGGAGAGGCACTAGAATTAACATTATTGATACACCAGGACATGTTGATTTTACAGTTGAGGTAGAACGTTCGCTAAGGGTTTTGGATGGAGCCGTTGTGGTATTCTGTGCAGTTGGCAGTGTTGAACCACAGTCTGAAACTGTTTGGCGCCAGGCTGATAGGTATGAAGTACCTAGAATTGCTTTTATAAATAAAATGGATAGAGTAGGTTGTGATTTCTACGGGACGCTTAAAGAGATAGATGAGAAGCTTAATGCACCAGCTTATCCTCTTCAGTTACCCCTGGGGGTAGAAGATAATTTTCGAGGAATTATTGATTTGATACACATGAAAGCAAGAGTTTATGAGGATAAATTAGGTTTGAAGTTTTCAGAACAACCTATACCCGCGGACTTGTTAGATGAAGCAAAGAGATATCGGGAAAAATTAATAGAGAAATTGGCTGAAAGTGACGATCTCTTATTAGAAAAGTTTGTTCAAGAGCAGGAACCCGAACCTCAAGAGATTATGAAGGCTATAAGGAATCTTACTATTAAGAATGAATTTGTACCAGTTTTATGTGGTTCTGCTTTGAAGAATAAAGGAATTCAGTTGTTGATTGATGCTATCGTTGATTATTTACCTTCACCTGAGGAAGTTAAACCCATTGAGGGAATAAATCCAGTAACCGGTGAAAAAGAAACAAGACAAGCAAAAGATGAAGAGAATTTTTGTAGTTTAGCTTTCAAGATAATGACTGATCCTTATGTGGGTAAATTAACCTTTTTTAGGGTATATTCAGGAGTGCTTAAGTCAGGTGCCTATATCTATAATGCAAATAAGGGCAAGAAGGAAAAAATAGGTAAATTAGTCCAGATGCATGCTAATAAACAGGAGATAAGAAAGCAGGTATTTGCCGGCGATATTGCTGCTGCAGTAGGCCTTAAGGAAACCGATACAGGGGATACTATTTGCGACGAAGAACATCCTATCGTTTTAGAAAAGATTGAATTTCCTGAGCCAGTAATTTCTATGGCTATTGAACCAGAGACAAAGACAGATCAAGACAAGTTGGGTATTGCTCTCAATAAGTTAACAGAGGAAGACCCTTCTTTTAAAGTTAGTTATAATGAGGATACTAATCAAACTATTATCTCTGGGATGGGAGAATTACATTTAGAGATTCTAGTTGATAGATTATTAAGAGAGTTTAAGGTTAAAGCCAATGTAGGTAAACCTCAGGTGGCTTATAGGGAGACTATCAAAGAACCTGTGAATTCAACTGGAAAATTTATCCAACAGACAGGTGGACGGGGACAATATGGTCATGTAGTAATAAAGATGGAACCAGGAGATAAAAATTCAGGGATTATATTTATAAATAAGATAAAGGGTGGAGTTATTCCCAAGGAGTTTATACCAGCAGTTGAAGAAGGTATCTATTCTGCAGCAGATAGTGGTATATTGGGTGGTTATCCTGTAACTGATGTAAAGGTTACATTGGTAGATGGTTCTTATCATGAGGTAGATTCATCTGAGGTGGCATTCAATATGGCTGCCTCACGGGCATTCACAGAAGGATTAAAGAAAACAAAGTGCGTTATTTTAGAACCTATAATGAAATTGGAGGTAATTACACCAGAAGAATATCTGGGTAGTGTGGTAAGTGATTTAAATTCAAGACGAGCTCAGATCAAATCAGTAAGACAAAAGAAAAATATAAGGATAATTGAAGTAAGTGTTCCATTAGCGGAGATGTTTGGATATGCAACAGATATAAGGTCTTTAACCAGTGGCAGGGCAACCTATGCTATGGAGCCGCATCATTATCAGGAAGTACCAAAACATATACAAGAAGACATTTTATCAAAATAACCAAAGGAGGAAACAATGGCTAAAGAAAAATTCGAACGCACAAAACCACATCTTAATATAGGCACCATAGGTCATGTAGACCACGGTAAAACTACTTTAACTTCTGCCATAACCAAATAT
>Ga0164318_10003752_pt1 | contig 14460 bp, 15 predicted proteins | sample GuaBasSedimGuay9_FD_113734 | JGI IMG/M metagenome (GOLD analysis project Ga0164318, IMG submission 113734) | Subseafloor sediment microbial communities from Guaymas Basin, Gulf of California, Mexico - Guay9, Core 4571-4, 0-3 cm | ecosystem: Environmental > Aquatic > Marine > Hydrothermal vents...
GATATGCCGGAAACAACGATACCAGCCAGGAGGATCGTCGTGCTCAGTTGCAGCCCCTGTGTCTTCCACGGCATAATACCCTTCGGAGATCTTGTGCTGCCGCTTAACACCGCGTACGCGGAGAGGATGCCAAGAATCAGGCTGATGTACCCCGGTGTGGAAAAGATAGTCATATAAACTACAGACTCTAAATTTCCATAAAATACACCTGACAGCTGGGGTATGATGAAGATCAGACCAGATATGAGGCAGATCGCAGTTATGACGATTCCGGGAAGGGTTGGGCATGAGAATTCTTCCGGGTTCTTCCCGGCATAATTGAGATGCATATAAGAGAAGACGGTGGCTGAGACGATCCCTACCAGCAGCAGAGTGACCTGGATCGGCATGTATCTCACGGTGCCCGGGAATGCCACCAGAAAGAAGACGTACAGACCAACAAGAACCGTGCTGAACACGCCGCCGCATATGCAGGATACTTTCAGTAGATTAAGTTTCGTCTCGTTTTTCATCCGCCCACCATCCATGTCTCAACCACACTTCCAGTGCCCATATCGACAAGTGCGGAGATCGAGGCATCTGCCCATGTAACGCTTACGCAGGTCTTCTCCGCGTAGAACTCTGCTGCGGTCTCGGGAAGGATCCTTCGTACAGTCGGAACGCCAGCGTCCGCACCATCCGGTAGCACGCCCGCTACCATGGGGTTCTGCATCGCAATCCCGATTGCATCCTGCCTTGTTGCGTCAGGGATCGCCTCGAGAAGATAACCGGTCCGGGTAAGCTTTTGGTCGGGGTATGCAAAATCATAGAGATCAGGATACCGACATCCTGGCAATGTGGCAGACACGCGGAGGTGAGTGTCGCCATCTTTCTTCGATTTCGAGATTGTCACGTTGCTATATGCCACTCCCGGGTACGGTGTGATCTGGCGCGAGACCTGAGTCTCAATCATCTTATGATCGTCTGGCTGCGCACCGGTCCATGTGACGTTGTAGGACTGACAATTCTGTCCGGTACCCACGCAACCAGCGCCGATTGTTAGCGCAATACTGATTGTGAGCATGAGTATGATCAAGGTCAGTGTCGATGTTGGTGTCGCTTTTGTTGTTGGTGTCATTGTTTAGTGTCTGTGTCGATCTTTTTCATTTATCACCGGAAAAGTGAAAGGAGGTGAAAAAGGGTGGAAGGCACGTGAGGCCGCGCCCTCCACCCTCCCACTCACTACTCGCTGTTTAACCCGCCTCCCCAATTGCTATGGTGTACTCGAACTCTTCGACGTAGTGCGGGAGTATCTCAAGTTCCCAGTCTCCGATCGAGCTGCCGGTAGTGGCTATGTAGTGCTCGCGATACTCGCCACGTCCTTCATTGTACACTCCATCCCCCTCTGGCTCCCACAACAACAGACCCGGAGGCGGGGGTGGCGGGGAGATACAACCACTGCCGCCGAGATTGGCAGAACCTATATTGACCGAGCCGCTAATGACAATCCCGGTGAGGTTCAGCGATGCAGCTCCATTTGGCCCTGCGAGTGCCACGTCGAAGAAAGGGTCTTCATCATAGCTGCTACCACTCCGGCACGTGCCGTACCTGCCCCACCAGTTCGAGACAAGTTCGATTGCGATTGGCGCATCGGTTTCTGTCGCAAACGCCTTCACGAAAGGTTCTGTCGGCTGTGTCCGGACCTCGAAATCCAGATGAACCGAGGTCTCGTCATACCTTTCATAAACCATCGCCGGGTCATCGATGTTCAGGTCAAGCTCGCCATGGTACCTGCCCTTCGCACCTGCTGGCACAGACAGATGCAGATTAACAGTGGAGTTCCCGCCTGCCGGCACAACCGATGGTGCATCTATCGTGATCGCATCATTCTCGAATGCCGGAGCTGTGCTATACAATTGATAGTACCCTCTGTCACCGCTCATCCCGGGATCGATACTGATGTCTTCCTCGCCAACGTTCTCTATATAGACCTGGTAATCGTACTCCCGGTCAGGCTCGACACGGTCAGGGATATGGGATGGTAGTACTCGTATCACAGGCGGCTTCCAGACCATAACCCTCAAGCTGAAGGTGTTGATGTAATGCGGGAGTGGTGTCTGGTACGGTGTCTGTTCCACCTCATCGGTGAACGCGACCTGCACATTGTATCGCCCGCATTCTGTGTCAGCAGGAATCTCAACCATGAATGAGAACTCCTCTTCGAAATCTGGCTCAAGTTCCGTTATCTCATGCCCCATGACGATCCAGTCTTCATCGAAGACATATTCACTGAGTGGCGAGACGATGACCTCAGGGTCTATTAATACCGTCATGTTGTCGATATTCTTCACGGTTACTGTGATCTCCTTGCTATCGCCAGGCATCATCTCTATCCAGTCACTCCGCGGGCTGATCCGCAGTTTCGAAAAGTTTGGGTCTGGCAGATCTTCCTGATACATTGACGTATGCACCGTTGCCTGAAACGTTCCGCTCTCGGCCTCGGTCATAGTGATCCGGAGTGGTAGGAACTCCGGTGCCGCTGATCCAGCCATTGCAGCCGTTGCAGCCGTTGCAGCCGTTGCCGGAACTCCTGCTGTAGAGATCAGCAGGAGAGCCAGTACCACGTTTGTGCTTACGGTCATGGTCTTCATCGTAGTCACTTGATTATGAGATGCCGCGCCATCCCGGACCTCGTGTCCGAACCTGTGTCTGCATCCCCTGTTACTATCGTGTACTCGAAGTCCTCGACGCAGTGAGGGAGTATCCCGAGTTCCCAGTTACCGATTGCGCCGTATGCGGTGTATTCTTCGGTGTAACCGGTATAGCCCTCATAATACACTTCGTCGATTGCCATCTCACCTGGCGGGGCACATCCGCTTCCGCCGCTGAGACTGACCGAACCATAGTATGTGATCCGGGTTGGCACAAGCGTCGCAATTCCGTTCGGTCCTTCAAGAGTCGGGTCGAAGTATGGCTTGCAATCACCTCCATCTCCGCCGTCAATTCGGCATGTGCCAAACCATTTGCGGCCCTGAGTCGAATCGACCTCAATTGAGATGGGCGAAGAGGTCTCGGTCGCAAACGCTTTTATGAATGGCTCTGTCGGCTGTTCCCATACCTCAAAGCGCAAGCGTACCGTTCCACCCCCCTCATCCCATATATCCATACTCGGGTCATCGATTCCCATGTTGACCTCGCCATTGTACCTGCCCTTTGAACCAGCAGGCACTTCAAGATGTATGCTTACTGTGGCGGTCCCGTTCGCCGGTACAGACGCTGGCGCGTCAATGGTGATCGCATCATCCTCGAATGCTGATGGGGTGTCGTGCCATCCATACCGCGCCACGTTCGCCATCTCCGGATCGATCGCAATATCCTCGTCGCCCGTGTTCTCCAGGGTGACCGCGTAATCATACTCCTTGCCAGATTCAACGTGATCGCGGATGCGGGAAGGCAGAATCCGCACAACAGGTGGCTTCCAGACCTCAACATCGAGGTTTAAGGTGTTGACGTATGACGGATACGGTGTTGGATATGGCTCCGGTCTCACATCGTCCGTGAATGCGATTCTGATGCTGTAATCCCCGAGATCGGCATCATCAGGGATCGCAACCGCGATTGTGAACTCTTCTTCGCCGCCGTCAGGTCCGAGTTCTGCGGACGCTGGCATTATCGTGATCCAGTCCTCGTCAAAGATGTATTCGCTGTAAGGCTCCTTGATTATCACGGGATCCACTAATACGGTCTCGTTGTTCGGGTTTGCCACCGTCACAGTGATTTCGTCACTATCACCAGGCATCAACTCCACATCATACCAGCTCGGGTTGATCCGGAGCATTGCGATGTTTAGCTCCGGCAGCTCTGATGGATCTTCTGCCATCACCCATCTCTCTGGCGTTGATTCCGGTGTCGGTGATGTTGTGTCCGTACCGGCAACAGCGAATACTTCCGCTGCCGCTGTTGCCACTCCAAAGATTGCTGCGCAGACCAGCGTGAGCATGAGCGCAAATATGGCCGTACGCTCCGGGACCGTGCTTGTCTTTGTGGACATTCTATTCATAAGTAGCCTCCTCCTTTTCGTGGTAGCCATCCACCGGCGAACATATTCTTCGTTATCCGCTCATCCTATCGTGCTCACGTCTCTGAATCTCCAACCTCTATCGTGTACTCGAACTCTTCGACGTAGTGCGGGAGTATGCAGAGTTTCCAGGTCCCGACTGCACCATCTGCGGTATATCGCTCGACGTAACTGGTGCTACCTTCATCATACATTCCGTGGCTGTCAACCTCCCATGGTGGGGTGCATTCGCTGCCACCGAGACCTACGGAGCCATGATATTCGACCGCTGTTCGGGTCAGCGTGACCTCGTCACCCGTGGATCCCCTGAGCACAACGTCAAATGACGGCCCCTCGGCGTCACCGTTTTCGCTACTTCCGCCCCCGCACATATCATACCTGTACTGGTTCGACTCGATCTCAATTGTTATGGGTGCGGCGGTCTCTGTTGCAAACGCCTTCACATAATGCTCTGTCGGCTGTGTCCAGACCTTAAAGTTCAGTTGCACCATCTCCTCGTCACCATACCAGCCCCCGCTCGATGAATCGCTGATACCCAGATCGATTCCGGAGTGGTACTCGCCTTTCGCGCCGAGTGGTACTGCAAGATGCACGTTCACTGTGGCAGTTCCACCCGCAGGCACAACCGCTGGCGCGGTTATGGTGATCGCGTCATCCTCGAATGCCTGCCCTCCCATCTCAGACCGGTACCACCGTTCCTGCTTGAGCGTGGGATCGATCTCGATGTCACAATCGCCCGTGTTCTTCAGATTGATCGTGTAATTATAATTTTGGTTCGATTCGACCCGGTCATGGATATATCTTGGCTGAATCTGCATCACAGGCGGCTTCCACACGCTGATGTGGAGGTCGAGCGAATTGATGTACATCGGATATGGTGACGGGTATGGTGTCGGCATCACATCGTCGGTGAATGCGACCTGCAACCCGTAGTGCCCGCGCTCGGCGTCATCAGGGATTGAAACCGAGATCGTAAACTCCACTTCAGTGTCCGGCTCGAGTTCTGTGGATGCCGGGGTTATGGTGATCCAGTCTTCGTCGAATATATAATCGCTGTACGGTTGATCCACAACTATAGGATCCACAGATACGGTCTTGTTGTCCTTGTTCGTCACCGTAACGGTGATCTCGTCACTCTTGCCCGGCTCCAACTCCATATTAGCGTGCCGCGGACTGATCTGAAGTTTCTGAAAGTCCATATCTGCCATGTCTGGTGAATCTCCTGGCATCACCATCATTGGTGGTTCTACCGGCATCGGTTCCGGAACTGCTGCCACTGCCGGAATGCAGGATCCGGCGATCAGTAGGACTGTTAGTATCATACTCACTGTCATGGTTTTCATTGTATTGCCCTCCTTTATTCTCACTCACCCATTCATAGACGAGTGCGATTTATTGTGTGCACATTCTGCTATTTAAACCTTTCTGTTTATCGAAAAGTTCTTTGGTGGGGTGTGAAACTTCGCAACAAAAATATAGATATGTCTATGTCTTTCCGCTTCCGACAATCTTTGTGGATGAACCGCGGGTCGTCTTGCTCAAGAGGTTTGCCCTGCCGGGTATAATCCAAAACTATTTAAGTGGAACAACAGATGTGTCACAAGTGACCACAACAACTTGTGTATTGGAGAACGTACTGGAATATTCAAATACCGGTGCTTGGGTTGCGATCGAAGAGGTTGCCAAGCAGAGCGGTATTGCACCTATAAAAACGATGGAAATTCTTGGGTTTCTATCTGAATTCGAATTTATTGCGTTTGATTCCGATAAGAAGGCAATTAAACTCATCGACCTCGGAAAGAGATTTATAAAGTTGCCAGATAGCTAAGTCCGTAGTTATTTAGCTTTCTTAGCGAATGTCTCCCCTTTCGCGGTTATCTCGTAAGTACTACCGTTTGTTCTGACCATCCCTCTTTCAAGCAGCAATTCCATATATGCCATTGCAAGATTAAACTTCAGTTCTGCTTTATGCCCTATCTTTGTTTTGTTCGCGCCACTTGAGACCACATCAAGAATCATAATAACGATGTCGAATTTGTTTCTTCGTTTCATAATGCGCCCCACCCCTGCTGTTTTTCTCTCTGATTTGCTAAAATGCACTTCCTTGCGGTGTCTGCCCCACACCGTCGTGGATTGAGCCGTTCCGGACCACTGAAATCCTCAATCGGAACCGGTGCCGGAACTGCTGCCATTGCCATGCTACTGCCGAAATTCCTGCCCCGGCGATCCGCAGGAATGTTAGTATCATACTCACATTTCTGGTTTTCATTGAAGTGTCCTCCTTTGTTCTCACTCACCCATTCATAGACGAGTGCGATTTATTGTGTGCACATTCTGCTATTTAAACCTTTCTGTTTATCGAAAAGTTCTTTGATGAGATGTGAAACTTCGCAACAAAAATAGAGATCTGTCTATGTTTTTCCGCTTCCGAAAACCTTTGCAAACAAACTGCTAGTCTTCTTTCCTTCGATAGGCTTCTGTTCTGTAGCAGATACTCGCCCTTCCACTTTCTCCCTCTTCTCTGGCGCAAACAGTGGCTCGTGCTCCCTTCCCGCCCGCGGCTCTTCGCGCAGCGGCTCGCGCTCGATCACGGACGCAGACTTTCCGCCATGCCTGCTCTTCCGTGCGCGGATCTCGACCACTATCGGTCGCTCGATGTCGCCGCTCACAATCAGCGCAACCCCCGGAGGCAGTCTCTTGATCTCAGCCTCTGCTTCAACGCTGATCCCTTCAAGCCCCTTCCGAATCGCCTGCAGGTCGTTTGGGTTGGTAACCTTAAGGACGATCTGGGTGTTGCACTGCGAGAGCACATTCTTGTCGATGCGTGCCGGACGCTGGGAGATTACCATCATCCCAAGCCCGAATTTCCTGCCCTCTGACGCGATCGTTCGCATGATGTCGGTGCTAACGGTCTTGCCAAAACCCTTCTCAGGACAGTAGTTGTGCGCCTCCTCGATAATGAGCATCATCGGTGGGATGGTGTTGATTTTTCTTGCCTCAAAAAGCTCCTCGCATAACCGCGCAACGATCATCGCCTGTATATCAGGGACAACCCCCTTCATGTCGATGATCGAGCCCCGTCCGGGCTGGACCAGTTCCTGAATCAGTGTTGGATTCTCTGAGAATATCTCGGTCTCCCGAATCGATTCAAGAACGCCTAACACACCCCATTTCGCATTGCCGTTGCTGTTTCCGACCTCAAAGATGATGTCGTCGATCGTGTACCTGTTCTTCTCAGCGTGTATCTTCTGTATCGCCTCGTAGATGACGCCCATCTGGCTGCTCGACTGAATATTAAGGATCCTTGAGAGGTCGGCTGCTTTGAGATTGACCCCATTTAACCGAAAGACCATATCTGCCCCTGGATTTAGCACTCTATCTGCTGGCGTGTATATGGTCAGCCGCTCTGCATATCCTGCCGGCACAACCTCGAAGTACTCGAAGTCCCCTTCGGTTGCCGGATCCTTAAGCGACGTGTACTCGCCGTGCGTATCGATGATCACAAGCGGGATATCCTGATCGAGGAGTTCCTCCATGATGACGCCTGCGGCATACGACTTGCCGCTGCCGGTCCGCGCAAGGATGCTGACATGCTTCTGGACAAGGGCGTTGGCATCGAGATGTACGGGTATCCTCTGCCCCTCCAGAAGTCCAAGATAGACATTACCGCGGGTAAGCCCAAGTGTTGATGCGATCAGTTCGGGATCAGCGTGGAATATTCGATCCCCTGGGCTAAACGGAGTTTTTGGCATCCTTAAAATCCTGTTCTGCCGCGATCCGATGACCATGGCTTTTGCAACCACCCGGTCAGCGTTCGAATCGTCCCGATCCTCGTCCAATCTGGTGATCGCGACCACCTGGGCAAGCACCCAGCCATTGATCTCGTGCCAGATCTTGAGATAGTCGCCCTGTTTTGTTGAAGGATCTGAGACCGTGAACCTGAAGTCTGCAAACCCGGTCTCGCCGAATATTGTACCGATAGAGTCTACTGGCATGTGATAATCCGTTATTTGTTGGTGTTTTTATACTACTTAACATTTGATCCGGCGGGCATGACCTGTGAGCATACCTAAGTGCCTGCCGCCAAAGTCCGGTAGTTTAATTAATGGAGTATAAGGAGATAATTTTATGCATATCATGAAAACCGTAGTACTTGCATATTCTGGCGGACTGGACACATTGGTCGGCATCCCGCTCCTAAAAGAGCGATACGATTACGATCGGGTGATCACGATCGTCGCGGATGTCGGGCAGCCCACACACAAGTATATAACGGAAGGGGATCGTAATCAGCACAAAGACTCGCGGAGGGGTTTAGCAAAGGATATGTGCGATAAGAATTCATCGGATAACCTACAGTGAAATCAAAAAATATATAATGGAGGCAAGAAGATAGATGATATCGGAAAAAGATAAAGCAACTATATTAAAATATGCAAAAAGATACAATATTAGTACAGTAATCTTATTCGGTTCCTGCCTCGATAAAGAAGACCCGAATGACATCGATATCGGCATAAAGGGGATAGAACCCGAGATTTTCTTTAAATTTTATGGAGAGTTGTTGATGGGAGTCTCAAAGCGCATAGACATAGTCAACCTTGGCAAAGACAATCTATTCAACAGATTGGTAGAGAAAGAGGGGGTAAAATTGTATGGTTAGTTTAAGAGAAAAGGTCGATGTGGAACTGGAAAATGTCTCTACCGTCCTTGATGAGTTGGAAAAAATTAAAGATGAACCCAGCAAGACCGTCGTTGAACTGGCAGGCATTGGTACTTTTTTACATAATTTTTACACAGGGATTGAGAATATACTCAAACAAATTTTGCATGACGATGACATTCCAATACCCTTTTCAGATTCTTGGCATCGAGACTTGCTTATACTGGTATCTGAAGAGAAGATTATTACTGAAACTACAAGAGTACGATTGGCTAAGTACCTGGCGTTCCGTCATTTTTTTGTCCATGCCTATAGTTTTCTATTGGATGAACGCGAATTGAAGTTATTAGTCGATGACGTATTTGATACTCACGCCACATTCAAAGAAGAAATTAATGCATTCATATCCGAGGAGAATACTGAGGAATGTCTATCATGAAAACCGTAGTACTTGCATATTCTGGCGGACTGGACACATCGGTCTGCATCCCGCTCTTAAAGGAGCGGTATGATTACGATAAAGTAATCACAGTCGTCGCGGACGTCGGGCAGCCCGCATCAGAGATCGATGACGCAACCCGGCGTGCGGAAACACTTGCTGATGCGCATTACACGCTCGACCTGAAAGAGGAATTTGTAGAGGATTACCTGTTCCCCTCGATCAAGGCAAACGGACTTTATGAGGGATACGTGCTTGGAACAGCACTTGCACGCCCTCTTATTGCAAAGAAGATTGCCGAGGTCGCAGAGATTGAGAACGCAGACGCGCTTGCGCATGGCTGTACAGGAAAGGGCAACGACCAGCTCAGATTCGAGGTGATCTTCAGAGCCACAGACTTCGATGTTGTTGCGCCGATGCGCGACTTAAACCTCTCGCGTGAATGGGAGATCGATTATGCGCAGGATCATAACATACCAGTGACAGTCAGCAGAGAGAAGATCTGGAGCGTTGACGAGAACCTGTGGAGCCGGAGCATCGAGGGCGGAAAACTGGAAGATCCATATTTCATTCCGCCTGAAGAGATATATGAGTGGACCGTGTCGCCTGAAGATGAAGATGCGCCCGCATCAGAGATTATCGAGCTATCATTCAGGGACGGCGTTCCGGTCGCACTAAACGCAAGCTCGATGGACGGCGTGGCACTCATTGGAAAGCTCAACACAGTCGGCGGTGCGCATGGCATCGGGCGGTCGGACAACATCGAGGATCGAGTGCTTGGATTAAAGGCGCGGGAGATATACGAGCATCCTGCCGCAACAATACTTCTGACTGCGCACCAGGATCTCGAATCGCTCGTGCTAACAAGGGATGAACTGCGGTTTAAGGCGATCGCGGATGCTGCGTGGGCTGAACTTGCGTATGAGGGTCTCGTGGACGAGCCACTCTACGCCGATCTCTGCGCGTTTGTCGATGAGACGCAGAAGCGGGTCACTGGAGACGTGAAGGTACGGCTGTATGCGGGCTCTGCGACGGTGGTTGCGAGGAGATCTGACTTCGCGCTCTATTCAGAGGAACTGGTATCATTTGGCGAGTCGGTGATCGACCAGAGGGATTCCGAGGGATTTTCGAAGTATCATGGGTTCCAGGCGCGGTTAGTTCGAAAGTGATGAGGCGGCAATGGTCAAAAATATCAGAAAATCTATTCTACTATATTTGACCGTTATCGCCATCATTATTTCCCTATATTCCTCCATTTTTTTATTTTTGATGTTTAAAGAGGGGCAGCACATACCAGCGCAGATGGTGAATGTAGACCCGGTAACCGCGGTCTACTGGGTTATCGCGACGATGACAACTGTTGGGTATGGGGATGTCTATTTTATCGAGGAAACCGGAAGGATATTCTCAGTCATAGCCGCCATCTCAGGAGTGATCTTCCTGTTCGGACTACTTTTCCCACTTGTCCTAACGCCGTGGCTCGACGCACGCGTGAAATCCCTGCTGCCCACGCGCGTACCATCGAAACTCTCAGATCACCTGATCATCTGTGGCTATAGTCCCATGGTCGAGAGTCTGATCGAGGAACTCAAACATCAGAAGACCTCGTTCGTGGTGGTTGAAAGAGACGAAACGATCGTTAAGGATCTGTTTGAGAAAGGCATCCTCTGCATCCACGGAGATCCAAGCGATAAAGATACACTCGATGGTGCGAATATACGGACTGCTAACTGCCTGATAACCAATGAAAGCGATGAAATGGATGCAAACACCATTCTGACCGCAAGAGAGATGAGCGATCTCAGGATAATTGCCATTCTTGAGGACCTATCAAAGAGGGGTTACTTGGAGTATGCCGGCGCAAGCGATGTGATCGCTCCCAAATCGATTCTTGGCTCTTTCATCGGTAGAAAGGCGGTGGATCCAACGGTCAGCCATCTGGTCGGCGCGACCGAATTTCTAAAAGACATCGAGATAATCGAATTCCCGATATATCCTGAAAGCGAACTTATAGGAAAGAGTTTGAAGGATGCTGAGATAAGGAAGCGAACAGGGTGTAATATCATAGGAATATGGGCAGGCGGTGAATTCTCGTTAAACCCGAGACCTGCAGAGGTGGTCAAATCCAACTCGATTCTGCTGGCGGTTGGAACTGAAGCACAACTCCTCAAGTTGAAGAAACTGGTTCAGTTGAGGCGATTTTGGAATATGGCAATGGAGCGAGAAGAGTGTCTGGTGGTTGTCGGGTATGGGGACGTCGGTAAGAGCATCGTTGATGAATTAAAGCGCGCTCGCGTGAAATTTGTTGTGGTGGACCGGAACGAAGACGCTCTGTTGGATAAGGGATTTGACTATGTGGTCGGAGACGGTTCGAACGAAGAGATCCTCATAAAGGCAGGCGTTGCGTCTGCAGCAACGATCATAATAGCGTTAAACGTCGATACGGACGCAATCTTTGCAACCCTTGTCGCAAGGACTCTGAACCCTGACGCCATCATTCTGACGAGGGCTAACGCACCGATATGCAATAAAATCTACAGGGCGGGCGCCGATTATGTGGCGTCGGTCTCCATCGTGGTCGGGCAGATGGTTGCGAAACTGGCAGTCACTGAGCACAAAGAGGATGTCGTGATACTCTATGAGGGGATCGAGATCGAGAAGTACCATGTCAGGAAAGGATCACCGTTTGCAGGAAAGACACTTGAAGAACTCGATATAAGATCAAATGTCGGCTGCACAGTCATCGGGATCGAGAAGGAGGGAAGGACTGTGACCGATATACACGGAAAGATTATTGTAGAGGAAGACTCGATACTCGCTATAATAGGAAGCAAGGATCAGATACGAAGATTCGAGGAATGTGAAAATATGCGGTCAAAAAGTCCGGAAATTATTATGATCGACAAAATAGGGGAGATTTTCAGATAATGGAATACGAAACAGCTGCACAATTTATAGAACTACTCGCCTTGCTTATTATGGTGGCTGCATTTTACTACGGGTATTCTCTGATAAAGTTCATACCAAAGGAACTGAAATCACTGCAACTGGTGGTTCTTGCACTCTTCTTCATGATCCTTAGAAGGGTCGCGTCTCTCTTTTCATTCGAGGTCGGATGGGTGGTTGCCCTCGTCTCGGCAATCTCGCTTGTCATAGCAATACTTGCGCTGCTCGGGTTCAGGCGGATGTGTCAGAACGTGAGAGGGCGATGAGACTGGGAAGTGTGGGAGCAGGTAGGGGTTTGTCAGGTGCCAAAAGATCGCTATGAGCGTGAAAACCCCGCACCTACCTTCAGATCGAATAGGTGGTGAAAATGAAACGCGAGGACAAATTCCGCCGCCATTAAAACTTCACAAACCCGAGATCCAGCACCAGCGATAAGATGATAGCTATTACGGAAAATGTCAAGATGACCAGATAATTCAGGCGTTCCTTGGATACCGAGATGCTCCACATAATATAATTGAGTCCCTCAAAATCCTTTTCTGTCAGGGGTTCCTGCATCTGTATCTTTCCGAGGAGATTTAAGTCTTTTATCACACCAAACCTGCGTTTGGCGATGTGGTACCTGTGAGCGAAGAACCATATATACCCGAGGACTCCGAGGTACCAGAGCGCCCGTGCAATGAAGTCGCTGTAATGGTTGGCAATTAGTATCGCTCGAAGCAGGATCGCCGAGATGAGCCCTATCCAGAAATATAGTTTGATGACGACCATGCTGTATCCTTCGGGGATGCGGACATTGGCAGAATCGGATTCGAACTCTTTCATGGGAACTTGCGTATGCGTTGATGCACATTAAATATTTAGTGCTGCAACAGTTTTACCGGGTAACCATGTTGATGGCGGTGGCAGCACCCCCATTCACAGCACCAGTCACAAAAGCGGTGCAGTCTTTGCGTGGTGGGCGGTGATACTGCTACATCATCCTGATTCGCATGCCACTGTGGTGCGGATAAAAACAATTAGACGCGAATGTGATCGGTGGGCTTTGACGCGCAACTCAGAATCGAGTACATGATCATGCTGAAGATGTGGACAGGACTTGGGGGGATGTTATGGAGATGATACATACAGAATCAGAAGAATGCGAAGCACAGCCGTTGGCAAACCAAATGCGAAAACGCGGGTGTGCAGGCCCTGTACTTAAGTGCTATGTACGGTGGCTTCGCGGCAGGTATTGAGTGCCTATTGCCCTCAATCGAATAGCTAACGCCGTGCTCATAGGCAAAGCGAAGTACATCTCAGTTTTGCCCCCTGCAGCTATTTGTTAAATGTGTTTTTAGAATAAACCTTCTAAATTAATGTTAAGCTTTGCATTATCAAATTCTTTTGCAAGCGTGTTTTTCCACACACCATGTGGATCAAGCTCAATATAAAGAACTCCTAGAATATCCGATGGGATTTCAAAACCTCCTTTAAGGAGCACACATACTCTACTTCTACCTAACTTTCCTAAAAAATAGCCAAGTTCTAGAACGACGTTTTGGCGTGCTCTTGGGCGCCTATTTTCAGGAGCATCAGCGTTATACGCCATGTCATCTGGGGTAAGTAGTATCACTGCAAATGCTACATCGGAGTGACGTTCAAGCTTTTCTACAATCGTTGACCCTTCGTTTGGTTGTTCATGAAGAACAACCGCTTTCAAACCTACCTTTTCTATAAATCTACTAACTTTCTCTTTTTCCTCGTTATCGTGACCATGGACAACAAAGACTTTTTTGCTGTGGCTATGATCTATAGTTTTATCGCTAATTCCCTGAACATTTTCAGATTTCGATTCAGATGTTTGATGAAATTCGCAAACTAATGCGTTTAAATAGCCTGTTTGCGCAGCAAAGGCATCCCATTTGTTAGGACGATCATGGTCCATGAAACTATCTAGCACATTCTGCCCGATAGCCCCCCTTAAAAATGCTTCAACTTCTAGTTGCCATCGTTCGATGAATACTGTGCCATCAAAGTCATCTGATGTACTATTCGCGTATTCTACAAGTTTAGTTATTTTTTCACTATCCATCTTTACTACCGTTTAACGCTACGCCTTTTAAAAGGTGGGAAGTTTCACTGCCCCACCAACCGCCGTATCCGCACAAACACCCAGCCGCGGTAGACACTCAAGCACTCACCTCTGAAAAAAACAAGAACCGGACGGCGACCCCTCTGCCGCCGCCCGCTATACCTTAATTTTCGCGCCTATTCCGCCGCGTCCCGAAGCGGACTCGGTCCAAGCGCCTTGATCTGCTCGACAAACTCGGTGACAGTCTCCCGGAACTTCGGTCCCTCACTTGCAGAGACCCA
>Ga0164318_10003753_pt1 | contig 14458 bp, 16 predicted proteins | sample GuaBasSedimGuay9_FD_113734 | JGI IMG/M metagenome (GOLD analysis project Ga0164318, IMG submission 113734) | Subseafloor sediment microbial communities from Guaymas Basin, Gulf of California, Mexico - Guay9, Core 4571-4, 0-3 cm | ecosystem: Environmental > Aquatic > Marine > Hydrothermal vents...
ATGACATTAAAATATTCATTTTTTCCTTTGTTGAAGAAGTAAATTGGGAATGATGCTTCTTTGCGTTTTTCGTTTGGCTTGATTTCTATGTTTTCAAAAAGCCTGAAGTCATTCTCTATTTTTTCTTTGTTATATTGATTATATTTTTTAATTAAGTTTTCTCTTAACTGTTCCACATAATTTGATTCCCCAAACTTCAAAGACTTAATTGTGTTATTTTCATGTTTTGTTAGGTTTATTGGACTTATATTTTCAATTATTGAATTATTTTTTAGTCTAATTTGTTTAATTTGTTGTTCAAGGATCATAAATGAAGCTTCCCCAATGTTCATGACTTCTCCAGGAGTTATGCTAAAAAATAATTCTTCAATAAATTTAGGTATAGGCGAGCTTATAACTATAGAATAGTTCTCACCTTCTTTTATAGTTTCTTCTTTGACTGGAAATAAGTTTCCAAAAGAGAATGGTTTGAATTCTTGTTTTTTGTGGAGTGTTTTGAACGCTTCAGAATCTGTTATTTTTGAATACACGAATCCATGCATTGTATGATGATATTTTAGAAATAATTCTTTCTGTTTAATGTTTTTATTTGATTGTAATCTTAAGATAACCCTCATCCCATTATGTTCAAATTTTTTATTCTTTTTAAATCTTGCCTGAACTTGTCCAGTGTCCAGTGATTTTTCTCCAAAACCTTTTTAACTTTATTCACTTTCTTTGATTTCATGAAACTCACTTGGCTTGGCCAAAATTCATTTAAATTACTGATTGGCAATTTAAAGATAATCATCGACCCTTTTGCTGGAACAGATGATGATTATGAGCCTTGTGATTTATTGCTTATAACTCATGCTCATTGGGATCATTTTAATTTGGAGAAAGCTAGAAGATGTATTAATGATAATACGATAATTCTTGGGCCTGCTGCTGTTGCGTCTCAGATTCTGGGTTGTCATTCAGTAAAAGAGGATGAAAAGCACGAGATTGGCAAAATTAGGGTTAGAGTTGTCCCTGCTTATACCATCACCGCCCCTAGAGGAGAGCATAAGAGGGGGGAATGTTTTGGTTACATAATTGAAGGAGAGAATAAGAGTATTTATTTTGCTGGAGATACTGATTTTATTCCTGAGATGAAAGACATAAAAGCTGATATTGTTGTCCTGCCTGTTGGAGGAACATACACAATGGGAGCTGAGGAAGCTGCAAAAGCAGCTGAAATAATAAAGCCAAAGATAGCTATTCCCTGCCATTATGGGAGTGTTGTCGGCACTAAGGATGACGCGCTTTATTTTAAGGAATTAGTTGAAGAAAAAGGAATAAAATGTGTAATCCTGGAGCCAGGTATTGAGAAAGATTTATAATAGCTCTTTGTTTTTTTGCTCTTGGTTGAACATCATAAGATTGGTTTTTTCCTTGATGTCATTTAAAGGGGTGTGTTAGAATAAGTAAGAAAAAAGCTGTTGGGGGTCAGGCAGTCATTGAGGGTGTGATGATGAAGGGCGACAAGGCGGTTGCTGTTGCTGTGAGAAGGCCTGACGGAAAGATAATCGCCAAGAAGCAGAGGTTTGTTTCTTTGAGCAAGAGGAATAAGCTTTTCAATCTGCCTTTTGTTAGGGGTGTTGTTCAGCTGGCTGAGATGTTGGTCGTGGGCATTAGGGCTCTGATCTGGAGCGCTGATGTTGCTGAGGAGAAAGAGTCTGAGAAATTGAACAAGAAGGAGATTGGTTTGACTTTGTTGATTGCAATACTTCTCACCATTGGTATTTTTGTTGTCCTGCCGTATTATGCGGCTAAGTTTCTTGTTCCTAAACATGGCATGTTGTTCAATGCTGTTGATGGTATCTTCAGGGGGATTGTCTTTTTTTCTTATTTAATGGCTATCAGCTTGTTTAAAGATATGAAGAGGGTCTTTCAGTATCATGGGGCTGAACATAAGTCTGTTGCATGTTTTGAGGCAGGTAAGCCTTTAACTCCAAAGAATTGTAAAAAATTTTCCAAAGAGCATCCTCGCTGCGGCACTAGTTTTCTTGTTTATGTGATTGTTGTGAGCATCATTGTTTTTTCTATGGTAAAGTCTGATGTTTGGTATATTAATCTTGGAATGAGGATCTTGTTCATTCCTTTGATTGTTGGTGTTTCTTATGAGATCCTGAAATTGGCAGCTAAATTTGAGCATAACATCTTATTTAAGCTTTTAATTCTGCCTGGCTTGTGGACTCAGAAGATCACGACTAAGGAGCCAGATGAGAAGCAGTTGGAGGTCGCTATTGCTGCGCTGAAAAAGGTTATTGATTAAGATGGCTGAAACTGACTCTATTGATTTGTTGAAGAAGATTTTGAGGGTTGGAGAGGCTTTGCATGGCTCGAAGTTCTTCAAGGAGTCTTCTGAGGAGGTCAAGGATTATGATGAAACATACATGGTTGATTTCATTGATTTTAATGTCTCTTCATTAACTAGGATTAAGAATCCTATTTCTTTTTTTAAGATGGTTTGTTTAGATATCATTTCTCTTGTGCAGAGAGCTGAAGCAGGGATTGCTGATGGTTATGGGTTTGCTAAAAGGATTAAGAGCGATCTTAAGAGGATTCGTGTCAGGGCAGGGGTGTTTCTGAGTCATATTGAACGGGCTGAGTTGAAGATCAAAAAAGCCAAAAAAGGGAAGTATTTAATTGACGCTAATGTGAAAAAAGGATCGCTCACAGAAATGAAGCTTCTTGATTTGTATGCTGCTAAGGCTGGCTATTTGTTGATGAATGATATCTTGATTTTGAAAGAGATTTATTTTGAGTTTCTTGAGTTTGTTGGAAGGTCGATAAAAGAATTGTTTAGTGATTTTAGCATGCATGATTTGGATTCTTTAAAAGCAGAACTGATTCCTTTCAAGAGCAACAAGATTGTTTTGGAATTGATTGTTTCTCTTGAGAATTTTATGTCTGATCCAAAGCCTGTTGCTGATGCTTATTTAAATTTAAGCAAGGATGCTAAAAAGAATAAGGCGATAAGGCAGATTAGGAATCTCTTGAAGCTTGCTGCGTGATGAAAAATAATTTAAACTTCTGTTATCATTTAGCTCTTTATGATTATCGGATCTGATTTTGATGGTGTGATTGCTGATGATATCCTTGAGAGGATCAGTTTTGTCAGAGAGAATTTTGGTGTTGAGCTTAGGCCTGATGAAGTGCATGGCTCTAAGCTTGAAGCCAAGCTTGGTAAGGCTGCTAAGGAGAGGATTGAGCGAGAGGTGAATTGTTCTGAGAGGACTTTGAATTTTGTTCCTACGCCTTTTGTCAGGGAGGTTTTTAAGAAGTTTGTTCGTGAGGGGGATAAGATAGTGATAATCACTGGCAGGACTAAGCAAGGTGTGTTCTGGGCCAGGAAATTCTTGGAAATTAACGGCATTCCTTTTCATCATATCTGGTCAAGTAAGGAATTCTTTTTTAGTAAAGAGAGAGACTTTGTTAGAAGTGAATCTGGAAGAGATGTTTTGTTGAAGGGTAAGGGAAGGTTGGCTGATAGTATCAGGCCAAGGGTTTTTGTTGAGGATTCTGATGCTCATTTGCTTCATCTCTCTCAGGTCAAGGATTTTGTAAGGCTTTTCTTGTTTGACAGGCCTTATAATAAGCATTTCTCAATGGAGGGTGTCAAGAGAGTTAAGTCTTGGAAAGAAATATATGATGAAGTGGAATTAATCAAAGCAAGGGATCTTGTTAAGGAGGGATTAAGATGAAAGGGCTTATTATTATGTTGCATGGGCTTCCTTGTTCTGGCAAGTCTTTTTTGGCTGACAGGATTGCTGAGAGTTTTGATGATGTTGTTGTCTTGAAGACAATTGATTTCAGGAGAGTCAGAGGGAAAGGTGCTGGTTTGTTTGATGAGAACAATCCTAAGACAAAGGAGGATAAGGATGAATCCTATAAACTGTTGTGTTCTGCTGCAAGGGATGCTGTGCTTGAAGGAAAGATTGTTGTTCTGGACGCTACTTTTCATAAGAAGTATAGGAGAGAGATGGTCTATGACATGGCTAAAGAGTTAGGGGTTAGGTTGATTGTTGTTTCAAGAGTGTGCTCAGAGCATAAGATTCTTGAGAGGCTTAAGGATCGACACTCAAAGAATGGCAAGGATGCTTTTCTCAAGGGTGAAGAGTCTTATAATGTGATGAAGGAACAGTTTGAGCCTATTTTATCTGATGAGAATGTTCGGGTCAAGGTTGTTGGGGAAGATGATCTTGAGGGCTTCATATCATGGTTGAGAAGTATTTTGTGATCAGTTTTGATTTTGATGGTGTCCTGGCTTTGGGGTATGATGTTAAAGTCAAGTATGCTAAGGAATGGTTTGGTGTTGATATTTCTCCTGAATCCAGCAAAAAAGCAGGCTTTGAAGCTTTGATGAGGTCTTTGGGTAAACAAGTCAGTTATAGAGACTTGATGGATCCGATAAATGAGGAACATATTTTTGAGTACAAAGTTCCTGATGGTGCGATTGAGGTATTGGGCAGGTTGTTTGAGAAGAATTGTAGGTTTGTCGTTGTGACTTCAAGGAACCAGCATGATTTTCCTTATGCTCAGGAGTTCATCAGGGAAAAATTCACTGGTTTGATAAAATATATACATAATACGAATGACCAACCAAAAGCAGATATCATTGAGCGTTTAAGGCCTATGGCTCATGTTGATGATGATGTTCACAAGCTTGAAGAATTGAGAAATCTTCCTGTCAAGCGAGTTTATTTTAGGCAGGTTGAGAATAAGAGTGTTGATGGTGCGGATGGGTTGTTTGAAGTGGCTTCTTTTTCAGAGTTAGAACATTTGATTGATGGTTTCTTGTCTGGTCTGCATCATTGATCTGTTTTTAGGTTATTGACCAGATTATCTTTTTGGTGTCTCTTGTTTTGTTTTTTTAATTTTCTCCTGAAGGTCTATGATTAAGGGCATCATGTATTTTCTGTCTGTTTTTTTCTGCAGTTCCATTGCTTTTTTGTAATTATTTATTGCTTTTTCGTAGTTCTTTATCGCTTTCTCATATTCTCGCTCTTTTTTTAACATGTCCCCAATCTTTTCGTATAGTTCTGCTGCAGAATAGAATTTCTTTTCAGCTGAGTATACTCTTATTAGTTCTTGGTAATATTCTATCAGCAGGTCTTGGGTGAATTTTGAGTGCAATCCTTCTTGTTTTTGTTGTTGCAGGTCTTTCTCAAGGTCTTTGATTATTGACTTATAGAATTTTTCATATATTTCTCCTTTGATAGGTTTTCTTATCTGTTTTGTTTGTGTTGTGTTTTCTGAATTTCCTAATTTTAGGGGGCGTGTGCAGCTTGTGAATAATGTTGTTGTAGCTGTGTATATTATTGTTGTTATAAGCATGGCTTTTTGTATTGTTTGCGTAAGGTTCTTCTTTACCCTTCTGAAAAAGCTTTCTTTGGTGATTATCTGTTCCAGGCTCATATCACCAGTGTCAGAGAATTATTTTTTAATCTTTTAGATTGTTGAATGTGTATTTTTTATTTGAATCCCATCCTGTCCAGCTGTTTCTTCCATAACAAGCCTATTTTCATGAGGTCGTCTGAGAATCTTTTGCTCAGGCGGTAAGTTTTCTTGTACAAGTCATAGTCTATCATTCCCATCGCTTTCATTGGCGTGAGGATTCTGTCATAGAATTGCCTTTTGTTGTACGACATCTTTACTTTCTTTCCTTTGTATGGAGGCTCGTTCAGTATGCATTCGTATTTTCCTTCGTGCAGTTGTGTTGCGAAGAGGCTCATCTCTGTTTTTGTGACTTCCCCTTTGTTGTTTATTATATATTTGACCAGTTCCCTTGCAACTATTGTCTGCTGGCTTGTTGCAAAGACTATTTCAAGAACATCTTTTGGTATGTTTTGCCTGTCAAACAAGATTACCATTTTTTCAGCATATTACCTATTTTAACAAATAGTATACTAAAAACTATAAAAAAGTTTGCTCTTTTTTTTTGAGGTTGTGGGCTCAAGTTTCTTGATGGGCCTGCTTCAAAATGGAGTTGTATTTTTTACAAAGTTGTTTGTCGACTAAATATTTCTTAAGTGTAAGATACTGTCCTATTTTTATTGGGTTGAAGCAATTCAGCGCTAAATTCTTACCCTTGAGTGGCATCAAAACATTTATATATAACCTGTGTTATACTAGTATACAAAATTATGACAATTATGTATTTGGTGAGATTGCATTTAAGCTTGCAATTGATGCAGGGTGTTGAAGGGAAAAAGAGGTGAATCATACTCAAGAGGGCTCTCCGCGATTTCTTCAACCCCCCACCCCCTACCCTTGGAGAGCCTTTCTTACTATCAAATCAAAGACGTTGGAGGTTAAGGAGAAAAATGGACTTGCTCGTGAAAAACGCATTGGCTCAGGAACAAAGCCAACCAGAAGCAGATTTTGGACAAGCAAACATCAAGGTAGTTGGTGTTGGTGGCGCTGGCAACAATATGGTCAGCTGGTTATACAAGAAAGGTATTCGTGGCGCAGAAGTGCATGTTTGCAATACTGATAAGCAGCACCTTGATATTTCTGAAGCAGATAAGAAGTATCTCATTGGTAAAGAGGTAACAAAAGGTCTTGGTTGCGGTGGTTATCCTAAGAAAGGAGCAGAATCAGCGCAAGAATCAATCCTTCAGATTAGAGAGAGCCTTAAGAATTCTGATATGGTCTTTGTTTGCGCAGGTATGGGTGGAGGCACTGGCACAGGAGCAAGCCCAGTCATTGCAGGAGTGGCTAAAGAGATGGGCGCCATTGTAATAGGTACTGTCACTATGCCATTCAACATTGAAAGAGCAAGGATTGACAAAGCAGAATTTGGCCTGCAGCAATTAAGGCAGGTCTGTGACACAGTTGTTGTTATCGATAATAATCGTCTCGTCAACATCGCGGGAAACCTCCCTGTACAACAGGCATTTGCAGTAGCTAATGAGCTGATTGCAACTATGATAAAAGGAATTGTTGAGACCATAGCGATTCCAAGTCTGGTGAACTTAGATTATGCTGATGTGAAAGCTATTATGACTAATGGCGGTGTGGCTGCTATTGGTGTAGGGACTTCTGATACTAACAATAAAGTGGAAGAAGCAGTCAGAGGAGCTCTAAGCAACCCTCTTCTGGACATAAACTACAAAGGCGCGACTGGCGCATTGATCCATATATGGGGAGGCCCGGATCTTACTCTTGAAGAGATAGCCAAAGCTGGAGAGATGGTGACAGAGACCATGGATGAGGATGCTAATGTCATCTGGGGAGCAAGAGTCAGTGATGATATGAAAGGAAAACTGATGATAATGACTATTGTGACTGGAGTCAAGAGCCCATGGATCCTTGGCAAGCCTCTTGAGAATGAGGCTGAAGAAGCAAGAGCGGCTTTTAATGAAGAATTAGGTATTGAGACATTATGAGCCAGAAATATTTTAGTGCGGTCCTGAAAGGAGACCGCAATTTGAATTATTTTATTTCTGATTATTTTAGCAGATTTCCCAATCATAATTATAGTTTTACGGATGATGCGCTTGTTTTGGAACTGAATTCTGAGGATCAGCCCAGCGCAGCTTTTTTTCTTGAGAATATTCTTAATTTTTTAGTACCTAAATTTCTTGCTAACTCTAATAAGAAAAAGATCTGCTTTGAAGCTCAGTTTGAAGATAGGATAGTGAATTGTTCTTATGAGCTGGGTTGATTGTTTGGTGTGATGATTTCTGTTATTATTTTATTCAACTTCAGAGAAGCCTTCCCCAACAATCAAAAATCATACAAAAAACCGTAAACTTTTTAGAGTAAGCGAATTTTTTCATTATTGGTGAGTGAAAATGCCAAAAAATTTAGAGAAAAAATTAAACTTTAAGATTGATATAGCTTATAAGAGTGACGAAGACGCAAGAGACATTCTTTTTGAGAGTTTGAAAGAAAAAGGCTTGAACCCAGAGGATTTCTTGTACTCTGCTATCAGTGGTTTGAGAAAACCAAACATCTCAAGGACAGGAAGCCCTTTCAACAGTGAGTATTTTTATGCATTCACTTACAAGGAAATAGCTGACCTGACAGATTCTTTTGGCGATATCTTTTACAAGTTGAGACAACACCTGCCAAATTTTGAGCATCCAAAAGATTTTCCTATGATTGTCTTGTATTCTGCAGATAAGTGCATAAACATTGACAAGAAACTTTCTCTTGAGGAGCTTGAGAAGATTCCTGCTTTCAACTTAGAAGATGCTGCCCATTTAGGAGACACTGCTTTTGCGTATGTCCAAAAAGAAGGAAAACTCAAGGACACTGTTGTAGGTTACATCAAGGTGATTTTAGACTAGTTTTTAATTCTTAGAGGGTGGGAGGCATGAAAAATAATGATTATCCGAAATATTCTGGGGAGGAATTTGAGATTCCAGATTTTTTGTCTGATGTAGTGAAATTTGAGATGAAACAAAAGGGTTATTTGGTGAAGGATCTGGCAGAGGCAAATTTTCTTGGCAAGAAACTTTACGAAGTGATGGGTTATTCGTCACCTAATGGCATTAAGATTTTGTTGAGCAATTTCAGGAAAGGCAATTTTGCTTTAGGGCATGAGCCTCTTAAGAGATTGGCGATCTTGTTTTACTTTTTTGGGTTGGATGAAGATTCTGAGCCTGCAAGGGTCTTGAACGATTTTGCTCTTGAGAAGGTTTATCCTCCGCAGTTCAACATTAAGTATGATCCTCACTCATGGGAGAAAAAGAGCTTTTCAGAATATTCTTCTGTCAAGAGCAGGATTGAGGATTTTATAGAGAGGGATCATCCCTGGTGATCTTCTCTGAGAAATCTCTTCAGGTTCTTTACTTCTTGTTTTCCTGTTTTCATATCTTTTATTATTATCTCTCCTTTTTCCCATTCTTTTGGAGCGAGGATTATTGTTTTCTTTGCTCCGACTTTATTTGCATGGCTCATCTGTTTGTTGAATCCTCTATGCATCAGGTCAAGGTCAACTGAAAATTTCTTCCTGAGCTCTTCCATATAAGGCAGGAATTCCTCGACGAGTTCTGGCTTCATATAAGCTACAAAATAATCGATCTCTCTGCTTATCTCTGGCAGTTTTTTTATCTCTTTCAAGAATAATTCAAGAACAACATCCCCCATTCCATAACCGACTCCTGAAACTTTTTCTCTACTGCCGAAATCCTTCACGAGGTCGTCATACCTTCCCCCTCCTGCGATTGCTCTGAATTTCTTTCTCTGGTCAAAGACTTCAAAGACTGTTGATGTGTAATAGTCAAATCCTCTCATAATAGAGAAGTCTATCTTAACAAATCCGTCAAGCTTCATCGCTTTAAGGTATTTCATCAGCTCTTCAAGTTCCTCTAATCCTTTTTTTCCTTCTTCTGATAAGCTTAGTTTTTTTGCTTTGTACAGGTCTGTCCAGGTCGTCATTTCAAGGACATCTTTTATCTGGCTCTCGCTTAGTTTGTATTCTTTCAGCATCTCTTTGAAATTTTTCTCGCTGACCTTGTCTTTCTTGTCTATGATTCTCATGACTTCAGGGATTTTCTTGATCTGGAAGCTTTCTAAAACAGCCTGGATTAGTTTCCTGTTGCACAGCCTTATGTAAAAGTCTGATTTGTCGCACCCGAACTCCTGCATTATTGTTATTGCTGTTGCGACCACTTCTGCATCTGCCAGCATGTTATCTGTTCCTAAGCAGTCTATGTTGAACTGGAAGAATTCTCTGAGCCTGCCTGTCTGCGGAGCTTCATACCTCCAGCATCTTGCCGTCGAGTACCATTTTATCGGCTTGCTCAGCTCCATGCTTTTCTGCGCTATCATCCTTGCTAGTGTTGGTGTCAATTCTGGCCTTACTGCTACAACCCTCCCTCCTTTGTCCTCAAAAACATACATCTGTTCTGGTATTTCTTGTCCTGATTTCATCTGCCATAATTGCGCGGGCTCAAGCATAGGCCCGTCAAAGTCCTCATAACCATATCTCTTCGCGACTTTTTCCCAAGTGTTTATGATAAAATTTAACACTCTTTTTTGTTCTGGATAAAAATCCCTTGTTCCTTTCAATGGTTGTATTCGTTTCATTTTATTTTCCTCTTTTGGATTTTTTTATTTGTTTTTATCTTTAGTTAAGTCAACTTAATTGTGTCTATGCCGCCAAGCGTAGTCTTCAGTTAACTTTTCGCTCAGCTCTATCCTCTGCAAAACCTGCGGAGGGTTGTGCGGACGGAGCGCGGCATAGGCATTAATTCATTTAAGTTGACTTTGTCTATTTTTAAAATACTTTCTCATATTAAAAGCAACGCCAATAATTCTTTTCTATATAGAAATAAATAAATTAAAAACACCACAATTAGAACTCATTCAAATAATTCTCTTGCAAGGCCTTTATAGAATTCACTTTCAAATCTCTTGTGCGGAGCATTGTTTTGTTCTGTGTGATAGACTCTGAATTTTAATCTGTTTTTGCTTGAGGTTTTCGCTTCTGCGTAAAAGCCATTATCAAATGCTCCTGTTGAGAAGATAAATATTTCATTCTCTTCAATTACCATGTTCTTTTTTTCATAGATTGCGATCTCGCTTAGTTGTTCAACATGATTCTCGTCCCTTCCGAAATGGTATATGAAAGAACCGCTTGGGGTTCTGACTTTCATCACAAAACTTCCGTTCTCTTTTCTTTTTCTTGTTATGAGCGTCGGAATATGATCATGTCCTCTTATCAGGCCTTTGTAGTTGTTCTTTTCAAGATAATCCGTGATGATGAATGCTTTTACTGGATCAAACTCTTTCTTTGCTATTCTTTTGGTGTCTGTTCTAAGGCCTTTTGTAAGCCCTGACCAAAGGAAATGGTTGTAGCCTTCACTTAGGTCTGTCTCAAAATCTACAGGGGCGCCATGCAATATCATCACCTTGTTGCCAGCCATCTTGATATTAGTGAATTCCTTGTTTGCTGCATTTTTCTCTTCTTGTCTCACAAGATCGTCAATGAACTTGTACGCTTCTGAATTTATTATCTCTTTGAAGGTTTTTGTGAAGCTGAAGTCTTCTTTTCCGTTGATCCTGAAAGCATAGGTCAGCATTTCAAGGTTGACTTGTTCTTTTGCTGTTTCTTGCTTGACTATATTGAGTATTTCTTCTGCATTGTCTTGAGAGAAGTATGTTTCCAGCCAGTTGATGTTTGTCATATCCATTAGCAGTAAGTTGTTTTGATATGCGGGATTTGTTGTTGTGATTATATTGTACAGTTCATACAGGGATTTGACAAACCCTTCTTCGTGGTTTCCTGATGTGATGATCAATTTATCAGGATTGGATTCCGCAAGTCTCTTTAGCAGGTCTAAGTTGTCTGCTCTGTCGCTGTCTATTCCCGGGATGATTATTTTGCAGTCATTTTCTATGCTTTTCACAAGGTATGGAGTAATACTCCAAAGGGCCTTTGTATGCAGATCGCTTAATATTATGTATTTTTCAGTCATTTCAGGTTTATTCTTGGGGTTATTTTATAAATATTTCCTTTAATTAGCTATTCCTTAGTAATTACAGAAAATTAATTAAATCATCTGTTTTTTCTTGCTTTCATGCATAAGCTTCCTTTTGAGTTAGTGGAGAGAGAGATTCTGATCAAGAAAGATGCAGAGACAGACCCTGAGTTGGGCTGTTTTCCTTATGAGCGCTCAGTCCCTGAACTTCTGGAAAAAGGAGTCATAAACCTGAATAAGCCAAAAGGCCCTACTTCTCACATGGTCGCTGATTATGTGAAAAAGATCTTTAAGGCAAGAAAAGCTGGCCATGGCGGCAGCCTTGATCCTGGAGTTACTGGTGTGTTGCCTATTGGCCTGAACAGAGCCACTGCTGTCCTGCAGGCATTATTGACTGCCGGCAAAGAATATGTTGCTATTATGCATCTGCATGATGATTTTCCAGAGGATAAGATTAGGGCTGTCATGAGGGATTTTGTGGGTGAGATAACCCAGCTTCCCCCAAAGAAGTCTGCTGTTAAGAGAGTTGAAAGAAAAAGAACAGTGTATTATCTTGATATTATTGAGATTGATGGAAGGGATGTCTTGTTCAGGATGGGTTGTCAGGCAGGGACGTATGTCAGAAGGCTATGTGATGATATCGGTAAGAAGCTTGGTTCGCATTCTCATATGGCAGAGCTTGTAAGGACAAAAGCAGGACCTTTCAATGATGCTGATTGGGTATCTTTGCAGGACTTAGAGGATGCTTTTGCTCTGTTCAAAGAGGATGGTGATGAGAGGTTCTTGCGGCATTGTGTCAAGCCTATGGAATTTGCTGTTTCTCATCTTCCTAAGATATGGGTCCTTGATAATGCTGTTGATAGCCTTGCTCATGGTGCTCCTTTGCACATTCCTGGCATTGCCAAGCTTCATTCAGGAATTAAGACAGGAGATTCTGTTGCAGTGATGACTCTTAAAGATGAACTAGTTGCTTTAGCTGTTGCAATGATGCCTTCTGCGCAGATGTTGAAGCAGGACAGAGGGCTTGCAGCCAGAAGCAGCAGAGTCTTGATGGAGACAGGGGTCTACAAGAGTTAAAATCTGTTTATTCTTCTTTTTGCCACCTGAATTTATTTTTATTTTAAGATCCTCTTTTTTATCTTAGGCTCTCTTGATGTTCTTGTTTGGTGGTTTGATTAAGTAATCTATTGTTTTGGTTTTTTGTTCAATGATATTTTCTTCAATATTTTTTATCTGTAATTGTAAAGCTCCATCTTGTTCTTCTATTTCTCCAAAGAGTCCAAAAGCAAAGGGCCCTGGATTGAAGATGAATAAGTCTTCTTCTTTTACTGGATCAATAATTCTTAAGCTGATAGGTATTTCATCTATTTGTACAGCTCTTTTCCCTCTTCTGCTGTATTGTACTTTTCCTCTCAGGGAATATTCTATCAGGCCTTTGTCCTTATTTAGGATGAACAATGCTGGTTCATGGTCATGTCCTCTAAGGAGCCCTTGCAATCTGTTTTTTGTCATGTACTTGAAAGTTTCCAGCACTCTGTTAAGATTATAGTCGTTTGTTTCAGTGTTTAACAGCCTGCTCCAGAAATATGGGTTTGCTTCTTTGACAGGAGCATATTTTAGAGGGGCTGCATGTACCAGCCCTATTTTGTAGTTGGATATGTTTATTGTTTTGATCTTTTTTTGTTTATGGAATTCTTCTTTTTCTTTTCTGACTAATTCTTCTATAAAGCTGAAGTTAGGGGATTTTATGATTTCATTGTAGACTTCTTCAGGCTCTTTCTTTACATCTTCAAACAAGCCAGATGTGATTATGAAGCCTTCCACCGGGCTTTCTTCATGGTTTCCTGCAAGGATAGTTATTTCGTCTGGCTTTTTTCTTTGCAGGACTGATAGATAATCTATGTTCTTTATATTATCTGCAAAATCGCCTAAGAATATGATCCTGCTGTTGTCTGAAATTTCTCTTTCAACGTAATTGCTCATTTGGTATATTGGCGCAAAATGAGCGTCTGCCAGGATTATTGTTTTTGTCATCACTTTAAGGTAGAAATAGGTCATATATAAATCTTTTGGTTTGAAACCACTACAAAGTAGTTAAAAAATAGGAAGATTTAAAAATAAACTTAATTTGATAACCCTCATGAAGCTAAAAGTCCAACCATACTCAAACAGTTTATTCCCTGCAGCGAACTGCAGAACAACAGGTTATCATAGAATTTGGATTAGAGACAACGTTTACACTTCTTTAGGCTTGGAGATAATTGATATAAATGCTGCAATAAAAACAATTCACGCGCTGCTTGACATCCTTCTAAAGCACGAATACAAAATAGACTGGATGATAAAACAGCCGCATCCGAAACTAAGATGGAGATACATTCATCCAAGATATGACGAACAAGGAAACGAGATATGGGAAGAATGGGGCAACAAACAAAATGATGCAATTGGTGCTTTATTATGGAGAATTGGCGAGTTAAATAAAAAAACAAACATCATAAGAGACGAAAACGACAAAAGAATCATACAAAAATTGGTTTATTATCTTGAGGCGATAGAATTCTGGCATGATAAGGATAATGGTATGTGGGAGGAGAATGAAGAAATTCATGCAAGTTCTGTTGGTGCTTGTCTTGCTGGTTTATTAAGCGTCCAGGATATTGTTCAAGTTCCTTTGCGCTTGATCGCTCATGCAGAAGAAACATTAAAACAACTCTTGCCAAGAGAAAGCAAGACAAAAGATGTTGATTTAGCTTTGCTTTCTTTAATTTACCCTTACAATATTGTTACAAAAGAACAGGCAGGGATGATAATCAGAAATATAGAAAACAAACTCCTGAGAAAAAGGGGGGTGATCAGGTATTTAGGTGATCAATACTATTATAATGGTGGAGAAGCTGAATGGACTTTTGGCTTGCCTTGGCTAGCGATTTGCCATAAGCTGCTTGGAAACAAAGAAAAGCATTCTTTTTATTTGAAGAAGACTAAAGAAGCATTAA
>Ga0164318_10003754_pt1 | contig 14457 bp, 11 predicted proteins | sample GuaBasSedimGuay9_FD_113734 | JGI IMG/M metagenome (GOLD analysis project Ga0164318, IMG submission 113734) | Subseafloor sediment microbial communities from Guaymas Basin, Gulf of California, Mexico - Guay9, Core 4571-4, 0-3 cm | ecosystem: Environmental > Aquatic > Marine > Hydrothermal vents...
GGAGGGAGTAGAGATGGTGATGCCGGGGGACAATGTTTCGATGGACGTGAGTTTAATTACGCCGATAGCGATGGAGAAGGAGCTCCGGTTTGCGATTCGTGAAGGTGGCAGAACGGTCGGTGCTGGCGTAATCAGCGAGATTATCGAGTAAGAGGAGACAAGTCTGCTATGAGGGATATTGTAACCCTGGCCTGTGAAGCATGTAAAAACAGGAACTACACTACGACAAAGAATAAGAGAAAAACGCCCGATAAACTGGCGTTCAAGAAGTATTGCCCTACGTGCAGGACGCATACCTTGCACAAGGAAACCAAGTAGTGGCTGCCCATGAATGGTTGTTTCGGCCGCTATGGTCGTTTTGCAGGAATGGGACCCCCTGAAATACGGCAAAGTATTCTTGCGGCTGATCTTGCTGTGGCAGGATCGCATAGCTTTAACGCGGACGAACTGCCTTAGTTTGTTTCCATCCATAAATCAGAGATTTCCGGATGGAGCCGTTCGGTGTTAGCATTTAGACGTTAGCTTAATGAATTGTTTTCCTTCTGTTTTTGCTAACAGCTAATAGCGAAGGGATAAAAGCTGCCATTCTCAAATGGCCATTTGTGGAAGGGCAGTAGTGAGTTACAGCCCCGAAATTGAGAGGTTGATTTTTCTAAGGCTCCTCGCAAAACGGTTTATGGGGCGGGCGAGTCATGCTGCCAGGGGTGTGGAAGAACGTGACTGGAAACGGGTGTGAGGAATGCAGGCCAGTAGCTCTAACGGCTAGAGCACCGGACTCCAAATCCGGGTGTTGGGGGTTCGAATCCCTCCTGGCCTGCCATTTTATGTGTGAACGTGCTTGTCAATGATGCTGAAATGGAAGTGATGCAAGGGTACCACACACCGGAGTGAGATGAAGAAAAAGACGAAAAATTCTGCGAAGAGAAAAGAGAAGCGGTCTTCGGCCGGAAACGCGAAGGAAAAACAAAAAACAGGGACGAAGAAAAAGCCGAATTCCAAGAGTGTAGCCAAACCTTCAGCGACCAAAAATCTCCCGAAAAAGGTTCCGGAAAAAAAGAGAGATGAAGGACGTTCCCTTGGGCAATACATTCAAAAGGCCGGACAGTTTCTGCGCGAGTCTAAGATGGAGCTGAAAAAGGTGAAGTGGCCATCGCGAAAGGAATTGCTGACAATGACAGCGGTGGTGATTGTTCTGGTGCTTTTTTGTGCCCTGTATCTCGGCCTTGTGGACTTCGGGTTAATCAAACTCATAAAGAATATTGTAGGATAACAGCTAAAACTGTTTTATAATGACAATTCTGGAGAAGGTGTAAGCGTGGATTTGAAGTGGTACATTGTTCATACATATTCCGGATTTGAGAACAGGGTAAAAAAAACGCTCGAGGAGCGGATAAAGAATCTTGGCCAGGAAGAATTCTTTGGGGAAATCCTTGTTCCCACCGAACAGGTCGTAGAACTTCGGCAGGGCCATAAGAGGACTTCTTCCAGGAAATTTTATCCAGGATATATCCTTGTCCAGATGCACCTGAATGATGACACGTGGCACACGGTACGGAATACCGCAAAGGTAACCGGCTTTGTAGGGGGCGAAATAAAGCCCACACCCATTCCGGACGAGGAAGCTGAGCGAATCATACAGCAGATGCAGGAAGGCGTCAGCAAACCAAAACCGAGATATCAGTTTGAGGAAGGTGATGAGGTGAGGGTAGTCGACGGGCCTTTCAGCAATTTTCAGGGAATTGTTGAAGAAGTAAAACCTGACAAAGAAAAACTGCGCGTACTCATCACCATATTTGGAAGAGCTACGCCGGTGGAACTGGAGTTTATCCAGGTAAACAAGATTTAAATTTATAGAAGAGGACGAAAATGGCAAAAAAAGTAATTGGTTCCGTAAAGTTGCAGGTAAAGGGCGGGCAGGCAAACCCTTCTCCACCTATCGGACCGGCACTTGGCCAGCATGGGGTGAATATCGCTGAATTCTGCAAGGCATTTAATGCCAGGACCCAGGATCAGCAGGGAACAATAATACCTGTTGTCATCACCATTTATGCTGACAGATCTTTTTCATTTATCACAAAGACTCCTCCAGCATCGGTCCTGCTGAAGCAGGCGGCGAAGGTTGCCAAGGGCTCAAGCGAGCCGAATCGTGAAAAGGTAGGCTCGGTGAGCAAGAGCCAGGTAGAAGAGATAGCGAAGATCAAGTTTGAAGATCTGAATGCCCATGATATGAAAGGGGCCATGAAAATCATAGAGGGAACAGCCAGGAGCATGGGCATTACCGTAGCAGAATCATAACGTAGGAAGGACAGGGAACGATGGGCAAAAAGGGTAAAAAATACCGAAATGTCGCTGAAAAAATCGACAGGCTGAAAAGATATACTTTTGAGGAAGCCGTCCAGATGGCTATTGACTCCACGTATGTCAAATTTGATGAAACCGTGGATATGGCCGTCCGTCTGGGCGTAGATCCGCGGCATGCTGACCAGATGGTTCGGGGAACGGTGGTCCTGCCGAATGGGGTGGGCAAGGATGTGCGCGTAGCCGTTTTTGCAAAGGGTGAGAAAGAAAAAGAGGCCCTTGAGGCAGGGGCCGATGTTGTCGGGTCTGATGATCTGGTTGAGAAGATTCAGAAAGGATGGCTCGATTTTGATAAGGCTATCGCTACCCCTGATATGATGGGATCGGTGGGCAAGCTCGGGCGGGTGCTCGGCCCGCGGGGAATGATGCCGAATGCCAAGCTGGGAACGGTGACTTTTGATATTGCCAGAGCGGTCAAGGAGGTCAAGGCCGGGAAGATTGATTTCAGGGTTGAGAAGGCGGGCATCGTCCATGCCCCTGTCGGAAAAATATCTTTCGGGCTTGAAAAGCTTCTGCAAAATATTACGGCCTTCATGGAAACGATCCAGAAATTGAAACCTCCTGCAAGCAAGGGAACCTATCTCAAGGGAATAGCCATTTCAAGTACCATGGGTCCGGGGATTAAGGTTGATCCAGTCTATGTGAAAGATCTGTTAAGCTGACATTTCGATTTTTCCTGACAGCAGGAAGAGACAGGCGCCAGCCGTCAGGGACGTATAAAATTGTCAACCTTCCAAACAGTTGAATAAAGCGACGAGGCTATTTGGGGGCGGGTGTTACGCATTAAGTGATGTTCTATTGATGCAGCCTCTTGAGGTTTGAAGCTGAAGCCCAATGGCTGACAGGGAAACGCTTTGCGTATGCAAAAGAGGGTAATTGAGGCCTGACAGCGCGTGTCAGGTGCAAATTTTGGTCAAAGACAGTAGGTGCCGAAATTCCTTGGGTGTTCCCCAGGGAAACGGGCTTAAAAATGAGATTGCCTGCCGAGACTGAAGAAAACATTTTGAATTTAGTCCACTTCAAGGGTTTCTTAGTCAGCGGTCAGGATGTTTCCTCTCACAGTCGAGCTGTACCACCTCTGCCTTTGACATCATCACAGTCATATGGAGAGGAGGTGAATCATTGAAAAAAAGCGATAAAGAACAATTTGTGGCTGATCTGAATGAGCGGTTAAAGGAGGCCAGGGCTACCTTTTTGGTAGACTACCAGGGCCTCAATGTTGAGAATATGAATCGCTTGAGAGGTGAACTCAGAAAGGCCGAAATCGAGCTGCGGGTTGTCAAGAACCGGCTCATGAAGATTGCCAGCCGGGAAACCGAGACCGAAGTATTGAAAGATGAAATGGTCGGTCCTTCGGCCCTTGCCATCAGTTACGATGATGTTATTGCTCCTGCGAAAACATTCGTGGAGTTTAGCAAGGATTTCAAACAACTGAAGATAAAGTGCGGCCAGATTTCAGGAAAGTTCATGAATGAGGACGGGATCAAACGGTTGGCCGCCCTGCCCAGCAGGGAAGCGCTGTTGGCACAGGTCTTGTCTGCGATGCAGGGAGTCCCGGCCGGTTTTGTGCGGGTGTTGAGCGGGGCTGTTTCTCAGCTTATGAACGTTTTACAGGCCATTGAACAACAAAAAGCAGAACAAAACTAAACATAAGAAGAAAAGGTATGGAGGTTTAAAAGAGTATGGCAGCGAATATCAGTAAAGAAGATGTCATTGAATATATTTCCAATATGACCGTTCTGGAGCTCTCTGAGCTCGTAAAGGAGCTTGAAGAAAAATTCGGCGTGAGCGCGGCTGCACCGGTGGCGGTTGCGGCGGCTCCGGCGGCCCAGGCACAGGAAGAGGCGGCTGAGAAAACCGAGTTCGATGTTGTTTTGACCGGTGTTGGTGACAAGAAGATCCAGGTCATCAAGGTAGTTCGGTCTATTACCGGGCTGGGGCTCAAGGAAGCCAAGGCTCTGGTTGATGGTGCGCCTGGTCCCGTAAAAGAGGGTGTTCCAAAAGATGAGGCTGAAGGGATAAAGACCCAGCTGGAGGAAGCGGGCGCAACAGTGGAGATAAAGTAGCGGTTCTCCCCTTTCATCGCTCATTGCGAAACTGCCGCACCGCGCGGGGGTGCAAGATGAGTGAATTTGGCAGAGAAGATCGAACTGGAGTATTGGAGTTGTGAGAACACGTAACCGAACGTTTTCTTGAGAAACAACATCTCTGTAATGCTTGAGACTATGGATGGGTTTTTTCAAGGCTCCAACACTCCGGTTTTCCATGATTCACAGAAATTCTAAAATACTATTCCCCACTGGGGAGAACGAAGGCCGGGCCATTTGGACCTGGACTTTTTCGAGCAGTTCGTTTCGTGAATATGTTTCGAGTGAACAAGGTCATTGCGAGTGAAAAAAGCAATCTCCAGGGACGTACATGGCCAATGAGATTGCTTTGCCACCTGCGCTCCTCGCAATGACTTTGTATTGGTTTTGGTGAAACGATCTGTACGTAATACATGAGGAGTGGGTTTATGTCAGAAATGGACGGAAGAAGCAAACGTCTCAGGAGAAGTTTCGGGAAGATTCAGAAGGTTATCGGAATCCCGAACCTCATTGAGATGCAGAAACGCTCTTACGCTGATTTTCTACAAAAGGATGTTCCCGCGGAAGAGCGGCTTGATATCGGGTTGCAGGGGGCTTTTCGAAGCGTTTTCCCTATTCATGATTTCAGCGGGACTTCTTCTCTGGAGTTTGTCAGGTACAGCTTCGATAAGGCGAAGTATGATGAAGACGACTGCATGAACAAGGGGATGACATTCGAAGCACCCTTGCGGTTGACCGTTCGCCTTGTGGTATTCGATACCGATGTTGATACCGAGGTAAAGAGTATCAGGGACATAAAGGAGCAGGAGATTTACTTTGGAACGCTCCCCATGATGACCGACCGGGCAACATTTATTGTCAATGGAACCGAAAGAGTTGTGGTAAGTCAGCTCCATCGGTCGCCCGGGGTCTTTTTCGACCACGACAAAGGGAGGACCCATTCTAGCGGCAAGCTGCTCTATTCTGCGAGGATTATCCCCCTCAGGGGTTCCTGGCTTGATTTTGAATTTGACCCGAAGGATATCCTCTATGTTCGCATAGACCGGCGGAGAAAGTTTCCGGTGACCATTCTTCTCAAGGCCATCGGGTATACGACGCGCGAGATATTGGGGCAATTCTACGGCACTGAAGTTATTGGAGTTGGAAAGAAGGGGTGCTGGAGAGAAGCAAAGATAGAAAATCTTTACCAGAAGAGGATTACCAAGGATATAATAGACCCTGAAACCAAGGACGTCCTCGCAAAAAAAGGGGATAAGTATACCAAACGATTGCATAAGATGTTGACAGCAGCAGGGATTTCCAGAATCCCGGTAGAGCTGGAGGACATCGAGGGCAGGGTCGTTGCAGATGATCTTGTGGACCCGGATACGGGGGAAGTCCTGGTGGAGGGCAATCATGTTCTCACCAATGAAGCCCTTGAAAAGATTAAAGAGACAAAAATCTCCGAGATAGAATGTCTCGTCCTGGATGCTCCGGGGGTAAGCACCACTATCAGGGATACCATGCTTCTGGACAAGATAGACAAACCGGATGAGGCGGTGCTGGATATCTACCGGAAGATGCGTCCAAGCAGCCCTCCAACCCAGGAGGTGGCAAATAAATTCTTTAACAACCTCTTTTTCAACATGAATACCTATGATCTCTCAAAGGTGGGGAGACTCAAGGTAAATTATCGTCTGGGCCAGGATGTGCCTCTTGACCAGCGGACTCTTCGGAAAGAAGACATCCTTGAGACCGTGAAGGAATTGATCCGGCTCAAAAACACAGAGGCCATGGTTGACGATATCGATAACCTGGGGAATCGCCGTGTACGGGGCGTGGGGGAGCTTCTGGAAAACCAGTACAGGATCGGTCTGGTGAGGATGGAACGTGCCATAAAGGAACGTATGAGCCTCCAGGAAGTTGAAACACTCATGCCCCATGATCTGATTAATTCCAAGCCGGTTTCTGCAGTTGTGAAGGAATTTTTCGGGACGAGCCAGTTATCCCAGTTCATGGATCAGACAAACCCCCTCTCCGAAGTGACCCACAAGAGACGTTTGAGCGCGCTGGGACCGGGAGGCCTTACAAGGGAACGCGCCGGTTTTGAGGTCCGGGATGTTCATCCCACCCACTATGGCCGGATTTGTCCCATTGAGACGCCGGAGGGACCTAACATCGGTCTCATTGTTTCCCTGAGCACCTATGCACGGGTCAATGAATTCGGTTTTATAGAAACGCCTTACCGGCATGTTGAGAAAGCCAGGGCCACAGGGGAAATTGATTATTTGTCGGCACTTGATGAAAAGGACGATCCTATAGCCCAGGCCAATGCTCCCCTGGATGAAGAAGGGAAGTTCATGAATGAGGAAGCGGCGGTAAGGATCATGGGTGAGGCGGCAAAGATCCCGGTGGAAGAAGTAAAGTACATGGATGTATCCCCGGACCAACTGGTGAGCGTATCATCATCTTTGATCCCATTCCTCGAGCATGATGACGCAAACCGTGCTTTGATGGGGTCAAACATGCAGCGGCAGGCTGTACCTCTCCTTCGGGCAAAAGCCCCCCTCGTAGGAACGGGGATCGAGCAGGTCGTGGCCAGAGACTCCGGTGTTTCGGTGGTTGCCCGACGGGATGGAATCGTTGAAGACGTAGATGCTTCCCGTATCGTGATCCGTTCAACTGGTGATGGACAGGACGACCCTGAAGTGGAGATTTATAAACTGGTCAAGTACAAGAGGTCTAACCAAAACACCTGTTATAATCAAAAACCCATTGTAAAAATAGGGGAAAGCGTCCGCAAGGGACAGATCATCGCTGATGGCCCTGCCACCGAGCTTGGCGAACTTGCCCTTGGACAGAATGTAATGGTGGCCTTCATGTCCTGGGGGGGATACAATTTTGAGGACTCAATCCTGATCAGTGAACGGGTGGTAAAAGAGGATATTTATACCTCCATTCACATTGAAGAATTTGAAGTGGTGTCCAGGGACACGAAACTCGGGAAAGAAGAGATCACCAGAGATATCCCGAATGTGGGGGAGGAAGCACTGCGCAACCTGGATGATGCCGGTATTATAAGAATCGGCGCCGAGGTGAAACCCGGCGATATCCTTGTGGGAAAAATTACCCCGAAAGGCGAGACGCAACTTTCACCCGAGGAGAAACTCCTGAGGGCCATTTTCGGAGACAAGGCCGGGGATGTCAAGGATACCTCGTTGCGGGTTCCTCCCGGTGTCGAAGGTATCGTCATAGACGCAAAGGTTTTCGCAAGAAAAGGGGTTGAAAAAGACTCCAGGAGTCTCGCCATTGAGACAGCGGAATTGGCCAGGCTGGAGAAGGATAAATCCGATGAAATCGAAGTGGTTGGAAGAGCTGCCAAGGAAAAATTAAAGGGTCTCCTGTTGGGGCTTAAATTGAAGACCGAGCTGCGTGATACTACAACGGGGAAACCGCTTCACCGGCCCAAGAAGGAAATCACGGACAGTGTCGTGGACAGCATCCCGTTAGCTGCGTGGGCTAATGCTGATTTAAAGGCCTCCATGGATGTCATTGAACAGGTAGAGACCGTTGTGGAGAAATACAGCGAGAAGATTGAGCGGATCCAGGAGCTTTTTGAGGAGAAGATCGAACGGTTGAGCCTGGGTGATGAGTTGGCACCAGGGGTCATCAAAATGGTCAAGATCTATGTAGCGGTTAAACGGAAGTTGTCTGTGGGTGACAAGATGGCAGGACGTCACGGGAACAAGGGTGTGCTGTCCAGGATCTTGCCCATTGAAGACATGCCCTATTTTGAGGACGGCACCCCGGTGGATATTGTTTTAAACCCCCTTGGAGTGCCCTCGAGAATGAATGTGGGGCAGGTGCTTGAGACACACCTTGGTTGGGCTGCCAAGGAACTGGGCCGGCAAATCGGCGAAATGGTCGAGAAGGTCGGAGATGCAAAGGCGCTGAGGAAAAAATTTAAAGATTTGCTGCCCGAAAAAGAATATGATCTATTTGTGAAGGATGCCACGGAAGAAACGCTCGTAGAGCAGGCCGGTCTCCTGCGTGACGGTATTCCCATGGCAACCCCTGTTTTTGACGGGGCTGAGGAGGATGAAATCATGGATTCTCTCCAGCAGGCCGGGTTACCTATCACAGGACAGACGACCCTGTATGATGGTCGTAGCGGCGAACCGTTCGATCAACAGGTCACCGTGGGAATCATGTATGTGATGAAACTGCACCACCTGGTGGATGACAAGCTGCATGCTCGATCCATAGGGCCCTACTCTCTTGTCACGCAACAGCCGCTGGGAGGGAAGGCCCAATTCGGCGGTCAGCGGTTGGGAGAGATGGAGGTCTGGGCCATGGAAGCATACGGTGCGGCATATGCCCTTCAGGAATTTCTCACCGTCAAGTCGGATGACGTGGCCGGAAGGACCCGGATGTACGAAAGGATCGTAAAAGGAAACAATGTTCTGGAGGCCGGTCTTCCTGAGTCTTTCAAAGTACTCATGAAAGAACTGCAGAGCCTCGGGCTCGAGATTGAATTGTTTGAAGACAGCCAGGCCTAGTACGAGTCGCGAGTCATGAGTGGCGAGTGCTGAGTCCGGGAGCGGCAGTAATCGCTGAAAACAAAGAACCTGTAAAGGATTAAGAAGAAACAAAGGAGAAAGGCATTGGAAGAATTATATAATTTCTTTACCAAGCCGAAGGATCCGTCGAGCTTTAACGCGGTCAGGATATCACTGGCCTCGCCGGAGAAAATAAGGGAATGGTCGTACGGGGAAGTCAAGAAGCCTGAAACGATCAATTACAGGACCTTCAAACCGGAAAGAGACGGCCTCTTCTGTTCAAAGATTTTTGGGCCGATCAAGGATTATGAATGCAACTGCGGTAAATACAAGCGGATGAAACACCGCGGTATTGTATGTGAAAAATGCGGCGTTGAAGTCATTCAATCGAAAGTTCGCCGTGAACGCATGGGGCATATTGAGCTGGCAACTCCGGTTGCGCACATCTGGTTCTTGAAATGTCTCCCTTCCAAGGTGGGAAATCTGCTCGACTTGACCTTGAAGGACCTGGAACGTGTCCTTTATTTTGAAAATTATATTGTGATGGATCCAAAGGACACGCCCCTTGTAAAGGGCAGCCTCCTTTCTGATGAACAATTGTACCGGGCCAAGGAAGAATACGGGGAACGCTTTGAAGCGGGAATTGGCGCGGAAGCCATTAAGCGCATGCTCGGCGAACTTGACCTGGAAGAATTGTCATCGACCCTCAGGGCCGAGATGATGAGTACCAAATCCGAGGCAAAGCGGAAAAAGCTTACAAAACGGTTGAAGGTCATCGATGCATTCAAGGAATCCAAAAACAAACCGGAATGGACCATTCTGGAGGTTATCCCGGTGCTCCCCCCGGAACTGCGGCCCCTCGTCCCCCTTGACGGCGGACGTTTCGCCACCTCCGACCTGAACGATCTCTACCGCAGGGTGATCAATCGGAACAACAGGCTCAAAAGGCTTTTGGAACTGAACGCGCCGGATATTATTGTCAGAAATGAAAAGAGGATGCTCCAGGAAGCTGTTGATGTGCTTTTTGACAACGGCAGACGGGGCAAAGTGGTCACCGGCGCGAACAAGCGGCCGTTCAAGTCCTTGAGTGATATGTTGAAGGGAAAGCAGGGACGGTTTCGCCAGAATCTCCTGGGAAAACGGGTGGATTATTCCGGCCGTTCGGTCATTGTCGTGGGTCCCGATCTTCGACTGCACCAGTGTGGCCTTCCCAAGAAGATGGCCCTGGAGCTGTTCAAACCCTTTGTCTACAATAAGCTGGACGAAAAGGGCCTGGTTACCACCATTAAAAGCGCAAAAAAAATGGTGGAGCGGGAAACGGCCGAGGTATGGGATGCCCTTGACGAAGTGGTAAAAGAATACTGTATCCTGCTGAACAGGGCACCTACGCTTCACCGGCTTGGTATCCAGGCATTTGAGCCCATCCTTATAGAGGGAAAAGCTATTCAGCTGCACCCGTTGGTGTGTACCGCATTTAACGCGGACTTTGACGGGGACCAGATGGCGGTTCACGTGCCCCTTTCCATTGAAGCGCAGATCGAGGCCCGGGTGTTGATGATGTCAACCAACAATATCCTGTCCCCGGCACACGGGGAGCCGATTATTGTGCCCAGCCAGGATATAGTGCTCGGTATCTACTATATGACCCGGGAGAGGCCTTTTTCTAAGGGCGAGGGCAGGCTTTTTTCCAGTATTGATGAAGTGAGGATTGCCCATGATGCAGGGGAATTGGACCTCCATGCGGCCATTAAGGTGAGGATAGATGGAAAAATTACGGATACGACCACGGGAAGAGTACTTCTGTACGAGGCGTTGCCCAAAACTGTTCCTTTTGCATTGATTAATAGGGTCATGAACAAAAAGGAGCTGAGGGGCCTTATCAATGAGTCATATCGGCATGCCGGAATCAAGTCGACAGTCATCCTGGCTGACCGTCTCAAGGATGTAGGCTACAAATATGCTACCCTTTCCGGCATCTCCATTTCCATGAAAGACATGGTGGTCCCTTCCAAGAAGCAGGCTATTCTTGCGCGGGCTGAAAAGGAAGTGAAGAAGATTGATGATCAATATAAGAGCGGGCTCATCACGGATGGTGAGAAATACAATAAGGTTGTAGATATCTGGGCCCAGTCAACGGAAGATGTGGCCGGCGAGATGATGAAGGAGATGGCGGTTGAAGAAGTGGAGGGCCCCGGAAAGAAGAAGAAAAAGGTTCCCAGTTTTAATCCCATTTATATGATGTCGGATTCGGGGTCCAGAGGAAGCAAAGACCAGATGAGACAGTTGGCCGGTATGCGCGGATTGATGGCCAAACCGTCGGGTGAGATTATCGAGACGCCGATTACTTCCAATTTCAGGGAGGGGTTAACGGTTCTCCAGTATTTTATCTCTACTCATGGTGCCAGAAAGGGACTGGCTGATACAGCCTTGAAAACCGCGAATTCAGGGTACCTCACGCGAAGACTGGTTGACGTATCGCAGGATGCCATTATTACGGAGGAAGATTGTGGTACCATTGACGGTATCTGGGTGGACGCCCTCACCGAGGGCGGTGAAATAATCCAGCACGTGGGGGAGAGAATCCTGGGCCGCGTGGCCCTGGAGGATGTCTTTGATCCTATTACCGGCGAAGTGCTCGTGAAGGCAAATGAAGAAATTGACGAGGCAAAGGTTGAAAAGATTGAGCAGGCCGGCCTGGAAAGGGTAAGAATTCGTTCTGTTCTCACCTGTGAATCCAGGCACGGGGTATGTAAGAAGTGCTATGGTCGAGACCTGGCTCACGGGCATGAGGTCAATATCGGCGAGGCCATAGGGATTATTGCGGCACAATCCATCGGAGAACCGGGAACCCAGCTTACCATGCGGACATTCCATATAGGGGGGACCGCAAGCAAGCGGGTGGAACAGACTACTATTAAAGCCAGGAATAACGGGAAAATCAAGTTCATGAACCTCAAAACCGTTGAAAGCGCTGAAGGGTTCCCTATTGCCATGAACCGCAATGGGGAGATCGCGGTGCTTGGCAAGGGCGGCCGAGAGGTTGAGCGATATCCCATCATTTACGGGGCTACGCTCAAGGTAACCGATGGGCAGAAAATCATGAGGGAAGAAGTCCTTGCCGAGTGGGACCCCTTCACCATCCCAATTCTGACCGAGGTGGGTGGCGTGGTAAAATTCGGCGACATTGTTGAAGAACGGACAATGCAGGAAAAAAGAGACAAGGTTACGGGGAAAATAAGCAGGGTTATTGTGGAATCCCGCGATGCGGAGATTCGGCCCCGGATCTCCATAAAAGATGAGGGGGGGAAGACGGCCTCTATCCCGGGAAGCACCCGTGCGAAAGCACGTTACCATCTCCCCGTGGGTGCCATTATTATGGTGAATGAGGGGGAGGAAGTCGGTCCTGGTACCATCCTAGCCAAGATTCCCCGAGAAACTACCAAGACCAAGGATATCACAGGAGGTCTCCCCAGGGTCGCAGAGCTGTTTGAAGTGCGAAAGCCGAAAGAAACGGCGATTATCAGCGAAATTGATGGAGTGGTCTCGTTCGGAAAGTACACCAAGGGCAAGAGAAAGATGACCATTATCCCTGACGTGGGTGATCCGGTGGATTATTTTATCAGTAAGGGCAAGCATGTCAGTGTGCTCGAGGGTGACTATGTGCGGGCTGGCGAACCACTGATGGATGGATCGGTAAATCCCCATGACATCCTGCGGATAAGGGGTATTAAAGAGCTGGCGCGATACCTGGTCGATGAGGTGCAGGAGGTGTACCGGCTCCAGGGAGTCAGGATCAACGACAAGCATATTGAGGTCATTGTGCGGCAGATGCTGCAGCAGGTACGTGTCACCGGTGTTGGGGACTCTCCCTTCCTGCTTGGTGAGCACGTTGAAAAATGGCGGTTTGAAGAGGAAAATCAGCGACTCGCAGCACAGGGAGGGACGCCGGCAACAGCAGAGCCCCTCTTGCTTGGGATTACCAAGGCATCGCTGAGTACGGATAGCTTCATTTCCGCGGCATCATTCCAGGAGACGACCAAGGTTTTATCTGACGCCAGTGTGGCGGGGAAAATTGACTATCTCAAAGGCCTGAAAGAAAATGTCATCATGGGCCGCCTCGTACCGGCCGGAACGGGCGTCAAGGAATACAGGAACCAGGTACTCGGGGTTGCGGAATAACTCCTGATAGATGTTTGACCATGAGAAAAGGGAAATCAGCGGGCAGAGTTAAAAAAGAGGCTTATTTTTCTGGTGAAAGCATAAAATTGCTTGACAAAAGATCAAAATAGAAATAAAAAAAAGAATTTTTGCGTTTCAGGAAAGTGAGTGCAGCAGCGCTCAGGAATTTCGGGTTACAGAAGCAACAGATGAGGAGAAAAATGCATGCCGACCATTAATCAGCTGGTGAGAAAAGGTCGCTTAAAAGCAAAGAAAAAAGTAAAGACCCCCGCCTTGCAGGGTGCACCCCAGAAAAGGGGGGTATGTGTGAGGGTGTATACCTCCACGCCCAAAAAACCTAATTCCGCATTGCGGAAAGTGGCGAGGGTCCGGCTGACGAACGGAATTGAAGTAACATCCTATATTCCCGGTATGGGACATAACCTTCAGGAACACTCCGTGGTACTTATCAGGGGTGGGAGAGTGAAAGACCTTCCGGGCGTCAGGTACCATATTATCAGGGGAACCATGGACACCATGGGAGTGGACGACCGGAGACGGGGACGTTCCAAGTACGGCGCAAAGCGCCCGAAGAGCCTGTAAGCATGGCATGATAGCGAAGATCTGTTTATTAAGCCGTTTGGAGAATTTTAATGCCTAGGAAAAGAATCGTCGCGAGACGCGACATGATGCCTGATCCGAAGTTCAACAGCCTTCTTGTGGCCAAGTTCGTTAATAATTTGATGAAAAAGGGCAAGAAGAGCCTTGCCGAGTCTATCCTTTACGGGGCATTTGAGATTATTGAAGAACGAAGCAAAGAAGAACCTTTGTCTGTTTTTAAGAAGGCTGTGGAGAACGTAAAACCGCGTGTTGAAGTAAAATCGAGGCGTGTGGGGGGGTCCACGTACCAGGTGCCTACGGAAGTAAGACCATCAAGAAGCCAGGCCCTGAGTTTTCGGTGGATCATCTCATTTGCAAAGGCAAGAAATGAGAAGACCATGGCGGAGAAGCTTGCAGGCGAACTTCTGGATGCCGCAAACAAGCGGGGCTCTGCTATTAAGAAGAGAGAAGATACCCACAGGATGGCCGAAGCGAACAAGGCATTTGCCCATTATCGCTGGTAGCCTGCTGGGACAGAAGGAATAAATTAAGGACCAAGAAGTGAAGCAGGAGGGAGGCTGAGCGACAAGCCGCCAAGGAGGTTAGAGATGTCGAAGAAGAAATTTGAGAGGACGAAGCCGCATGTAAACGTGGGGACGATCGGTCATATAGACCATGGGAAGACGACGTTAACGGCAGCGGTCACGAAGCATTTA
>Ga0164318_10003755_pt1 | contig 14456 bp, 15 predicted proteins | sample GuaBasSedimGuay9_FD_113734 | JGI IMG/M metagenome (GOLD analysis project Ga0164318, IMG submission 113734) | Subseafloor sediment microbial communities from Guaymas Basin, Gulf of California, Mexico - Guay9, Core 4571-4, 0-3 cm | ecosystem: Environmental > Aquatic > Marine > Hydrothermal vents...
AATTTATGAAATACTGGAGGAGCCGGTAAAAGTAAAGGAAAAAGACAATGCAATTGTCCATAAGGAGTTTGACAGTTGCATAGCGTTTGACGGAGTGTGGTTTAAATATTCCGATAACGAAGATTTTGTGCTTAAAGATATAAACTTAAAGGTAAACAAGAATGATATTTTAGCTATAGTTGGGCATTCTGGGGCAGGAAAATCTACTTTGGTAAGTCTTATTCCGAGACTGTATGACCCTCAACGAGGAAGAGTCACCATAGATGGCATAGATTTGAGAGACCTAACTCTACATTCATTGAGAAGTTTAATATCTGTTGTTTCTCAGGAGATGATTATTTTTAATTGCACTGTGCGTGACAATATCGTTTATGGCAGAGAAGGCGCGTCTTTTGATGATATCGTTGAGGCTTCAAAGAGGGCGTTTGCTTACGATTTTATTCAAAATCTTCCCAAGGGGTTTGATACGCTTGTAGGAGACAGGGGTTTTCGCCTTTCCGGGGGGGAGAAACAAAGAATTGCCATTGCCAGAGCTTTCTTAAAGAATTCTTCGATATTAATTCTGGATGAAGCAACAAGCAATCTTGATTCAGAATCTGAGAAGTTGATTCAAAAAGCTCTATATGAGCTTATAAGAGGCAAAACTGTTTTTGTTATTGCCCATCGCCTTTCAACTGTCCAGAACGCGACTAAAATAGTAGTTATGGATAAAGGAAGAATTGCTGAAGAAGGCGTTCATAGTGAGCTTATAAAAAACAGTGTGGTATATAAAAGATTATATCAATTGCAGTTTAACGTATAGATTACAGTACGTAACGGTATTTTCGCTTTTATTTGTGTTTTCCGCGGGTTTTAGATAAAGATTATTATTTATTATAATATTTGTTGAAACTAAACTCGAGTGTGGTATACTTTTATCTTTGGAAGCCTGCTGTAAAATGAAGCCTGAGACAGTTTAATATAATAAGCGCAGTGCATTTAGCTTAAAGATAAGGAGGTTTATGGCATTACCAGACATTATAAAAGATTTATTGGAGAATGGTGTCCATTTTGGGCATTTAAGTAAGCATTGGAATCCTAAAATGAAACGGTTTATTTTCGGCAAGAAGAAGAATATTTACATAATTGACTTGGAGAAAACAGCACAAAAGATAGAGGAGGCTAAAGATTTTGTTAAGAAAATTGCTTCAGGAGGCGGTAAAATACTTTTTGTGGCTACCAAAAAGCAGCTTAAAGACACCATAGAAAATCTTGCTGTATCATGCGGCATGCCTTATATTGTAGAAAGGTGGATAGGCGGGTTTCTTACCAATTCTTTTACCATACAGGAAAGAATAAGGAAATATATAGAGTTAAAAGACAAAAGAGAAAAAGGGCAATTAGGGAAGGTATCTAACAAAGAACTCTTAAGAATAAACAGAGAGTTTGACAAGATGACAAAACATTACAGAGGTGTGGTATCTTTGGAGGGTTTACCGGATTGTATATATATAGTTGACCCTAAAAGAGAAGCGGCCGCGGTACGCGAGGCGCGCAAGCTCGGCATACCTATAGTTGCCCTTATAGATACAGATTCTGATCCTGAGACAATAGATTATCCAATTCCCGGTAACGACGATGCAATTAAGTCAGTAAAATACGTGACTGTCTGTCTTAGGGATGCGATACTGGAGGGTATAGAAGAAGGCACAGCCGATATTAAAGAAAAGAAATCTGATGGTTCCTCTGAAGATGATGATAATGGCGGGGATTCTGAGCTGCGGCAGGATGCGGATAAAGAGAAAGAAGATTAATTTCTCATTCTTCATTGTTTAACAAAAGGAGGTATATGAAAGACCTGGATAAAATAAAAATGTTAAGAGAATCTACTTCGCTTGGTATCTCTGATTGCAAGAATGCCTTAAAAGAAAGCGATGGTGATTTCTCTAAGGCTTTAGAACTGCTTAAGAAGAAAGGCATAAGTGTAATGGAGAAGAAGAAAGGCAGAACGGCTTCTCAAGGGCTAATAGAGGCGTATATTCATTTTGGAGGGAATCTGGGGGCGATGGTAGAGGTTAATTGCGAAACTGATTTTGTGGCTAAAACAGAGGTTTTTAAAAGGTTTGTTAAGGATTTAGCTATGCATGTTGCGGCAGCGAGCCCTAAGTATTTAGACAAAAATGAGATAAAGGAAGACGAGTTAAAAAACGTATCGGATGCTGATGAATACATAAAAGAGACATGTTTGCTCAAACAGGCTTTTGTAAAGGATAATTCCAGGACAATTGAAGATTACTTGCATGAGGTTGTATCGCAGACAGGAGAAAATGTTGTTATAAAACGGTTTGTCCGTTATTCTCTGGGGGAATAATGAAGTCTAAGTATAAGCGAATCGTTTTTAAATTAAGCGGAGAGGCGTTTTTAGGCAAGGAGTCTCATGGTATTGACACATCCGTTTGCGCTCATTTGGCAAAGCAAGTTAAGGAAATAGCATCTTTAGGAGTTGAGGTGGCTATGGTTGTCGGGGGAGGGAATATATTCAGGGGGGCGTTTAGGTCTAAAGAGTTTGAAATGGAGCGTACTGTTGCTGATTATATGGGTATGCTTGCTACAGTCCTGAACGGTTTAGCTCTTCAGAATGCATTGGAGCATCAGGGTATGTCAAGCAGGGTTATGACGGCTATTGAAATGCATGAGATCGCTGAGCCCTATATACGAAGGAGAGCTATCAGGCATCTCGAAAAGAAACGTGTTGTTATATTCGTAGCCGGCACAGGCAATCCTTATTTTACGACAGATACAGCGGCTGCATTAAGGAGTATAGAAATTAATGCTGATGTTTTACTTAAAGGCACAAAAGTAGACGGTGTGTATTCTTCAGACCCCTTTAAGGCTAAAGGGGCGAAGTTGTTTAAGAAACTTAGTTATATGGATATCATTAGCAAAGAGCTTAAGATAATGGATTCTACAGCAGTGACACTTTGTATGGAAAATAAACTTCCTATTGTTGTGTTTAACTTTATGAATAGAAATAATCTCAAAGATATTATTATCGGCAAAAAAATAGGCACGATAGTGTGTTAATTACGCATATTAATGCAGATATTATCTGTATACCTTTGCGCCCTAGTCTGTGTAATAGAATGGAGAGCTTATATAAAAGGGAGGAGTAAAAATGGCTCTTAAAACAGCTTTGAAAGAGATAGAAGAGTCAATGAAAAAAGCTATAGAAGCCACTAAAAGGGAATTTGGCGAGTTGCGTTCCGGAAGAGCTAATCCTAAAATGGTAGAAGGCATCCGCGTAAATTATTACGGCACCCCAACCTTGCTTAAAGATATATCTACCATTAGTATACCAGAAGCAAAATTGCTGGTGATTAATCCGTGGGATCCTAATTCAGTAAAGGATATAGAGAAAGCTATTTTGCAGTCTGATTTGGGGATAACTCCTATTATGGATGGTAAGATTATACGTCTGATTATACCTCCGCTTTCTGAAGAAAGAAGGTCAGAGCTGATAAAATTAGTAAAGAAGATTGCCGAAGAGGGCAAAATTTCTTTAAGGACCATAAGGCGTGACGCGAAAGATAAGATTAAAGTACTGGAAAAAAACAAGAAGATATCCGAAGATGACAGATTTAAGGGAGAGGAAGAACTTCAGAAGCTCACCGATAAATATACCAAAGAAATAGATAAAATACTTGAAGACAAAAAGAAAGAGTTGAAAGAATTCTAACAAGCTTCAAGCCGGGAAATTACAGGCTTGAAGATTGCAGCGTGATGCAGGTTGCAGCATGCTGCTTAAAGCTTGTGATTATATTTATCTTGATTGAGCCGCTAGCTCATCAGGTAGAGCACCGGCCTTTTAAGCCGGGGGTGCCGAGTTCGAGCCTCGGGCGGCTCACTTTATTGACAGATTTAATATTAATTGTTTCTGCATTGATTTGGCGTAAAGAAGAGAGTTTTAGCTTTATAATAAGTTGTTATGGTAGCAGAAAGGTGTCCGCCGGGGTGGCGGAATTGGCAGACGCGCATGGCTTAGGACCATGTCCTTTATGGGTGGGAGTTCAAATCTCCCCCCCGGCATAAGACAATGTTTACTTTTTGTATAAGAGGTTAGAGCCGAAATACTGATACTCCGGTGATATTCAAGAACTAGTTATTTATGGTGTTTACAAAAGATGCAAATCTGGCATTCTTTCGATATATTCATGATACTAAACAAGGCAGAAGTGTAATCATGAGTAAAAGCTGGATACTTGTTGTTTAGAAACAGGGAGCATCTTTAAACAATTGTTTTCTCAGCGAGGGTAGCTCAATTGGAAGAGCACCACGTTGCCAACGTGGTGGTTGCGGGTTCAATCCCCGTCCCTCGCTCCATATTTTGGAACGTTATGCACCTCATAAATGCTGACTTAACGTCGGGAAACGAGACAGACGGATAATCATGGAGAAATCTGTGCTAATCTGCCTGCCCCGTTGTCCGAAGGACTCACGGGGTATATTTTTCTGCGATTATCTGTGTATAACGCGAAATGAAAAGACAAGGAAGGAGATGATATGATTAGCGGACTTCTAAAGTATATGAACGAAGAAGACATTATCATAAACCTGAAAGCCAGGAACAAGAAAAATGCTATATCTGTTATGCTTAATTGTTTAGTTAATACAAAAAGGATTGGTAAAAACGATAAGAGGTTAATTCTTAAAGTAATTATGCAGAGGGAAGATATGGGTTCGACAGCAATCGGGGGTAATATTGCTCTTCCGCATGCCCGCTTAGATTGCGTAAAGGATATAGTTTCCTGTATAGCTATTTCCAGGGAAGGAATTGATTTCGATTCATTAGATGAGGAGCCCGTCCATATTATCGTTCTTTTGCTTTCGAACCAGAAGGAGGCGGGGTTGCACTTAAAAACTCTTGCTTATTTGGCAAAGATGCTCAGAGACAAGTCTTTCGTCCGTAAGTTAGAGGCGGCAAAAGAAAAGAGCGAAGTTATTTCTCTTATAGCCAGACAGAGTAACGTTTAACTTGTCGCAGATAATATAAACGTGATTAAGCAGAGTATTAAAAGATGAAGAAATTCTTTAAATTCATACGGTGGTTTTATCCCGGTTTAAAAATAAAAAGATGGATTAGCCTTTTTCTTATAGGGATATTTCTTATTCTGATTTCTTCTACACATCTGTCGAAAGATACGAATTTCATCTTTAGAATAGTTTATACTGTAGTATTTGCATCTGGAGTGATTTGCATCATAGGAGGGGTGGCTTATTTAATCAAAAGCTTCTTTGACGCTATTTATCCTCAGAAGGAAAAGGACCTGATAGACATAATTTACGAGAAAAGGTTTCTTTCTAAAGGGCCCAAGATTGTAGCCGTAGGAGGGGGGACAGGTCTTTCTACGGTATTGGAAGGATTGAAAGGGTATACATCTAACATTTCCGCTATCGTTACCGTTGCCGACGAAGGGGGTTCATCAGGAAGATTAAGGGAAGAATTTGGAATCTTGCCGCCAGGAGATATAAGGAATTGTTTAGTTTCTTTAGCGGAAGCACCTATGCTTATGCGCAACTTATTTCAGTATCGTTTTGAAGGAGGGGAAGGGATTAAGGGGCATAGTTTTGGTAATATTTTTATTACCGCTTTAACTGAAGTTACAGGAAGTTTTAAAGATGCGGTTAAAGAATCGAGCAAGGTTTTGGCTATACGGGGAAAAGTCCTTCCTTCCAGCCTTAACAATGTCAGGCTGCGTGCTGAGTATATGGATGGTTCTGTAGCTGAAGGGGAGGATAAAATATCCACAGGCGAAAAACTTATAAAGCATATTTATATTAAACCCGAAGATGCTAAAGCCAATCCGGAAGCAATAGAAGCGATAAAGGATGCCGATATTATTATTCTTGGCCCGGGAAGTCTTTTTACCAGTATTCTACCTAATCTTCTTATTAAGGAAATAAGTGAAGAGATAACAGTTAAAGATACTTTAAAGATTTATATATGTAATGTTATGACCCAGCATGGAGAGACAGACGGATTTACTGCTGCTGACCATTTGGAGGTTATTCTTAACCATACTACTGATAATATTATTAACTGCTGCCTGGTTAACGCAGGGCGCCTGGATTATAGCCTTCTTTTAAGATATTCTAAAGAGAAATCATTTCCCGTTATTCCCGATAAGAACCGTCTTAGAATGATGGGCATGAAAGTTATAGAGGATGATTTAGTTAGTAAAGTTGATTATCTTAGACATGACTCCGACAAAACAGCAAAGGTGATAATGCATGTTTATAATGAGTGGAAAAGAAGATGGATAAAGTCGAACAAGAAATAGTAGTGAATAATATCCATGGTTTGCATGCGCGCCCCGCAGCTCTTTTTGTGCAAATAGCGAATAAATTTGATTCGGCAGTGCAGCTTGAGAAAGACGGGGATATTGTTGACGGCAAGTCTATTATAGCTGTTTTGAGCCTGGGTGTAACCAAGGGTACAAGAATAAAATTGATGCTCGAGGGAGATGACGCAAACGAGGCGTTTATGGAATTAAGAAAATTTTTGGAGGAAAATAATGCTTAAGCTTAAAGGGATAGCTGCATCTCAGGGTATTGCAATAGGCAGGGCATATTGCCTGGGAGAAGACGAGTTTTCTATCCCTAAAAGGAAAATATCATATGAGGAGATTTCCCGCGAGATATACCGCATGGAAGAAGCATTGATTGACACGCGCAAGGAAATTGTTACTATCCAGGATAAGATATCGAAAGAATTAGGATTTTCAGAAGCAAAGATTTTTGAGGCCCACCTTCTGGTTCTTGAAGACAGAGTGTTAATAGAAGATGTTATTAAACAGATAAAGAGCAAGAAAGTTAATGTAGAGTTTGCTTTTTCCCGCAGTATAAAGAAATATACCGATGCCCTTCTTAATTTTGATGATGAATATTTAAAAGAAAGGGCAATAGATATTAAGGATATAGGGAAAAGAGTCTTAAGGAAACTTCTTAAAAGAGACACAGATAGAATATACAACATAAAAGAAAAAGTTATCATTGTAACTCACGATTTATCTCCTGCAGATACAGCAGTTCTGCCCAAGGATAAGATTATAGGTTTTGCGACAGATATCGGCGGCAGCACTTCCCATACCGCTATTATCGCGCGGACATTAGGTATACCTGCTGTTGTTGGCCTTGATGTGTTAACAAAGCATACAGTGTGTAATGAAATGCTTATTGTTGACGGTTCTGAAGGGGTTGTCGTTGTGCGTCCTCTTGAGAGAACTATAAAGTCGTATCAGAAAAAGCTTGAGCAGATACGTAAGATAGAGGAGGCAATACATGTACCAAGAGCTTTTAAACCTAAGACAGTAGATGGTAAAGAAGTTATTGTTTCTGCTAACATAGAGCTTCCGGAGGAACTACCCTTAATTAAGCATTTTGGAGCTGAGGGAGTAGGGCTTTACCGTACCGAATATATCTTTCTGGGCAGGAATAAACTTCCTTCGGAAGAAGAGCAGTTTAAGGCGTATTTTAATGTTGCTAAGACCCTTAAGCCGTCTTCTGTCATAATAAGAACGATGGATGTAGGAGGGGATAAATTCCTTTCTCGTCCGGAAATGCCCCATGAATTTACTCCTTTTCTTGGCTGGAGGGCAATAAGGTTTTGCCTTGCACGCCCAGATATATTCAAAGTACAGCTGCGGGCGATATTGAGAGCATCAGTAGAAAAGAATATACAAATAATGTTTCCTATGATTTCAGGAATAAGTGAGTTGAGGGAAGCAAAAAGGCTGCTTGATGAGTGCCGTGGAGAGCTTAAAAAAGAAGGCAGGTATTTCGATAACGATATTAAGATAGGTGTAATGATTGAAGTCCCCTCAGCAGCTTTGACTGCTGATGCGTTGGCGAAAGAATGTGATTTTTTTAGTATAGGAACAAACGATTTGATACAGTATTCTCTGGCGGTAGACAGGGCTAATGAGAAAGTAGCTTATCTTTACGAACCGGCGCATCCGGCGGTATTGCGTTTGATAAAAGATGTTATTTCGTCCGCCCATAAGAATAATATATGGGTTGGGATGTGCGGAGAAATGGCAGGTGAGATTATTTTCGCATTTTTGTTGCTTGGTTTGGGGCTGGATGAACTTAGCATGCCTCCTCCGAGAATCCCTAAAATAAAAGAGCTGATAAGAAAAATAAGATTATCCGATGCTAAAGATGCTGCTTCTAAAGTTATAGATTTCTCTACTTCAGCTGAGATAGAAAGGTACTTGCAGGATTATTTACGGAATATCTTAAAGGGCGATTCTCGCCAGTTATTAGGTGCTTAATAGGCTTTCTGGGCGTTGATCTGTTGATGTTAGATATTTTTGCGGGATGGTTTATATAGCTAATTCCTTTAAAGATTAATTATGCGTGTTTTGATATTAGCTGCTGGTTATGGGACAAGGCTTTATCCGATAACCGTAGATATGCCAAAAGCTTTAATACCTATAGGCGGCAAACTGCTTATAGATTTCATTATGGATAAGGTTGCATTATTGAATAAAAAAGTGGATGTTGAGGAAACGATAGTTGTATCTAACGCTAAATTCTACACTAAATTCATAGAGTGGAAGAACAATACGGGAGCAGAAGTAACTATCATTAGCGATGGAACAAAATTTTCCGATGAGAGGCTTGGCGCTGTAGGCGATATAGGTTTTGTATTAAGTAAAAGAGAAGATGATGATTGGCTTATTGTAGGATCAGATAACTTTTTTGACTGGGGTTTCTATGATTTCCTGGAGTTCGCCCTAGGGAACAGGCCTTATTCTTGCGTTGGTGTCTACGATACAGAAGATAATAGTTCTTTAAGCAATTTTGGCGTTGTTGAGCTTGAAGATGATATGCGGATAAGGAAGTTCATAGAAAAGCCTAAGTATTCAAGAAAAGCTATGGTAGCAACATGTATATATTTCTTTCCCCGTGAATCATTGGGTATGTTTAATGAGTTTATAAAGAGAGAAGACGACAAGGATGCGAGCGGTAAGTATATAGAGTGGCTCGTAAGAAAGAGTGTTGTGTATGGTTATGTGTTCAAGGGAAAATGGCTTGATATCGGGCACAAAGATGCTCTTAAGAAATTGGGGGTGTTTATAAGCTATGTCTCTAAAGAAACTTCGTAAGAAAATAGACGGGATAGACAAAAAAATTCTCAGCCTTATTAACCAGCGGGTTAAGGTCGTTTCGGATATATCGCGCCTTAAGGAAAAGAATAAATTGGGAGTGTTTTTCCCTGATAGAGAAGCTGATATCTTAAGAAAGATAAAGAAATTGAACAAAGGGCCGGTAGAAAATAGAGATATAGAAATTATTTTCGGAGATGTACTTTCTATCTGTCGTGCTGTTCAGACTACTTTGGACATAGCATATTTGGGGCCGGAAGGTACTTTTACGCATTTGGCGGCAATAAAAAGATTCGGCAAGCGCAGTAATTTCATTTCTTGCGGGAATATTAGTGATGTATTTGATGCCGTATCTAAAAAGAGGGCAGATTATGGAGTCGTACCTATAGAAAACTCGATAGAAGGTGCCGTGAGTTACACTCTGGATGTTTTTATCGAGTCCAACCTGAAGATATGTTCTGAAGTAGCGCTTAATATATCACATAGTCTTTTGCGTGCATCTGTAAAAAGTGACCTTAAGAGGATATATTCCAATCCCCAGGTATTTTCTCAATGCCGTCAGTGGTTATTGCGTGAATACCCGAAAGTTCAGCTTATTCCTGCTGCCACGACAGCCCAGGCCGCTATTATGGCAAAAAAAGACGAGTTATCTGCATGTATAGGCAATAGTATGCTTGCTGTTTTGTACGGCATTAAGGAGGTAAGGTCACACATAGAAGATTCTTTATCTAATGTTACAAGATTTCTTGTTGTTTCATATAAGGATAGTTCCCCTACGAAGAAAGACAAAACTTCGATTCTTTTTTCAGTTAAAGATAAAGTGGGAGCGTTATACGAGGCTATTTATTCATTTAAGAAGTACGGCATAAATCTTACAAAAATAGAATCTCGTCCTTCAAAGAAAAAACCCTGGGAATATTATTTCTTTGTTGATTTCGAAGGGCATCGTAAGCAGGAACGTGCAGAGAAAGCCTTAAAAGCGCTAGAGAAGAAATGTGTTTTCCTTAAAGTTCTTGGTTCTTACCCTAAGGAGGTATAGTGGTCATAAGAAATAACCTGGAAAGACTCAAAGCATATAAGCCTGGTAAACCAATAGAAGAATTAAAAAGGGAATTAGGTTTGGATAAAATATACAAACTTGCTTCGAACGAAAGTCCATTTTATCCTTCGCATATAAAGAAAGCGATTATCAGTGAATTAAGCAGTGTTAATAGATATCCCCAGGGGGATTGTTTTTACCTGCGTAAATTACTGGCATCGAAGCTAAAAGTCAAAAGAGAGCAGCTTGTCTTTGGAAACGGTTCCGATGACATCATTATTATGGCGATAAGAGCTTTTACGGGTACCTCAAGTAATATAGTGGTTGCTTCGCCTACATTTCTTATATATGAACTTCAAGCGAGAGCTTCCGGGGTGAATGTAAAGAGAGTGCCGTTTAATAATTACCGTTATAACCTTAAGGCTATGGCCAAGAGTATTGATAAGAAAACGGCTATAGTTTTTATTGCAAATCCTGACAATCCACACGGCACGTATATACATCATAACGAACTTGTACACTTTTTATCTTTGATACCCGGGGATATTCTTGTGTTTTTGGATGAGGCTTATTATGAATTTGCTCCCCGGAGAGATTTTCCGCAAAGTATTAAGCTTTTAAAAGAAAGAGGCAATATAATCATAACAAGGACTTTCTCAAAGGCTTATGCCTTGGCAGGACTGAGAATAGGATATGCGATTACTACATCTTTAATCTCCGAGACATTAAACAAGGTAAGAGAACCTTTTAACGTTAATCGTTTTGCTCAGGCTGCTGCTATTGCGGCAGTAAAGGATAATAAGTTTATAAGAAAATGTGTAAGTTATATAAATAAAGAAAAGAAGTTTCTTTACCGGATTTTTACTCGATTAGACGTTGAATATGTAGAAAGTGCCACAAACTTTATTCTAGTTAATTTTAAAAGCGATACAAGAGAGTTATGCCGTTATCTTTTAAAAAGAGGAGTAATAATAAGAGACCTTTCTTCCTGGGGATTGAACGGTTTCTTCAGGGTTACTGTAGGTTTACATAAGGAGAATGCCGCTTTTGTGGATAATTTTAAGAGCTATCTGAAGATACAACGCCACGGCTGACCGTCAACTTTCCACTTTAACTATGGCTAATAATCAGGAGGGATAAATATGATTATTGTGTTTAAGAAGGAAGCTAAAGATAGTGAAATAAAACATGTGGTTGATAAAATAGAACGCATCGGCCTTAAAGCTATGGTTTCAAAAGGTGCGGAAAGAACAATCCTGGGGATTATAGGCCCTGAGGACATAGCCCGCCTGCAGCCTTTTGAGGCTTTTAACGGTGTAGAAAAGGTGATGCCTGTTCTTTCCCCATACAAATTGGTTTCTTGTGAGTTTAAGAGGGATAAATCTATTATCAAGATTAGTGATGAGGTTTCTTTTGGCGGGCACAAGATTGTTGTAATTGCGGGGCCTTGTTCTATAGAATCCGAGAAACAACTTTTTGCTATTGCTGAAAGCGTTAAAAAGGCTGGCGCAGCTGTTTTGCGGGGCGGAGCTTTTAAACCCCGCACGTCTCCTTACAGCTTTCAAGGATTAGGCGAAGACGGTCTTAAGATTCTGAAAGACGCATCTTTAAAATTCAATATGCCTACAGTAAGCGAAGTTATGGATACGAGAAATGTAAGTTTGGTTGCAAAATATGTAGATATTTTGCAAATTGGAGCAAGGAATATGCAGAATTTTAATCTTTTAAAAGAAGTGGGACAGACACGTAAACCAGTTATACTTAAAAGGGGCTTAAGTGCCACAATAAAAGAATTGTTTATGAGCGCTGAATACATACTTTCTGAAGGCAACTTCAATGTTATACTTTGTGAAAGAGGCATACGTACTTTTGAGAATTACACAAGGAATACGCTTGATTTAAGCGCGGTCCCGGCTGTAAAGAACCTTTCTCATCTTCCTATTATAGTAGACCCTTCGCATGCTACAGGTAAATGGAATTTTGTTGCGCCTTTAAGCAAGGCGGCTGTTGCCTGCGGGGCAGATGGTTTGCTAATCGAAGTTCATCCTAATCCCGAAGAAGCGTTAAGTGACGGGCCGCAGCAGCTTATACCTGAAAAGTTTACGTCTCTTATGCAAGCGTTAAAGAAATTGTCAAAAGATCTGGGAAGAGATATGTGAAATAAGAGATATACGGCGTATTGCAGGCTCATAGAGTTAAAAATATCTCTTTCAAAAGTTACATTTATTCTGTTAGAGAAAGTTCGCCCTGTGGAATATATTGATTCGTCTTATTCCGCGGGGCAAGCCGATTTTAACCCCGTTAGAGATAAGATGCCGCAGGCGTCTGAGGGCTGTTTTCGGCAGCCGGATTCTAACGGGGTTAAAGAATGAAGTTTTCTAACGAGGTTTACTTTTAGCGAGTATAATAATATGAAACTCAAGAAGATAAGCATAATAGGCGTAGGCCTTATGGGGGGATCCCTGGCTTTGGCATTAAAGGAAGCGTATCCAAAGAGTTATCTTTGGGGGTATGCGCGTTCAAGCAGGTCGTTCAAGAAGCTTAAAAAACTTAAGATAACAGATGTGGTAACATCTGATTTGGAAAAACTTGTCTCAAATAGTGATTTGGTTATTCTTGCCGTACCTGTTCTAACAATAGCCGATTATTTTAGCAGAATAGCTCCTTTTCTTAAGAAAAGAGCAGTGGTTATCGATATAGGAAGCACCAAGGCATTTATAGAAAAAGAAGCTAAAAAGAATCTTCCTCGATATGTTGATTTTGTAGGCTCTCATCCTTTGTGCGGCAGCAGCAAACATGGCCCAGAGAACGCAGTGGCAGGCCTGTATAAAGGGTCTGTATGTATTGTCACTTCGGCCAATAAGTCTGTTAATTTTGTAATCAATATGTGGAAGAGATTAGGGGCTAAGGTTTATGTTATGGACCCCGCTCTGCACGATAAGATATTATCTTATGTTTCTCATCTTCCGCATGTCATATCTTATTCTCTTTCTTTAGCAGTGCCATTAAGATATATGCCTTTTTCCTCAAGGAGTTTTAGCGATATAACAAGAATTTCATCGTCTTTGCCTGATTCCTGGGTAGATATATTCTTGTCTAATAAAAAGCATATAGTAAAGAATATAGATGAATATATGGAAATATTGAAGTTATTCAAGAACCTAATAAAATCTCAAGACAGAAAGGCTATTATTAGATTGATAAGGAAAGTTAACTCAAAGCACAATAAATTTCATTGAAGGCATCGGAAGAAGTTTTACCCCGTTAGAGATAAAACGCCGCTCCATGCCATCACCTGCGGCGGGCCGCGGGGCGGGCAGGCGTCTGAGGGCTGTTTTTGGCAGCCGAGTTCTAACGGCGGGAAGCGGGGCTTACCCCGTTAGAGAAAGCCGCTGATTTTAATCGGTGGTCATTACTGATTGAAGGCGACGGTGGTTTAAAGCCACCGTCGCCGCGGACCGTTAAAGAACGAAGTTCTCTAACGGGGCTTACTAAGGTATGAACGCAGAACCTTATTCTTCGCATTGCCAGCATTTTTATAAAGCATGTTTAATTTATATTACATAAGGAATAAATTTCTATTGATAGCTCCATCCGAAAGGCACAAAATATGATTATTGCTATAGACGGCCCTGCCGGGTCAGGTAAAACTACTATTGCGAGGCTTTTAGCCAACAAACTTGGCATATTATATTTAGATACAGGGGCTACTTACCGTGTACTCACCCTTAGGGCTCTTGAAGAGGGAATAGAGCTCGATAATGAATATAAACTTTCCCGGTTAGCTAAGAACTTAAATATACTATTTAAGAATGGACAGGTATTTGTTGGAAGCAGGGATGTTACCGAGGAGATTCGTGACCCTGCCATAGACAAAAGTATTTCCATGCCTGTTTCTTTCAGCAGGGTAAGAAAGGAAATGGTGGACATTCAAAGAAGCATAGCAAGAGGTAAAGATGCTGTTGTAGAGGGGAGAGACATAACGACCGTTGTGTTTCCTAATGCAGAGTATAAATTTTACTTAGACGCTGATATCAAGGAGAGGGCAAAGAGACGCTATAAGGAATTAGCTGGAAAAGGTAAGGCTGTCACGATTGAAGAAGTAGAAAACCAGATGCGTTCACGTGATAATGCTGATATAAACAGGCGTTTTGGCCCCTTAAAGAAATCCCCCGACGCTATTTTAGTTGACACTACAAACTTGAGTCCTGATTTGGTACTAGAGGTAATTATTTCACATATCAAAAATGACTGATAAGAAACTTATAAGA
>Ga0164318_10003756_pt1 | contig 14456 bp, 12 predicted proteins | sample GuaBasSedimGuay9_FD_113734 | JGI IMG/M metagenome (GOLD analysis project Ga0164318, IMG submission 113734) | Subseafloor sediment microbial communities from Guaymas Basin, Gulf of California, Mexico - Guay9, Core 4571-4, 0-3 cm | ecosystem: Environmental > Aquatic > Marine > Hydrothermal vents...
ATTTGTAGTATTTTTTCACAAAACCAGTGTATTCCTTGTTTTTCAGCACGACGCGCTTCCAGAAACCTGCTGTAAATCCGAATCCGTAGGCAAAAACCTGAGTCAGCGAAACGATGGGAGCCAGCAGCGCAGCACGCAAATCCCGGTAACGTTTCAGTGCAGCGAAAAAAATCACCGTCAGCAGTCCAAGCGCAACACTTGTTCCGATCAGCCAGAGATAAAATAAGTATCTATGGAATGGCGCCAGAATCGCAATTAGAATATACCCAAAAGCGCCAAGGCTTGGAATAAAATGCAGAGGCTCCAAAATGCCGTTATCAATTAAGGTCAGATTGATGCGGGCAACGCCCCAGTTGAAAATCTGCCGGAAGAATTTGCGTAAACTGGTGCGGCGCTTATGATAAACAACAGCGTCGGGAATGGATATCACTCTGGCGCCGCTGGCGACGATCCGCCGGCTGAATTCCAGGTCCTGGCCATGGCGTAAAGTTCCCATCCCCCCCAGGGTTTTAAAAATATTCCGGTGAATGCCCATGTTGAAGCTGCGGGGATAAAATTTGGCTAGTTTCTTTTTGGAATGACCGCGCATACCGCCGGTAGTCAGAAAAGAGGTCATGGCAAAATCGATGGCCTTTTGCAGTGGCGTGAAATTATCAAGCACCGAATCGGGACCGCCGAAGGCGTCGGGCTTTTCTTTTTCAATGGCCTCCGCCAGACGCGTCAGCCAGTCGGGATCGGCGATGCAGTCCGAATCGATGAACAGAAAATATTCTCCTTCCGCCTGACTCATTCCGTAATTGCGGGCAGGCCCCGGCCCCTCATGATTACGTTGAAAAAAACGGATTCTGAATGGCATCGAATCGATCAATTGGCTGACGATCTCAGCCGTATTATCAGTGGAACCGTCATCCACCAGAAGAACTTCAAATTTATCTTTTTGAAATGTCTGCTTTTTGAAGGAATGAATCAAATCAATGATTTCATCCGACCGATTATAGCACGGAACAATGATGGAAAAGATATATTGACTCATCGCTTTTCGTATTGTTGGCGGATTATCATTTCGCTGATCAATCCCAGTGAGAAGAATTGCATTCCGAAAATAATCAGCAGAACACCGAGCAGCAACATGGCTATATGATTCCGGAAGGGATCGTTATAGGCGTATTTCAAAATCAGGATATAGATTTCCGCCGCCATTCCCAGAGATACAAATATTATTCCCCAGAGACCGAAGAAGTGCATCGGTCGTTTCAGGAATTTCATTGTAAACAGAATGGTCATCAAATCCAGAAATCCTTTATAAAAACGGCTGGCGCCGTACTTGGTTTTGCCGTATTTCCGGGGAAAGTGTTTGACCTTCATTTCACCGCTTTTAAATCCGTTTATCTTGGCCAGCACAGGGATAAACCGGTGCATCTCACCGTAAACGGTAATACTTTTTACCACTTCGGCTTTATAGACTTTCAGACCGTTGTTCATATCATGTAGTTTGACACCCGTCATTAAGCGGCTGAAAAAATTATAAATTTTCGAGGTATGTTTTTTAATAAAGCGATCCTTGCGATCCTGTTTCCAGCCGGAAATAAGATCAAATTCGCCCTCTTTGATTTTGTCCGCCATTTTGGGGATGGCTTCCGGATCGTCCTGCAGATCGGCGTCAATTGTTGCGATAAATTCACCTTTTGCGGCGTTAAATCCCTCATTGAGAGCGGCCGCCTTTCCCAGATTGCGTTGAAAACGGATTGTGGACACTTCGGGATTACTTTCGGCCAATTCCTTCCCGATAAGATCTGAACCATCACGGCTGCCGTCGTCAACAAGGATGATTTCGTATTCATAACTGCTTTTTTTCAGGGCGCTCTGGATTCCGGCTACCATTTCACGCAGGGAGGCCGCTTCATTGTAAATCGGAACGACGACCGAAATCAGGTTTTTTTTATATGTGTTTTCCACTGTGACTCCATAATTCTTGAGGATCAGCTTAATTTACGTATTTTAAGTCGGAATTGGGAAGAATGAATATCAATTGTAGTATTTTGATTGTTGGTTATTCGGATATCATCGGGAATTTGATAAGACGAGTCGATTGTTACCCAGTGATTGTATTGGATAGTCACATTTTGATCCGATTTCGGAAATACCTGTTGTAATCTTCCGAATTGGTCCCTTTTTATTTTGTAGTTCGTGTTTTTTGAATCTATCTGTCCGATTAAAAGATGACTGATGCTTGAAATTGGGATATCGGGTATTTGAAAATCGTTTATATTTTCAGGGAATTCCGAACCGGAAAGTTCCCGATTTTCCCGTTGCAGCCATAAGTAGTAGCTGTTATCGATAAGCCACACCGTGGCTAATTTCCGCTTAAGGGGATCCTTGATTTGAATATTAATGGAATCCATTCCGGAGTAGTAAACTTTTGCGCTGATTGTCATATCACTCAGGGTTGTCTGCACTGTAATTCTGGCGTTGAAGGAAAGGGATTCCAGAGTCTCATCGGGTAATGGCAGGAATGTTGCCACCTCCGATTTTTCTCGGTCTCGCCGGCTGATATTATTCATTATTGAGCAATCTGAAAGTATCAGGAAGAGCAAAAAGAGAATCCATATAAATCTCAGATTTTTATTCGGATATCTTTTGCCGGAGACTCTCATTGTCAGGGTTGATTTCCAGGGCTTGGCGATAATATTTTTGTGCTTCCTTGGTTTTATTCAATTTTTGCAGTACATCCCCCATGTGTTCAAGCACTTCAGCGTTATTTTCATTCAGATCCAAAGCCTGTTCAATATATTTTCTGGCATTTTTATAGTTGCCCCGGAGGTATAAAATCCAGCCCTTAGTATCAATATAAGACGGATTTTTGGGGTCTATGGACAGGGCTTTATCCACCATGGTCATTGCTTCGCTGAGTCGCTCGCCTCTGAGAGCCAGGCTGTAGGCATAGTTATTCAAGGCGATGGCTTCATCGGGGTTGTCGGCGATGATTGCCTCATACAGGCTGTCCGAGAGAGTGTGTTTTTTCTGGGCTTCCCAGGCATTGGCCAGGAGAATTCGGGCCTGATTATTTTCAGGGTCAATTTTCAGCGCTTTAATCAGATTTTCCGCCGCTTCGGCATATTTCTGATGATTACTGAATATATTGGCCCGCATGATAGGAAAATAGGCCTGGTCGGGGAAACTTTGCATTGCTTTGTCTGTCAGGATTAATAGAGAATCGATTTGATCATTACGACTGTAAAGCATTACCAGACTGATATATGCCGATTGTCGGGCAGGATATTCTTTAATCAGCGTCTTCAGATAATCCACCGCTTTTCCGGCGCTGTCGCCTCTGGCCAGTAAATCGCCGTAGCGCTCCCTGATTTCAATATCTTCCGGTTGGAGGTTCAAGAGTGAATCATAAAGTGCGGTTGCCAGGGGAATATCACTATTTGCGAGTGCAATTTCGGCGCGATACCGATAATAATCCGGATTATTCGGATATATTTTTCTCAAGGTATCGTAATAGCTGGCAGCCCGGTTCAATTGCTGCGTGATCAACGATATTTCAGCGGCTTTCTCCAGAGCTTTGGTTTCGGAGTTGTCTTTTTTATATATCGATTCGTATTCGTTGATGGCTTCATTGAGTTTTTTATTTTTTAAATAGATGGCCGCCAGCTGATAATGTAATTCCGGATCATCGGGATTGGCTTTAATAAGCCGGATATATTCGGCTTCGGCCTTTTGATTTTGACCTTTTAAATAATAGACCTGAGCCAGTATTTCACGTAATTCATATTCCTTCGGATCGATTGTCAGGGCTTTTTTCAGTGCGCTAATCCCGCGTTCGAGTTTTCCGAGATTGATATATGCTTTCGCCATTGCTCCGTAAATCGTTGCTGAAGTGCTGTCGTACAGCAAGGCATCCTGATATTCGAGAACGGCTCTCGCATGATTTCCCTGCATTGCATAATCTTCACCGGACATAAAATATTGAATTGCCATGGAATTATATGTGCGGCTTGTATCGGCCTGTTCGCTTGTAACTTCCAGCGGCGGTCGGGTTGAGCAATTCCTCATAAACAGGAATACGAAAACGCCCAAGAACATTGACCGGGCAGTATTTTTACTTAGTGACTTTGTAAATTTCAATATCACTCAAGGTTTTGAGTTAGGCGGTACAAAATTGTACACAGACCGGATTGAAATTGTGTTTATTTATAGATTTCGTTACGGTTACAGTTACAGACACCGACCATTTTTTCTTTAAATCTGATAGTGTCTGTATTGCTGTCTTTCTGTGTAAAAATATGTTTGACAAGCTCGATGGGCTCACCACAGACAGCACAATGTTTCTTGCTGTCACGCAGTGCCTTTTGTGTTTTACTTGCAAAGCCTTTGGTTACTCGTTTTGCCATTATTTGACTCCTTTAAGATTCTTTTTCATATAACATTACCTGATTGCCGCCGGCGCGTTTAGCCCGATACATTGCCATATCGGCGCTGGATATCAGAGACTGAAGATTGTCGCCGTCGCCGGGGTATTCTGACATCCCAATGCTGACGGACATGTGTTCGGTCATGCCGTCTTTTTCAAATAGAAAAGTATGGATGTTTTTGCATATCCGTTCAGCCGTATTTAAACAACTCTTTTTGTCGGAGTTGATTAAAATTACAGCAAATTCTTCACCGCCATACCGTGCTACCGTATCAACGGTTCGGACACTGCCGCGGATAATATTGGCGCATTTCTTAAGAACATAATCACCGTTGAGGTGACCGTAAGTGTCATTGATACGTTTGAATTTATCAAGATCGAGAATCAATAAAGTCAGGGAGGTGTTATATCGCCGGCTGCGTTCGATTTCGATCTGCAGACGTTCCTTGAAGGCCCGGTGATTGTAAATGCCGGTCAGACCGTCGATCATCGCCAGGTCTTTCATTGACTGGTAGACGGTTAGCCGGTTCAGAATTTCGGTAAAGTTTCTTCCGAAGAGCGCCAGTGTATTTACATCCTGTTTGGTATAATTATCCGTTTTGAAGCTCTCCATGAGGATGCCGCCACCTTCCCTTGAAGATGGTGAGACCGGAATCCCGATTGCTGACTGAAAAGGAATGATTTTCAAATCTTCAGGCTGAAAGCGAAACTCCACGTTGCTTTTATCGTAATCCCTGATCAATACCGGTAATTTTTCTTTGATAAGAGGTTCCCAGACACCTTTATGGATACTGATTTCATGCCCGATGGTATAATCAGCTTCCGATCCTTCAACATATTCAATTGTCAGCTCCGATGACTGGTCCCTGTTCAGAAAGGCGAATGTCAGTTTGTCAAAGCTGAAATATTTCTTTAAAATGGAGGCGGCTTGCTTATAGAGCTCATGGGGTTCTATGCCGAGGCTGGTTTCTGTGTTTAAGCGGAATAAATCCTTAAAGAACCTGATATAATTTTCCTGCTGGTCCACCACATCGATTTGCAGGACAGCATTTCCGAAAAGCTCTGCAAAGGCTACCAGCAGATCGAGGTCTTCTTTGCCCCAGCTTTCTTTATCCACACTATCGGTCCCGATAAAGCCTACATAGAAACCGTTGACGTTGACGGGCGCCAGCATTAAGGTGCCGATTTTAGGGGAATTCTGGTAATATTTGAGATAATCCGGGCCGATTTGAGAAGCCTGGTACAATTCGGGTTTCGCATCGAAATGATAGTTGCTGAACAGTTCCCCTTCGGCGCTGAATGACGGCAGCGGTTTGCTTTTATGGGAACACCTGTTTTCCTGGAGGATATAACGCTTTTCATCGGGGTTGAAAAGATATATGAAAACGGACTGAGCCATCAGGGAGGAATAGATAATATCGGTCAGAATATGGACCAACTGCTTGTAATTTTCGCTGGTGTCGATTTTATAGTGCAAGCCGATGGCATTGACGGCATTTTCTTTTTCTCCGCTATGTTGATCGCTGCTTTTCGTTAACATACGGCAACGTTTGTACCAGTTGTTCATTTCAGTCAGGATGAAAATCATCAGTGAAAGAATCGCAATAAACAGCAGAATCCGGAAGATCTGTTGAAAAGGGTCGGGAACATTTACGAAAGCATCCGTCGAGGGATAAACGGTAAATAGAAATAAGATTACAATTAAGAGAGTGCTTACGATCCAGGTGCTTTTTAAATTATTCATAATAATCAATCCATACAGCATGTAAAAATAACATTAACCGTATGTAAAATCAATATGAATTAACGTAAATATTGCGATTTATTCAATACTCTTGCTTGACAGTTTTGATCTTATCCTGAAATTCCGGGTGGCCCTGAGTATTTTTTTCGTTGATATTGTCCAGTGAGTCGGAATCATGCACAGACGAGGCAAATTCACCCTGTCCTGCGACGGGTGTAGAGGTATGCGGATTTAGAGGTGGGTTGGATTGCCGCCGAATCCTGTCTTGAACAATTGAGGGAGGCATTTGCATCGTTTTTGCGACGGGTTTTAGTTCAAAGAAGTAGAACCCAACCAAAACCGCCAGTAATGCCGCAGCAAATCCATAGGTAAAGGAGGGAATGCGATTCGGGAAGAACCCCTTTTTAAGACTGGCTTCAATACGGGCATTGCGATCTGCGACAATTTTGGTGCGGAGCTTTTCAAGAAAGTCGTCACTGACGGTCACTTCGGGCAATTGGTTCATTGCCTGTTTTGTGGCCAGAATCGACTGGTAGAGTTTTTTACAATCAGGACAACTTTCCATGTGCTTTTCAAAAGATTTCCGAGAACGGAAAGAAACGTCCCTGTCAATATACCGCGATATGGTATTTTTAAACTGGTAACAACTTATCATAAAACTCCTCGGCTCAAGTATCAAATTTTTTTTATTCTTTTCCTCGCATTTTTTGTAAATCTTCCTGCAACTTCAAACGGGCCCTGTTGATTCTCGATTTCACGGTACCCAACGGTGCGTTGATTACATTGCTGATTTCCTCATAAGAAAGTTCCTGAATATCTCTTAAAATGATTGCGGTGCGAAAATGTTCCGGTAAATTGTAAATTGCTTTCTGAATTATTTGTTCATCAAATTTTCCCTCGATACTCGATTGCGTATCGCGATCGGTTGAAGGAAAGTCAATGTCTTTATCTTCGGAACCCAACCGGCTGAACGAGAACATTTTGCGGTTGCGCCGCTTTCTCAGAATTGTCTTTGCCAGATTGGCCGTTATGGTATAGATCCAGGTGGAAAATTTTGCTATTTCTTTGTAGGCATAGCGGTTTTGATATACTTTAAGGAACGTGTCCTGAACGATGTCTTCCGCTTCCTCACGATCAAGAACAAAGCGATAAGCGAAATTCATCAGGCGATTTTTATAGCGATGTACAATCTCTTCAAAGGCGTTTTCATCTCCGGATTGAAAGCGGCGGATCAGGACTTCATCGGATATTTTATAGGAGTCTTTCATAGGGCAAATTTATAACTTTTGAAGTTGATATATCAATGGTATTATTAAATTCTCGGCTTTAATCTGGGTAGATTTGGTTTTCAGATCAGCCTCTTGCAGTGCCTTAAAAAGCGCAGCGAAATCATGGTTTGCATAATTAGCATAGGCGCGTTCATACTGCTGCCTTTGGAGTTCGGCCGGGTAATAACGTAGTTTTTTCCCGTGGTGAATTTGTTTGAACGCCCAGACATTGACAAAGAAGTTATACAGCGATGATATTAGATAAGAGGCCGAATTCCCCGATTCGATGAGGGCTGTGCATATATGGATGGAATTATAGAGATTACGCTGCTCCATAGCGTTGAGCAAATCCGAAATCTGATAGCTTTTTTCACCGCCTGAAACACGACGGACATCATCAATGGTGATTTCCCTGCGATCGCCGAGATATACCATGATTTTTTCCATTTCGGCCAGGGCGTGGCCGAGGGTATCATTTGTTGCTAAGGCGAGAGTATTGAGTGCATCCGGTGTGATGCTGAAACCCTTTCTTTGCAGTTTTTGCTGAATTAGCAGCGGAAACTGATTGGGTGACGGCGACCAGGTGGAAAGGGTGGTGACGGCATTGCTTTCCTTTAATTTTTTAAACAGGCTCGTTCCAGATCCGCTTTTGGTAGTCAGAATCAAAAGCGTAGTCGGTTCCGGATGATCCAGATAGGCTACCAACGATTTCCGGTGAGTCGGGGGTAATTTGGAAAGGTCTTTATAAATGACGATTTGTCGGGTTGAAAACATATTGATATTGACCAGACTCTGGATAAATTCCTCTTCTCGTCTTTCGGCTCCGTAAAATTGAATTTTTGCCGCCGATCCATAGGCGTTTTCAAATGCGGCTGACAGTGTCTGAATGGCCTCTTCTTCCAGATACAGGTCATTGCCGTAAAGTAAATAGACCCGATTCAGTGACTGTCCATCAATTTTTTCCAATTCATCCAGAATAAATGCCATGATTACGTCAAATTAATGGATAAAAAGCAAAATACAAGTTCCAAGGATAATGCAATAGGGAGCAAACCAGACAAACCTTCCGCTTTTAATGATTGAAAGCAGAAACCGTATTGCCAGATAGCCGACAATAAACGCAACTACCAGCCCCGCAAGCAGAGGTCCGATGTTTCCGGAACTCCCTTTTGCAGAGGATAAGAGATCAATGAAATGCAGCAGACTCGCACCAAGGATAGCCGGAATTGCCAGCAAAAAGGAAAAACGGGCGGCTTCATCCCGGGATATGCCGCTCAATAATCCGGTGCTGATGGTAAAACCTGATCGGGAGACTCCCGGCAAAATGGCAATCGACTGGGCAATTCCGATCCACAAAGATTTTGCCGGTGTCAGTTGCCGGTTGTGATTTTTAATCAACCGGGTGGACAGTATGACAATACCGGTGATAATCAGCGTGATTCCGACAAGAAAGATATTGTGAAAAACAGACACGAAAAAATTTTCCAAAAACAGTCCGGCCAAAACCGCCGGAAGTGTTCCGATAATCACAAAAATGCTTAGGCGAAAGTAAGAATCGCTGTGATATGTGTTGGCAATTTTCCGACTGAAGATACCTGTGACAAAACTGCGAATCATTTGGATGATATCATTGAAATAAATAACGATAACGCTGAGCAATGTTCCGAGATGAACCGTTACTTCAAATCCGACATTGTCGGGTTTCAGTTTCAATAAATGTTCGAAAATTACCAGATGACCGGAGCTGCTGATAGGTAAAAACTCGGTTAATCCCTGGACGGTTCCTAAAATAATGGCATCAAAATAATTCATAATCTCCAATTCTTTCAAAATGAAAATTTATCATTTTTATTGATAAAAGATGAGAGTTATTTGGAATCGGGTGACAATATGTCGGTTGAATATATAACAAAAAGAGGGTTGAGCAAAGGATTTTATTGGTTTCCGTTTATTGGAGTTATATCAGCATCGATGAATATTTCGACACGGCGGTTTTTTGAACGACCCTCGGGAGTTTCATTGCTGGCAATTGGCCGGAATTCACCGTAGCCGAGTGCGGAAAACTTACCTTCATCAATACCGGAAACCTGACTAAGGTATTTGACCACTTCGAGGGCCCGGGCGGAACTGAGTTCCCAGTTGCTGAAATAGCGTCCACCCCGGATCGGCCAGTTGTCCGTATGTCCTTCAACCCGGATTTCAACATTGAGTTGATGATTACTCTTTTGCAAAGCATCATGAAATGCCTTTAGTTCGGGGTCATTGGCAATGCTTAAAAGTTTTGACTGCTTAATGGTACTGCCAATATGATCCAGGAGGGTTCTCATGGCGGGAGTAATATCGGCAGAATTGATATTGAAGAAATATTCGCCGCTGATGGTCAGCTGGACGCCCTTTGTTGTGCGTTGGATAGTTAAATTTCTGTCAAGATGCCGATCTTTAACATATTTGCCCAGGTTTTGCTCTGTTTCGGAAAGCAGTATATTTAACATTCTGTAAATATTATTTTCGGCTTCATTTAAAATGACGATCATCAGAATAAAAAAGGTCAATAACAGAGTAACCATATCGCCATAGGTAACTATCCAGGTTGATCGTGGTGTTCGGTGGTCTGACATAAATGCTAAAAATCCTTGCTAAATGTATTACATTCCGTACAGAACATCAAGATAATCGATAATGGCCAAGATCAATTCCGAATAACCGGAATACAGTTGGCCGTTGAATTCGTAGTGGGATGAGTCGGGTTGTGCGAAGGAAATGTCGGGCTGGAGAATTAAAATATGTTCGTAGGCTCTTGATAAATTCCCGGTCTGAAAATAGGCAGATGCGAGAATCAGGTGAAGGTCCCGGAAATTGATGACCGGTTTATGCTCGAAATAGTAGTATGTGTTGGATGCCAGCACCGCTTTCGCTTTATTGATGCACATGCTGTATTCCTGGTTGGCGTGATAGGCAAAGGCCAGCCCGGCCAGCGGATCAAGAGAGGAATTACCGTAATAGATTGCCGCTTTAAAATCTTTGATCGCATCCAGAGCGTCACTTAATAATAACGCCGACCAGGCTCTTCCGTGTAAGGCTTCCTGATCACGGGGATCAATATCGAGCACTTCACCAAATTTTGAGTATGCCGCCTGATAGTCGCCCTCTTCAAATGATTCCCAGGCGAGCAGATTGATGTTTTCGGTGTTTGGTACCGTTTCTTCATAAACGGAACATGACATAAGGTTGGCGAAAAGACAGATGATTGACAGTAGTGAAAAAAATTTATCAGAAATCATTTGACCAGTACCATTTTCATTGTTTTTCTGAAATTTCCCGAATGTACGGAATAAAAATAGACACCGCTGGGTTGCCCGTGACCGTTCCAGGGGATTTGATAATGTCCCGGCGCCGGAATCACCCTGTTTATCCGGTCAACCTCCTGTCCGCGGATGTTGACGATAATTATGTCAATTCCCGACGGAATATTGCCGTTTGGTGAATCAGGGACACTGACTGAAATAAGCGTCTGCGCATTAAAGGGATTGGGATAATTTTGGGATACCCGGAACCGATCCGGCACCGTTTTAATCATTTCTTCAGAGGCTGATTTCAGTGTAAATGCGCCGAGTTTCTTGGTATATATCCAGTACTGAGATTGCCGTGAATTTGTGAAAGTCTCCAGGAGTGTCCATTTTCCTTCATTTTTTTCACAGATTGCGTATCTCCGATTTGCATCTTTCGGAAAAAATGTGATTTTACATTCTCTATTCAGATTGATGTCAGGAGCCGTAAATACATAGTCGTAATTTTCCGGGTTACTGCCTGTTTTTGAGAGAACGAGATTTGTGTTGGTGGGATTGTTCCCGTCGGTATGAGACCGGGGCAGGCATAAACAGTGATAATCACGGGTTGTACAATCACTCGGAAAATCGATTTTTGCCCGTAAATCCGGACTGTAAAGACAGCCGCCGTTTTTTTTGGATATGAGGGATGAGCTGAAATCGTAATTCGTTGTGCCGATATTTCCGCTGGTGTCGGCGGCGGTTATACGGAGTGTCTGGGTTCCGTTTTGGTGCAGTCGGAAATGGGCATGGTAAGGCGCCGGGTCCAGTATTGACAAGAATTCGGCAACAACACTGTCACCATTGATCAGCGTAGCGTAAACAGAATCGATGACCTCTTCGGGGAAGAAATAGATATCGAGATGCTCCGATGCGACGGGGTTCTGAAAAATTCCCACGGTGAAAGATGGCGGATAAATATCCCGGAAATAAATCCGGAAGGTGTCCATATCCGCAAGACCGGCCGGATCGGAAACACGGATGACCAACGTATCCCAACCGGTAAATCCGGACGGGGGCCTGCAGATAAGACTGTCATTGTTGAATGGAAAATTGACCGAGCAGATGCTGGCATTCGCCGACCAACTCAAATCGGAAAACCTGTTATCAACATCGGAACAATAGCGAGACAAGGACAATGCGAAACTGCTGTCCTGGTTGGCCATTGTGTCGGGAATCGAATTGATAACCGGCGCATCATTCACCGGTACAATATCAACGATGAAGGGTTTGGTAAGGATTGAATCCCGGGGATTGGAAACCTGAATGTGAAAGTAACCGCAACTATCGACGTCCTTATTTGACCAGAATTTATGAGTCCGGGAGTCTCTGTCATACCAATAGAAAACGGTTCCCGAATCGGAAATGATTGAAATATTGAGCAGGGAATCCGGAAAATCCGGATCATAAACGGCATCAAGGACAATATCATCTGAAAGGTTTAGCTGTGTGTCTTCATAATATGAGGTGTCGAGAGAAGTTAATAAAACCGGGATAGAGCTAATCGGCTGATTCTTTTCAGGGGAGTAATGATTCGGAGTATTGCCTGACAGGGGGATGAACGCCATCACAATCGAACAGGTCAATAGCCATTTCAGGTGATGATACATGTTTTTGATAGTCACCAATTTTGCTGATTCTTCAAGTATTGAGATAATGTAACAGACGAATTAAAATACAGTTTCCTCTGTTAAAAATCAATTAAGTCCGTATATTTAATATAGAAAACCCGGAGCAAATCACCTAAACGAAAAAAAGACATCGGAAATTGAAATAACTAACACTTAATGTAATTTCTCAGGTCATTCCGTGTAACTTACCATTAAACAATGTTTTTCTTGACATTGAACAAAAGCAAAACTATTTTTAAAAATGATATGGATTCTCACATGAACTTTTAATTGTTTTTCATATAAGAAGGATTGTGTTATGAACAGACTCCGTCAAGGTGTTCAAATTTTCCTGACAGTTTTTCTGGCTACCGCCCTGCTGCGGGCCGAGGATTATCGTTTGATTGTCACCTATCCGAATGCCGGTAATCCGTGGGGCCGACGCCTGGCTTCCGGAGAAAATAAAATGGTGATGAAGATCCAATTTATTGATCTTGATGCCGATAATGATTATAAAATAACCCAATTTTCTGTTCGTCCCTTTACCGATCAGGATACCTGGTATATTGATTCGCTTCAATTGTGGAAAAATACGGATAATTATCCCGGGAGCCTCAATCGGAATACCGATTCATTGATTAACACGCAGAGTATGATAGGTCTGGATGTAGCTGTAACCAATAATGTTCCGATAGCGTTTACCATTGGCAGTGAATTGATACTTGGTGATACGACGACTTTTTTCGTGACCATGATTGCCCGGAACTGGTTTACCGAAGATCCGGAGGACCGCGAGATAAGCACACAGAACGGTTCCCATATCGGCATTACGGTCAGTAAGGATGGGAATGATATTGTGATTTTACAGACTGACGACAATCCGGCCGGAACCTCAAATGCCTGGTCCGGGGACGAGTCAAAATATTTTATTGTCCGGGCGGTAAATCTGCCGGTGCACATCTACAACCGGAACCACACTGCCGAAGAAGACAGTAACATGTTTTATGCCAACTACTACGAAATAGATGGAAGCGATTCCAGTAAGAATCAGATTATTAGTGATCTGACGATTGCAGCTCATGTATTTCTGCCTTTTGATGGATCGGTCAATGGCGACAGCTTGTCTTATGCGTCTTTCAAAGTTGGCTGGAATAATCAGTACCTGCAACTGGATTCCATTGCTTTCGGGGATTTGTGGGACGGTAAGCAGTATCAGGAAGAGGGCTGGGATGAAAGCGGTTACGGAGAATCGACGTTGCCTGGGGATTCGACTCTTTCGGTCGTCCGTTTTGAAGCCGTTGTTATGGGCAATTCCACGAGTCCGGAGAACTATGTCGATATTGCCAATAACTCTCTGGGAATTTTTTATTTCAAAGTACTGAAACCGGGAGTCAGTCCGTTGTTTTTATCGGATATTCACATTCTGGATCAGTGGGGTATTCCGTATCACTGCTATCGCCGCCTTCAGAATGATGCCGATGATACCGCCCGGAAATACGATGCCTGGTCCAAACAGATTCTGGGAGATTTTGCCGGCGCTGAAGGCACACTGACCAATGGTGAATGTGACGGAGCGATCGATCCCGTTTATGATGTTACATTGTTCGCCGATTATTTCTGGATGAATGCCGACTCGGCCGACTGGTACGCCCGCTTTGATATCGGTGATTCCAGCTCCCATGACCCCGATGTTCTCAGCCCCGACGACACCACCAACTTCTATGATTTGATAGTTATCGGTACAAATTATTACCGGACTCTTCGGGGGGATTTCAGTCAAAAAGCGGTTGCATATTCCGGAAATCCCGGACTTGTTTTCGGAACCGTTGCTGATCGGGAAAATGCAGCGATTCTGCAATATCGGGTCGATCTGAAAAACATACCCCAGCTCGTTTCTGCACAATTGAAGTTTTATTTTAATCCTGCCGAATATAGTCTCAAGGGTTTAAGTCTGGGACAGTGGGTAACCGATTTATCCTCGGAGAATGTATTGCTTTATCCGCAGAAAGAATTGGCAAAGGGAATCGTCGATGTAAATTTTCTTGCTCTCGGAAGGCCGCTAAGCGGAGACGGTGCTTTTCTGACGATAAG
>Ga0164318_10003757_pt1 | contig 14454 bp, 24 predicted proteins | sample GuaBasSedimGuay9_FD_113734 | JGI IMG/M metagenome (GOLD analysis project Ga0164318, IMG submission 113734) | Subseafloor sediment microbial communities from Guaymas Basin, Gulf of California, Mexico - Guay9, Core 4571-4, 0-3 cm | ecosystem: Environmental > Aquatic > Marine > Hydrothermal vents...
ACCCAATATACAAATCCACATGATTATTATAGGATTCATTTTCTCCTATTATCTGCTCACCTCTACTTTTACACCCCACTGTCTTGCCTTCTCGCGTGCGAACTTTAGCGCTTGTTGCCAGTTCGTGAATTTCTTTTTCCGTCCCGTATTTAAATCGCCTGACACCGAATAATAGACTGTATGCTTCCCATCCTCCGTTTCGCTGCCATGCACCACGAATATTGCCGCATTCTTATATTTCTTTTGAGTTGGCTTCTTTGTTTTTGTGGTTCTTTTCTTCGGTGCCCTATATGGTTCTACTGTGCTCAATTTCCTGTCAATCTCACCAATATCCGGAACTTGTATGCTCCCCATTTTCTCTGCCATGCCTGCGAGGTGCTTTCCTATCTTCTGTGCCTTCTCCCCTCCTTTCTTTATTTTCTCTCCTATCCCTTTCAATATAGCCATATTTATCACCTCCTATTCTATCTCCGCTTGAACGTTCTCATCCAAATAAACATGCGTCAAGACGATACAATTAAACCTACCATTCAACGCTTGCTCCAAAGCATTCAAGTAATACTTCAACTCGAAGAATCTAATTAAGAGAGAATCGGCGTATCCTTCATGGTCATTTTGGATCACCGATTCTATATCCTCAAGACTTGAGAAAATATGAACATAATCTTGCGAGAGATACTCGGGCTTAGCTATCGGCTCACCATCATGAGTTCTGATAATGACTACTTCTTTTTTCATTCTAACCTCCGCTTGAATGCTGCATATATAATACCAGTGAATCCAAGAGCTATAAATGCAAGTGTGACGCCATATATCTCTTTTGGCATCAAGCTTGCCATCGCCAGCCCTGAAAGAAGAAGAATCAGCGACGGTAAGAACACGTTTTGTGTTTTGATATATATAAGTCCCACCATCGCAAGTATGAAAATTGCATAGAACCATGACCCCATATTCACAAGAAAGGGTTTGACAATCATCTGTAAGATATTCGTTGTATTCTCTATTTTTCCCCATCCCAGACCCTCCTCCGGATTGATATATATTTCATCCCACTTGTCACTCTTTGATGATTGTGCAACAGAGAAATTGAATATATCGCTCTGTGTGATATTTGAACCATCTGAAGCGTTTGCATACCATTTATATGTTTTACCCACTTCGAGATTTTTCCATACACATACAGCCTTACCGGAACCATTTACTTCATTCCATCCTATTATCTCGCCGGAAGTGGCATTATAAAAGGTGACATTTAAATTATCGCCATCATCGTCATTTACCTGCACTATCAGGTATGTATTCGTATCGTAGATAATAGAATTGTTCTCGGGATAATATACCACCGGCTTATCTGGGGCAATGGCATTTACATTCCCTATTAAGAGTAATACTATAACAGATGCAATTCCCATAGCCATTATTTTCTTCCTCATTTTTATCACTCCATGTGCCTAAATGATGTTCGTAACCATATTTGGAGTAGTCCCAATCCATAATTTATCCAGACCATAGAAGTGAATAAAACAACAATCGGATGTGTTGTTGGGAGATTAAACAACCGCTCAAGGAACCATGGCAAAAGAATGGTCGCATTCAATACTGCCTGTGCTATCATCGGTATTACCTTGAATGCACCCACAAATGTAAGATATATCGTATCGGCTACACTCGGTTTTGCGCCCGCCTGCTTGCCAAATTCTTGCCAGTCGCTATATATCTGCGCATCCTGCATCGGCTGCACCTGTGTATCACTGAACATGGGTATGTTCACCAGTATCAAGAGCATGAAATTGAACACGGAAAGGTATATGAAGATGTCCAGTATCTTCATTCTTGTATCACCCCCCGTTGTTCTATCAACTTGTTAAGAACCGCAACAATAAGCATTAAAGGTATGACAATATAAGCCACCTCTTTCGATAGTGACGGCAATAGCCCGAAATAATAGAACGCAGCCGCCATGGCTGCCACGATAAGTCCACCGGTGCCTGCCGATACCGCACCGAATATGAAGCCGAAGCAGATTAATACAAACATACTTATTAGTGTGATTTGCCACGGCTCAAGATGTTTGAACAATTCCTGCGCAACAGGCAACTTTGGCTTTTCCGGTATAACAAAGACGATGATTGTTGTGGATGATATGATGCCGTAATCCTCATGGTATGCCGTAATCTTGACTTTATACGTGTAGGAGGCGTTCAAATCAATTGATGTGTTCTCGTTTGTTGCATTCACGGTGGTAAAATTGTGAGAATACACAAGCGTATCATTCTCGAGATAATAGATCGAGAAATTGACCCACTGGGTCTTGACCGGTTCATTATAATCGAGATAGTGGATTGTAATATTGCCGGTATTCGCAGTATTGTTCTGTGCCGTTGATAGCCACCAGCCTATTTTCTCCTCCGGTATTTCTCCTATCGTGATTGTGTATCTATCGTCTTTCGGATATATCTCCCGATATGCCGATATGTTCTGTGATTCGTTTGTGAAGTATAGCTTATATTTGACGGTTTCCACCATCACAAAAGATACCGCACCATTTGAATCTGTGATGCTATTCATTGTCTGCGATATGTTCTCACCGTAACCATATACTGATTCTATCCAGCTCCAGTTCACCATCGAGGTTTCCGACGGCACGGCTGTTACATTGACACCGGCGAGAGGCTGTCCCCACACATTTTGCACCTTAAACTCGACAAGGTGTGGAGGTGGATAATATGTGCCCGCACCGCCGCCCTCTTCCACTGGTGTTAAATATACCACCTTCTCTGTATCTTCACTAACATAAACGTAAGCCACGGTTGAGTAATACCCATCTGCACCCACTTCTATTTTGTGTATCCCGTAGTTTACCGAGAAAGTGATAGAGCCGGTCGTTGTGCTCTGGATGTCTCCATCGTTAAGCATCACATCAAACTCCATTATCGTGGCGTGCGTATCCGCACTTCGAGCACGCACCGTGAGGTTGTATATCGGGTTCATGAGGAGATAGAGATAGATATACTTTATTGCGGTGCCATTCACCGTGAAAGTTTGGGGCTGATTCATCTGCTCATATTTGAATTTGGTTGCATTGATTGAGTATGTCGTGGCTTCGTATTTCTCGTAATCAATGTGGTAATCAGTATTATCACTCATGTTCCCCCCACTCAGCACCTTGATTTTGCCCGCCACGTAATCCATTTCATAGTCTGTGCCTCTCTCGTAAGGCGTCTCATCGGTTGTATTGGTGACTTTTTCGCTGTATGGCACTATTCCACTATTTGCTAAGCTTACCCATGTATCGTATTCGGAGGAGTTAAAGGTTTCATTTACAATATCTGAGGTTTGCATACTCATATTATCGAGTGCAAATTCAAAATAGCCCATAGAATTTGTGGTATTGCTCGTGGCAAGTCCTATGGAGGTGTTCCATAAGTTCACAGTAGCCTCTGAAACATTCTGATAAAACGGATAAGACTGAACCAAACCCACGACCGCAGGGGGGGCGATATTAATGTGGTTCTCGTCAGGGAGGAGGAAAAGATTTATGTTATATAAGCCGTTTTGGAGAGGAGTAAATGAAAAATTATTATGTGTATAGTTTGTTTTTGATGCGTTTATCTGGATTTCCACATCCACTATAAAATCTGTAAGATTATAATAGCCCGTTGTTGCATCTGTTGTGGTGTTATGCCATACCGTTCCCTGTGATGCATTCACATTCACACTGCCCAAAACAGTTTCATTTTTCGCATTGTAACTCACCCCCTCAATATCAACCTTTTCTTCGATCTGTGCCATATCGTATGCCAGCTCTACGGGATCTGAATACTGTATCAGAACTGCATAATATGTCCCCGTATCAAGCTCGCTTGTATCAAATGACACATTTCCACTTTCTTTTGTTATATGCCAGCTCTTTTTCTCATTTCCATTTATATCAAAAATCTTAACATAATAGTTATGGTTCGAGAAATCGGGATTTGCAATGTCGTATGTGATTGTTGCCGTTTCTCCACTTGTATAGGTTTCCTTATCAAATGCAAGATAGTTTGTTTCGCCCGGTGGCATATAGTATAGATAATCGGATTCCATAAGTTGCCCGTCTTTGGTTAAATCCCAGAGATATAACCCATAATTATCTCCTAATAAAGCGGTTCGATTGTAAACTACCATCCCAAATGCATTTTCTAAATCGGTTGAATTAATAATAGCTCCCGTTGTAAGTCGCCTCACTTTTATATCAAAATCTGAACCAGAGTCATAATACTGATTAGTTGTATATGATACATCTATCTCATTATCATCATCTTGATCTGCTTTATGATCGTATCCAAATTCTCCGATTCCAATGACATAACCATCCTCATTAGATATATCATCAATATATGTGTGAGCGGTTGAGTACTCTTCTTCAGCAATAACAATATAATATGGTATTTTATTGCAAGGTAGAGGATCTTGAAACAACGTTCCATTCTTATAAACATACATATAGTTATTCTTCCGAACAAACTCGATTAAAGAATCGAACTCATCTTGTTTGAACTGAAGATATGAACCATTATTTACACCACTATCTATTTTAGTATTATTCTCATCATAAAAATATACTCTGAAATAATATGCCAATGAATAATACTTCAGTCTAAATGACCAGTAATTACTTGGTGATGGTTCTTTATTTTTAATATATTCACCTTCTTGATATATCTCAACCCCTTTTGAGTATGTCCCTTGTCCAAAGGTTGTTATTTCAACTGCTCCTCCATACCCCCAATTATCTTCTAAATTATTATATTGAAAATTATCTTCTAATGCATGAACATTCACAATCAAGAGACTTATCAAAATACAAAATATGATTACTATTTCCCCTTGTATTCTAATATCCCGTCTCATACTCCCTCCTCTGCGCCGAAAGATATGCCCACAACAGAATACCAAAGCACAGGATCCATGGTGCGATATGATAAACAAGCCTTATGAGCGAGAGAATGAGAAAATATCCCGCACTGGTGTTCTGTGGCGCAACATCGACCGCAATATCATACAACTGCGCACACACAATAGGATACGTTATCACATAAGCGGTAATAACAATAAAAAGCATGGTGATTGCCGTTATCCATACCGCGCCAATATTATCACTCATTTTTTACCCTCCTATGTATTCACGTTTTTGCGCCTTCTGGAATGCCCATAATATAATTCCGAAAAAGAAGAAGAACGGGAGTACTTTGAAAAGGAGGCGAAAATAATCAATATCGTTGTAGTATGTTTGTGGGACGGTTGCTGGTGCAATATCAATCGCTAAATTGATGATTTTCACGCACAAAATGTCATACATGAGCGCGTAAATTAGCGATGCGCCGAATAAGGCGATAAGGACATTTATCCATATCGAGAGGAGACCACGTTTATCGTTTTTTATCTTCCTTATAAGTTTTATCATCCTTTGTCTTATCATTTTATTTTTGATCATTTTACCTGAGTATTTCTTCGGACTTTGTCTTATCATTTTTTATAATTTCAATACCTCCTCTGGCGTGAGTGTTGGATATTTTCTCTTTCTATACTTCGTTTCAATCTCTTTCTTTCTTCTTATTATCCTCTTTTTCTTCTTCTTTGGCTTCTTCAATGTTTCAGATATCACGGGTTCACGTATTGGTTCAAATGGTGGCTCCTCTGGTGGTTTATATCTTGGTTCATAAGGTGGTTCGTATGGCGGTTCAAATAGTGGTTCTTCCGGCGGCTCATAACCCGGTTCATAAGGTGGCTCAAAAGGTGGTTCTCCGCGTTCAAATCCTGGTTCGGGTTCAAACGGTGGTTCATAAGGTTCATAAGGTGGCTCCTTCGGCGGTCTATATGGCGGTTCTCTCGGTGGCTCATAGGATGGTATCTTCCCGCTCTTACGTTCAGCCTCACTTATATACCTCTCAGTCTCGCGTTCGATTTGCTTTACAATAGAAGAAAGAACAATCCTCTGTGGCGTGATAATGGGTTCGCGGTATTCAGCATATCGCTCATATTGACCTGCATATCTCCGCGTAACCTCGCCCGCTCTTTCGATACTTTGAACGTCTCTTTTGATAGTGCCCACAACTTCATTCACAACTTGATACTCGTGTATTGGCACCTTTTTGCCTTTCCATCGGAAATATTTTGTGAACTCAACTCTTTCAAATCCCGTTTCGGGCGGGATGACTGCTTCCTCCTCACGCAATGTATATCGCCAGCCACGTTCATATTTCGGTGTGATGTATCCTTTACCCTTCTCCGCACCCGTGAGCATGAATTCACGCGCAGCTTTGAAGTCAGCTTCGCGGATAAATTCCGGTAATCGCTCTATTCCTCTTGTGGAGATTAACAGCGCCGCGGGCTTCATCGGTCGCGGTAAACCGAATCCAAATAGTTTGTATCGTGGCTCCGATATTTTAAGAAAATGTGGAGAGAGCGATGGCGCTACATACAATCCTGGCAGTTCGCTTTCCCCAGCCTGCACTTCTGTTACTTTCGCAAATTGCCGTGGCGTGGCGTGCCATGCTTTTACTACTCCTTCTTCTATATCCCCTATCCTCGTGTATGGGCTTTCCTCAAAAGTCTCGATTAGCTTTTGAGGATGAACACGAGATACGGGAAATTGTTGTTTTCCGCTAATGACATCTTCCTTGATTATTCGCTCCACCGGGATTTCTGTTTTGCCGTAGAATCTAATGGTTTCACCGATCTTGCCAATTCCTTTTGTAATACCTTTTCCAATGAGAGTTGTTCCCACGATTTCGCCGGTGGTTTCCCACGGTCGTTCTTTAAAGGCTTTCCCCATCTCTTTTGCATATATTGCGGCGCCAACCGGCACAGATTCGCGAAATAACTTTGGCTCCCGTATTGCATACTCAAATCCGGTCGGTATCTGTGCTGCGAATTCTGCTGTTACCGCTGGTGAACGTGCCACACCAGTGCCGAATTCTGCCATTTCGCGTATCACCGGTGTTTTCCATATCTTCTCTCGTATGCCGGGGACACTTTCCCACCGCTCCATTCCACCACGCCACCGTTCGCCGAACTCTGTGAGTGTTTTGTATGCCGGATATGTAACATACCGCTCCAGTGGCGTTCTATGCTGTTCTGAAATCCTCTCGCGTCTCCGCTCCGCTGACTGGATATAGCTTCTCACGCGTGGGTATATACGTTCTTTGAAAGTGCGGATCCATGATGTTGGATCAAACAACGCCATGCTCTATATTTTTCCCCCGGGCATAGCCTTTTGTCTCGCTGTATGGCTCATTCCTTTCCACTTTCTGATGGCTGCACGTGGCGTCAAACTTTTAGTGCCAAATGTCTCTGCCACCCAGTCTCTATCGCGCTCGAAAATTCTTCGGGCACTCGGTTGGATTCGCTTCCTCATTATCACCATCGCGTGCAACCGGTGCCATACTTTTGATACACCATATCTCTTGACTAATGCTCGCAAAATCGCATGTCGTGTCTTTGCTGATTGATTCACGTGATACTCTTTGCCATTTATCTTCATCTCTCCCCGGATCGGTATCAACTTCTTCCCTCTTCCCGGTGCACCTATATCCTCTCGCTTATATGCCTTCCGGGTGATTACCTGTGCCTTCCGAATATAGGTCGTGGCTGGATGTCTGTGCCCATACCTGTCGGTCCATGCTTTTCTGTGCACCACTATCCTTTTCACCTTGTATCGCTTTTCCGGTATTTTCAATTTTCTTCTTGCCATTTTTATCGCCTCCTATTGGGTGATGTAAGTGGCTGTCCTCTTGCTCGTTGAATTGCTCGCTGAAGTGACATCGAAGTATGACAAATAGGACAACAAATTATCCACTTGCTATTGCCACCGTATTGCCACACGTAACCACAGCGCGGGCATTTCACTTTTACCTTCTTCTTGTTAGCAGCCACTCACATCACCGATATGTATGTATGCGATATAAATATAAAACCTTTTGGGATGTGTTTCGTGTGGAATATTTTACACTAATTTTTGCTGCCTCAGTCCCAATATATCAAGCAATATATCCTTACGCCACTTCATTATCTTATTACTCATTTTCGCCGGTAAAACGCACCATACCTTCTTAGCACAGATATTTTCATAAACCAGAACCCCGATTCCTTCTTTTCTGAGATCTTCTAAATAATTCGCAAGGTTGTATATGATTCCGCCCAAATTGGAGAATTCACCAAAGTTTATAGGGAATGCCATGTAACAATATTCGCACCAAAACAATCTTTCCCATGCCTGTCTATAACACTTTGCAAAATCTAATTCTTTTACTTCGATAGAGGTGAGAGTATAAAAATTCTTTCTATTTTTCCATTTGCGAGCTCCTATGATGTCAAACTCTAAACCATTACAAGGTGGTCTAACCTCACTAACTACGAGTTCATTACCGCACTGTCTTAACCAATCCATAAAAATAGGATAGTAATCAAATTCGCTCATTTTATCTCCATGCTTTTAAGGAAATACCGCCTTCCACTGGTGCTTAAATATATACAGAGCAAACCATATAACAGCTCCAAAGATCGAAAGACCGATATAATAAACTGATTCTATCATTATTACACATCACCCTTACCTATATATGAAGAATATAGTATTTAAAACTTTCGGGTCTAACCACCGAGCTCGTATGTCATATAATCTGCATTATATGTCATGCAAAGGAAAATAGGTGATATGCGGGGAGAAAAGAATTTATATAAGGGGAGTTTTATGATGTTTGGGAATAAAAAATGAAATGGAAGATACCGATACGAAAGGATAAGGTGAAAGTGCGCGGTAAGGTATATAGCAAGTATAAGATAAACCACTTCCCGGTCGGGACGCTCATTAAAACGGGTCTCACCCAGGGAAGTTTTAAAATAGTGATGTCCAGCGAAGAGAAAGAGAGCAAGACGCTGTGGGGATGGTTGATTCTTGAAGAGAAAAAGAGCTGAGAACCTATACAATTTTGAACATATACATTTTTCATGGATTTTGTATAGTTATCATAACCTTTTTATATACCCTCACACCAATATATTATTGAGGTGAGATAAATATATGAGCGGAAGTAAGATAAGAGGGAAAGTAACATCATAGGGGCAGCGGTTGCAAGTCCCCGCTGCTGTCTTACACATGCTCGGTCTCGGTGTGGGGGACGAGGTAGAGTGGGAAATAGATGAGAGGGGTGGTGAAAAAGTAGCCATCCTAAGGAAGAAAGAGGAGGTGAAAAGTGGAAAATGAAAATCGGAATTGCGGAACTAATAGAAGAATTTGAAGATCTTGAGGGTTGCGAAATACGAGAAGCATTAATCCGTGGCGAAGCAGAGACAGGAGAAAATGTCTTTGAAGTCGTGCCAGCAGAGAAAGATTCGAGCGGACATTATACATCGTCTGATGGTGATGTCTGGGATGAAGAGGTTGAAGCAGCAATGAGAAAAGGAGAATCGGTGTTTTCTATTGGTGATATTGAACATCACTACATATATGGTTTTATCAAAGCGAGGGATAATGAATCCTGCATGAAATAGAAGTAGAGGGATTTATTATCCCTCCTTTTCAATCTTCTGTTTTTCTTTTGATATCAAAAACTTCCATCGTTGGAGATTCCATCTGACAATATGTTCTATCTTACCGTTTGCTTTGCGGACTGTGAAATCGTCGTTGATCAGATAATGGTTCCGGCTCAGCATTATTAGAGTTGCATTATCGGCGGAATGACACTTACCCCGTATCTCAGGGAATATTTTGAAATTGAAGCCCAGGAAATGATAGTTTGTGTCTATATCAAATACTGTGAAGGGTGATGGTGGCAATCCAAGCTTTTGTGCATACACTCCATCAGAAGGATAACCCCAGAGATAACCGTGTTCTGTGACTATCTCCTTTGCATCGTAATAATGGCACGGAATAACTACCTGTTCGCTTCTCATTTGTTCTGCCATCCAGAATGCGACTCTCAAATCCTCCGGTCGGAATACATCTCTGGCACACGCCACCAGTGGTTTCTTTTCATTCACGAAATTGATATAGGCTCTGTATGAGTACTTCTTCACGGGATGGTCTATAAAATCAATATGTTCAGCGTCTTTTGTCGTATTCCTGCCTCTATATGTCACCCCAACATATAATCCTTCACTGCGCATTATGTCACGTATTTTTCTATCGCTTGAGTTGAAGAAGTATAGGGTTTTCATTTTCATCCCTCCTTTTGTATCTTTGCAAGGATATATCTCAGTTCACGCAAAACAGCTTCGTGGATATGAGCGGATTGAGAATGATTATATCGCCTGTCGAGATAGAGGCGGCGTTCTATTGTTTGGATTCGCTTCCTTATTATCTCAATCGCTTTCTCGTTCATTTTCCCACAGATCCGTGCCTATGTCCTTATATGCCCCTCTCTCCTGTAAGAAATCCACGAAATCTCTATATGGCTTTTTAAAGTCTTCTATTGCAAACCCTTCCTTTAACCGCAGAGCCGGTCTGAATAATAGCCCATCATGCTTAACGAATTTTAGCGAAGCGAGTTTGCGAAAGTGTTTCCTTACTGTCTTTTCATCGAATCCTGTTCTCCCTGTTATGTAAGGCGCGTAGTAGTCAAGCGATGCTTTTCGCCCACCCATTTCTATAAATAATTCCAAAAAACTTTGGTATGTCTCCCGTAATCGCTGGTCTGTGGGGAGGATGATATATTGATAGAACCGTTCCGCTGGATCCAACTCCCGCTTCTCCTCGTTTATCCCTTTCTTGTGATATTCGATCAATAACTTGATCCCTTTCGTTTTTCCTCCCAGTCTCTCGAGATACTTGACATCCTTATCATCCAACCTTACCGATATAGTCTTTGTCATACACATCAATACAATTATATACACTTCATATATAAAAAGCTTGCATTGCTATACATCACTGTAATACAGGTGTAATACAAAATCGCGAAATAAAGAAGGAAGGAGAGAAGAGAAAAGAAGAAAAGAAAGAAGAAGAAGAAGAAGAAGAAGAAGAAGAAGAAGAAAGTTTGTAATACACAAAATTTTACGGGGATCTATTATAATGTGCAAAACGAAAGATTTATATATCCTTCATTTCCTCTTAACCATATGCACAGAGACCCTCGTTATATACGTGTATTACAACACACCCCAAAAAATGAGGTTTATGGCGCGGTGGAGAAAGTCCTATTTTAAAAATAGGGCGTTATGAGAGGATATTTTTTGTATTGCAAAACACGATTTTTGTATTACATCACCCCCTTACAGTGGAAATATAGGTAGTTGGGAGGGGAGACCGAAAAGAGGCAGTAACCTCATATCATCAGTTTGCCCATTAAGAGGTGAGAAAAGAAGAAATGAAAGAGAGTAAAGAGTAACCTCATATCATCAGTCACTCACAATCTCGATAATCTCCCGTAGCATTTCCATGACCCGTTCTGCCTCTGATTTGACCTCTGTGGTGCCATATTTGGCGAGCATTTGACAATCCTCACATATCGGCGGGCGGCTCAACAAATCTCCCACATCCGCAAGATTTTGCACTGGATAAGTGAACCAGTTGCCACATTTCCTGCATTTGATATGTAAGCAGAACCTAATGTATGTGTAATATCCCTCACGCCTTCGCCGTGCCTGGAACTTGAGACCGTCCGCTATAATCTCACACTCATCTCTATCCACTTCTTTCACGCTGAGTTCTCCCACATCACCGAACACAGCACAAAATTTCTTTATTGCTTCTTGTGCAAACTGATCTGCTGCCTTGAGCTTCTCTATCTCAACTTTCTCGTAGCGTTCCCTCGCTGCCTGTAATGCTCTTTCTTTTAGATCCATTTTATCCGCCTTTTTCTCATTCATAATACATCCCTCCTTCATTTCCACTTTTTATTCCGCTTCACTCCAATAATTGCCTCCACAACCTCCCATAGGTTATACTTCCCTGGGGCTAACTGCAATTCTATCCCTTTCTCTCTTAACTCACTCAGAGAGATTCTCAATTTCTTTATTTGCATGACATATCACCTCCATAACCGCTATCACGAGGTCACAAAATTTTTTGATTTCTTCATCTTCCGATGCGCTGATCTCAACCTTCACTTTCCCGATCTCGGCATTCACTTTCATTTTCCCGCAATCAATTTCAGAATCTGTAAAAAGCTATATCTCACAACTCCTCTTCCTGCTGCCCTATCCTTCGGAAGCTTGCCTGTAATCTCAGAATAAGCGGAATAATAAGCCTCAATTGTCATATTTATGCAACTCATAGTCTTCCGCAGTGAACCTTGCGGTATAACAGATATTATGTGCTTGCCTCCAATGAAAATGCTCACTCTGTCCACCTCTGTTTCGATCAATCCCTCAGTAATCGCCTGGTATTTCATCATCCTCACCTTCTATCCTTTCCACCATCCTCACACTCTCGAAAGGAATAATCACTGTTTTATCCCTGTAATATACTGCTATGATTCTTTTCTCAATGTCTATTGCTGCATTTTTGTATCTTGCTTTATTGCCATTCATCCATTCTACCACTACTTCTCCCATTTTCATACCTCCTCAAGCCTTAGACTCTCTCTAAGCAATTCAGTAAGTTTCTCATAATCTATTTCCCAATCCTCTTCATATTCGCCCGTTTCTCTATCTCTGCATAATCCTGTGAAAGTGCTTACCCGCCTGTGGCATTCATCACAGATCCAAATTTCGTAATTTTGGTATGGATCCATGATGTCCCTATCAAAGAAATCGCCGAGCTTGTAATATTCCCAACGTGAAAAACTCCCAATAGGCTTATCTACGTCTATTGTTGTAACTTTTCCGCAAAGTTGACAAACCACTTTCAGCAACATTCTTCTTTCATCTCTTCAACCGGACTGACAGCAATAGACGGCACTGCAACTTCTTTTTCATCTTTTAGCCTCACGTATATTGTTGGGAAAAACTCGTCAATTGAGCGCGCCTCCCACATGTCTATCACAATTCCTTCACCTCGGATCTCACCTGTGGAAACAACAACACGTTTCCCCCGCGGAAATCTCCTCTTCGCTTCCTCGTTGTTCTCCTTTATACACTCCAATATTATACTCACTCTTCTTTCACCTCCTCTATTGCCATGATTACGGTATTTATCCGTATTCGTATCTGTTCCAATATCTCTGCTTTCGCGCTATACGCTATCTCTTCATCATGGTTTGTTGCATTCTTTGCTGCGAAATTGATCCTCTGTTCCTCTACTTCCGTCCATGCTTTGAGCCGTTCCAGTGCCCGGATCACATTGTCCACTTTTATTTTCACTCTTCTTTCACCTCCATCTTCTTCAAAATAGCAACTTTCTCGCCGTCTCTCTCTTCAATGTCCCATATAACTACGTCTCCCACTTCGAGATTCAGTTCCCGTAAAATGAAGGCGGGCACCACTAACCGCCGCCCCCATGCTGCCACTTTCCCTTTTATCCCCATATACCTCACCTCAATATAGTGTTTATATTGTCTTTATATAAAGGTTGTGGTAACTATACAAAAATCGCTCTGAATTGTATATGTTCAAGATTGTATAGGTCATTGTTATCGTGTTGCTTTGATATTCGATAAACGCCCGAAGGTTTTACCCTTCACCCTCACAAAAAATTTTGTTATATCGCAAATATGAAGACGTTTTTATCCACGGTGATGCGCAAGCTTTATATATATGAATGTTTCATGTAATATAAGGGGCAATTGAGAAAAACAGTAGCGATTGGGATAATAGTAGCCTTAATGCTTTTGATGGGTTCTTTGACATCAGCCGGGTATATCATCGAGGATAACAAGGTCTATGTTGAAGGAACTTGGGGCAAACTTGAAGCATATCCGCATACAATCCATAGCTCAGACTGGGTATATTTTAATGTCACAATATATAAAAATTTCGGTGATTTGGATTTCCTATGGGGATTCAATACCACCGAAGTAAAACCGGTTAAGGCTGAATTTTATAAGCCACATTTCGTGAACTGGACAACAAGCCATTCCATGTTCTTCTATAATGTCTCTTCCATTTCGGTTACTGATGAGCCTTGTGATTATGGGAATGAATACAATTCATACAAGCGCAAAATAACATATCAAGTCTGTTCAGGATATAACAACACAACGGAATGTGATACCACCTCTGCGGTTGTTTGTTTCGATAGTTACGAACAGAACGGCACGAATTATACAGCATTCTGGCATACAAACCATTCAAGGGTTGAGAATTGGGTTAATGTAGGCAAGTATTTCAACCATATAGAACATAATTATAAAGGCATGAATAAATGGTGGTATATCAAAAATTTTGAGATTGAGGCTAACAAGACATATACTGCAAGGGCGTATGTAAAAGTGCCAGTTACGACGGAAGGCACGAGCGGGAAATATTATTTCGCAGTAAAAAGAAGCGCAGAGACTTTGAGTGAAGCCATATCAAGTGGGCACTTTATGG
>Ga0164318_10003758_pt1 | contig 14454 bp, 9 predicted proteins | sample GuaBasSedimGuay9_FD_113734 | JGI IMG/M metagenome (GOLD analysis project Ga0164318, IMG submission 113734) | Subseafloor sediment microbial communities from Guaymas Basin, Gulf of California, Mexico - Guay9, Core 4571-4, 0-3 cm | ecosystem: Environmental > Aquatic > Marine > Hydrothermal vents >...
ATCTTGAAGTCGGAATTGAAGGCTTCGCTGATTTTTGAAAAGCCTAAATCAGTTTAATCAGGCCATAATTTGCGTTCTATTGATTAAAATGGATAGAAGGCCTCATTAACTGATAACTGATAACTGATAACTGATAACTGATAACTGATTTAAACGGATCGAACGCTGATTCGGCTTCTGATCATGATTGGCACTGATTTTTTTGATCATGCGTTAATCAGTTTCATCATGATAATCTGCGTTTTATTGATTTAAATGGATAGAACGCAGATTTAACTGATTGTCATGATTGGCGCTGATTTTTTAATCAGTGTTCTTTGCCCCAGTTTTTGCGCGCAAATACTGGGGCAAAGAAATCAGTTTGATCATGATAATCTGCGTTTTATCAGTTCAATCCAAAGATAAATTTAATTTCCCATTTAAAGGTGAGTTATGTTTGACGAAATAGAACGCTTTATCACGCAGACGAAACTACGTGAGTTGCGAAAACAACGTGATCAATTGCTGGCATCTTATGACAATTTAAGCCAAAAAATCCAAGAGGCAGAGGATGACGAAAACCGTTTACGTCTTTTATATCATGGTTTGCGAGCCCTGACGTTTGCTAAGCAACCATTGCATCCTGATGTGGCAAATTTGGACGTTATCCTCCATGAAATAGAGGCTGGCCGAATTTCACATGAAATACTGACGTTTTGGCATACGCAGCTTGAGCGAGAATTAGCCCGTGGGCGATTACGCTCTGAATTTGTTTATCTATTTGGTGCTTTATTGGAAGAATGGGCTTTACAAAATGAAGACAATACGCCAGCCGATTCCACAAGCATGCGTGACAAGTTCGTACAACAAGCCAGCCATGTTGCTGAAGTGGGGAATTCAATATTGGACTCACTCTTAGTCCATTCAGATCACCCTAATCATCTGAGTCAAGGGCAAAAAGCGATAAAAAGTCAACTGCGTATTCCGGTTGATGCTTATGAACTGAAACTGATATTACAGCAGTTGAGCAACGACAGTTATCGCACTGCTGCACTGCGTCATCAAGCCCAACGTTTCTTACTCAACAAAACGTTGTTAAGAGAAATGACTGATACTTTAACCATTATGCTTAACGCGTTAGAGGATTGGGCATGGATTGAGGTGCCGGCGCAAGCTTTTTGGACACGCCAAAAATGGCGACTTTTTATTCATGATGAATTGCCGACGGCTTGCTTGTTAGAAATCATTGGCAACCGTTGGCAAAATCTATTTAAGTGGAAAGGGCTTAAAAAAACAGATCAATACAGTCAGCTCAAAAACCGTGGGCAACAACGAGGTTCTATTCTTGATCAACGGGCCTCAATACATCAGAAGTTGCGTGATTTAAGCCAACTGAATAGCTATTCAAGTGAAGAATATCAGACGATAACGCAAATGGAAACGGCCTTGATGCTGATTCATGCTGAAATTCAACTCGCTCGTGCCGCCTTTCCAGAACAACCGCTTTATGTGATCAAAATTGATTTAAAAGACTTTTACCCTAGCCCGACGTTTTGCTCACAACGCTGGCCCGTTTTGGGGTTTCTGAAAGGGAATTGAATTTTTTTAAACGCAGTATACCAATTGCTGACGATAAGGCCGTTCAAATTGTGCAACGTGGTGTGCCCAATGCGCGTGCCCTCTCTCATTTTTTAGGAGAATTAGTGCTACGTTTGCTTGAACAATATGTTCAAGAGGCGACTCAAGTACAAGTGATTCGAGTCATTGATGATATCGGCCTGTTGACATCCTCGGCTGTTGAGGCCGTTACCGCTTGGCAAGCGGTGCAAACGTTTTGTGATGCTTTCGGTTTATCCGTTAATGAAGAAAAGTGTGGTGCCGTGTGCATTGGTGGTGGCGATTGTCCAGCTTCCTTGCCCACCGGCTTACCTCAATGGTTATTACTACAATTAGATCATAACGGTGATTGGCGCGTTAACCAAACGGCATTTCAAGCCCATTTAGAACAATCCGTCGAATACGTTTCAAAATCTCATGCGATTATTTCTCGCGTAACGTTATACAATGGCAATCTTGCCTATCTTATCAAAGGCTTAGGCATTAAATTGCCACTGGGTAATGTACACAGAGAAAGCATTAACCAAGCCATCGCTCAATTTCATTATGCTTTTTTGGGTGAAACACAAGGCATTGTTGCTTTAATCCGACAACTGATACAAGAACGCTTTTTTGAAAAAGATCAGGCAGTCTCTATTCCTGATGCTTGGCTCTATTGGCCTATCAGCGCAGGGGGCCTCGGTTTAAAACAAGCCATGATACTGGTAACTCGTTATAATCAGGCTTATAAACAGCAGCCTCCCTTACCGGAATTTCCTCAAGGAGAAAAGGGATTAAAACAAGGCATCAATCCCCCAGCACGCAATGAAGGTTCTCAGGATTGGCAGAGTCGCAAAAACAAATGGGCGACTTTCTATGCTAGGCTTCAAACTGAAATTGAGCCAGTCAAGCCAATAGCAACGCCAGTGATGGAAACATTAGTGAATGACTTTATTGAACGCGGTTCAAAATTAACCAGTGGTAGGCAGCAAAATATCACCGTTTATTGGCGTTGGATACTATACACTTACGGCCCTCAAATTTTGGACTATTTTGGCAGCTTTCGCTTTTTGATGACGGAATTAGTTCCGCTACAACTGATTAGCCAAGGCCGTTTGAAAAGCCCCTTTTTTGATGAGAGCATTTCGCGTTACCCGCAGGGAAGCAATGTAGGTTACGCACAATCGCCTTATCCATCCCCATCCATACCACAGCCAGCTCATTTTGATTTTGATAAAGAATTGACTGATGAGGTACCGTTTTGAATCAATGGAAGTTCAGACTTCGTTCCAAGCGCAGCGATATCGGGCCTTCGCAAAATAAATTTTGCACTCCAATTTCAATTTCGCAAAATAAATTTTGCACTCCAATTTCAATTTCGCAAAATAAATTTTGCACTCCAATTTCAATTTCGCAAAATAAATTTTGCACTCCAATTTCAATTTCGCAAAATAAATTTGGAACGAAAATCGCGCAAAATAAATTTGGAACGAAAATCGCGCAAAATAAATTTGGAACGAAAATCTCGCAATCTAACAAACTCAAATTGGAACGTATACCTCAAATAGTTAATACAAAGCGACTTGTGTATAAGGATGAGAGCTTTTACCTTTTCAGGCAAAAGTTTTTGCGCGCAAAAACTTTTGCCTGAAAAACAACTGAAGGGGTGGAGCGGGAAAATAGAAATGTGCCCTTTTGACTTGATCTGATCGTTTTGCAAAATGCCCTGATGACAAGCCATATTTATTAATAAATTAGATAACCATAAAGTCATTTATTTCAATACTTATTAATATTATTATTTACTAATATATACAATTTTTTTGTTTTTTGCTTGAATACTCATATAATACAAGTTCCGATTAATAAACGATCATGAAGTAATACTTTATAACTCATTGTTTTTAAATGACTTTATACCCATTATCTCCGTGTTTGTTAGAAATGAACAATAAGAATGATGCAAAAGTATTGCTCTCAAGTCGATTGTCTATCATGGTGGTGATGATCTTATGGTAAAAAAATCTTGACAAAAACGGATAAATGGCCCATTACCCATTACCCTCGATGTTCTCGTTTTTTGTAAAAACGGGGCTAACAAAGCTTTGCTGTGAATAGGCCTATAAAATTAAGTCTTTGTTTTTATTTAAGAAAATGAATACACTTTATTTTGTTCAGTTATTCTAAAAAGCTTTATAAATCAGTGCGTTAAAAAAAACGAGAAGATCGAGTTACCCACCACATTAAGGAGGAATTTGGCCTATGTTAACATACGATGTTCTAATCGTGGGTTCCGGGGGTGCGGGGTTGTATGCTGCTCTGAAATCTAGGATGGAGGAGGACTTACAAGTTGCGGTACTCACTAAGGTGTATCCAACTCGCTCTCACACTGGCGCGGCCCAAGGCGGGGTGAATGCCGCTTTAGCCAATAAAGATGCCACGGATACTTGGCAAGATCATTGGTTCGATACCGTCAAAGGTTCAGATTATCTGGCTGATCAAGATGCCGCTGAATTGATGTGTCGAGAAGCGCCTGAAGTGATACGAGAGATGGAGCATTGGGGTTGTCCTTTTGATCGTACTGAGGAGGGCAAAATTGCTCAGCGGCCTTTTGGTGGGGCCTCTAAAATTCGGGCCTGTTATGCGGCCGATAAGATTGGGCATGTGATGTTACATACGCTTTATGAACAAGGCATACGTCGTGGGGTGAATTATTTTAATGAATGGATGACGCTTTCTTTGTTACATGATGGGCAACGTTGTTTAGGTGTTAATGCTTTGGATATTCGTTCTGGTAAGCTTCAGACTATCCAAGCGAAAGCGGTGATTCTCGCTACAGGGGGGTATGGACGTGTTTATTGGAACAGAACTTCTAATGCTTATGGTAATACAGGTGATGGTGTCGCTCTCGCTTACCGGGCGGGATTGCCGCTTAAGGATATAGAATTTGTACAATTTCATCCAACCGGCTTGCGACGGACGGGTATTTTGATGAGTGAAGGGGCGCGGGGTGAAGGGGGGTATTTGCTCAATGCCTTGGGGGAACGGTTTATGAGTCGTTATGCCCCAGAAAAGATGGAACTTGGCCCGCGCGATATGGTTTCACGCGCTATTGAAACTGAGGTACGCGAAGGTAGAGGTGGGCCTGACGGTGAAGTCTTTTTAGATTTGGTTCATTTGGGTAAAGAGCGTATTTTGGAACGTTTACCACAGATTCGTGAACTCTGTTGCGGTTTTGAGGGCGTTGATCCCCTCGAAGAACCTATCCCGATTAAACCAACAGCCCATTATTCTATGGGGGGGATTTCTACCGATATCAATGGTTTAACGCCCATAGAAGGGGTTTACGCCGCGGGCGAATCGGGTTGTGTCTCCGTCCATGGTGCTAACCGGTTGGGCGGTAATTCACTGTTGGATATTCTGGTATTTGGCCGTCGAGCGGGCAACCATGCCACGGAATATGCACGTCAGACTGATATTCAACCGATGCTTCAAAATCCTCTCGCACCGGCTGAAACCTGTATCAAGGCATTGATGGATGGCGAGAGTTCCGAAACCATCGCCGATATCCGTCGAGACTTGGGCAATTTGATGGCGAAAAAGGCGGGCATTTATCGAAACGCGGCTGATTTGACAGAGGGGCAAGCGGGTTTAGCTGAACTCAAGGCACGTTATAAACGCCTGAAAATTAAGGATAAGAGTCAGGCCTTTAATACGGAATTAACCACAGCCTTGGAACTGGGCAACTTGCTGGATTTAGCCGAGATTGTTGTTGAAGGGGCATTGGTACGCCAAGAATCCAGAGGTTCGCATTATCGGGAAGATTTTCCACAGCGCAATGATAAGGATTGGTTGGTTCATACAGTAGCGACGAGAGGCCGTGATGAGCGTCCCGTTTTGCATTTTGAACCTGTGAAAATTACCCAGTTTCAACCGGAAGCACGGACTTATTAATGGGAGTTTCTTATGACTGAAAAAATCACCCCAAAACGGGAAAAACTGCTTGCCAATCTCCGTGTTCAACGTTATACACCAGGCAAGGATCGGGCCCCTTATTTTGATAATTTCAAAGTGGAAGTTGAAACCGGTATGACGGTTTTGGAGGCCTTACGTTATATTAAGGATACTCAAGATGGTTCATTAACTTTTCGCGCTTTCTGTCGTTCGGCCATTTGTGGTTCCTGTACTGTCGTTGTCAATGGTAACCCTGTATTGGCGTGCAGTACGCAATTGATGCCTATTTTGAAAGATTTTGGCAAGGCTTCTGTCACAATAACACCATTACAAAGGCTGCCCATTTTGCGGGATTTGGTGGTTGATATCGATCCGGTTATTGAAAAACTCGCTAAAATGCACCCTTACCTGATGGAAAACCGTGATCGTATTCCTGAAACCCTAGAACAGGAATCGCTCATGTCTCAGAAAGAATTGTCGGAGTTTAACTACATCACCGACTGTATTTTATGTTCTGCCTGTTTTTCAGCTTGTTCTACTGTTAAGGTTGATGACAATTACGCTGGCCCGTTGACTATCGCTAAGGCCTATCGTTATTCCGTTGATGCGCGTGACAGTTTCCGGGGGATGCGTATTCAGGCCGCTATGGATCAAGGGTTATGGTCCTGTGTTCAATGTCGTAAGTGTATCAATGTGTGTCCTAAAGACACACGTCCGGCTGATTCCATTCGGCACATGCGCCGTATTGCGATAGATGATGGTATCCACGATACGCCTGGTTCGCGCCGCGCTAAGGCTTATACGGATGATGTGGAAAAAATCGGGCAAGTCAATAAACCTATGCTGCCCGTGATCGTTCATGGTACAAAAGGTTGGGCTGCGATTGAAGCGGCTGAAGCGGCTTTAGCAAAACACGGGCTTGAACCCACTAGACAAGTGTGTACTTTGCCCGGTCAGGAAGGGGCTGCCAAAATCTACGCCAAGGTGCGTGAAATAGAAAAGAAGGAGAAAGCATGATAGAACAACAATACAATGACGATAAACTGCATTATGCATTCTATTCCGGCTGCTGTTTTCAGGGTACCGATGCGCGGTTTTTTGACATTCTGCAACAAGTTTTTGATAAGGTTGATGTCGAACTTCATTTGATTCCAGATGCCGTGTGTTGTGGTGCAGGGGTGATTGAAGAACGTTCTGAATTGACTTCCTTGTCAATCAATGCCCGCAATATGGCCAGCGCGGAAAAAATGGGTTTGCCTTTTTATACGCCCTGTTCCACCTGTTTCAATGTCATCTCCAATGTGCAAAAGCGGCTAGGGGAAGAGGCTAAACTCTTTGATCAGGTTAATGAGATTCTGGCTGAGGATGGTATTGAGTATAAAGGTGATTGCAAACTCACTCATACGTTGTGGATGTTGGCTCAAGATGTGGGACTGGAAAAACTGAAGGAACGCATCACAAACCCGCTGAACGGTATCAGAGTCGCGTCCTATTATGGTTGTCATACTCGTAATCCGGCGGATATTCAAAAGTATGAATCCTCACAAAACCCGACTTCTTTGGAAGATATTCTAAAAGTGTTAGGGGTAGAAATTGTCGATTATGAGACACGCGATGATTGCTGTGGTTATCATCTGACTTGGCCTAATAACCAATTGTCTCAAAAAATGACGAGTTCAGTGCTTCAAGGGGCGCATAAACAGAATGTTGATTTAATGGTAACATCCTGTCCGTTGTGTTTTAAGAACCTAGATGGTGTTCAACCCAAAGCACTGGCAGCGGCAGGGCAAGATTTTGAACTACCTGTATTGTTTTTACCCGAATTGGTGGGATTAGCTTGTGGCATGTCTTCTAGTGATATGAAATTGGATTTCCATAATGTGCCCGTGAATGTGCGGTTGTAAAACAAGCTAAATCTGGGCGCATTTCCAAAAGATGACCATTTTTTTAGAAATGCGCCCTCATAGGGCGCATTCCCAAAAAAAGGATCATTATCAATCTGCTTGTACGCGATTGAAGTGCAAAATTTATTTTGCGTTATCTATTTCGTTCCAAATTTATTTTGCGTTATCTATTTCGTTCCAAATTTATTTTGCGAGGGCTTGATAATAGCGACCTTATGACGATGCTGAGTATAGAAGAACTTAAATCAAGGAAAATTGCAGTTATGATGTTTGGTGTCAACAAAATAATTCTTGCCTGGCCCCTTTAATTCAATTCAAAGAGATAATCCGCATACCATGATGGGGTGCCTTCCGCAGTGTCTTCGTTTATATGTTCCTGCCATCGTCCTTCACTCGTAAGCCATTGGCGAATACAAAGAATTTGTTCAAAACCTTGCTCCTTAAGGAAATTGCAAACTTCACTATGTAATGCCTCTTCATGATATATGGGCTGAATTTCGAGCTCTGCAATAATATATTTGGTCGATTTCAGATAGTTACCCATCCCTTCTAGGGCCTCTAGGCAGGCCCCTTGAAGATCGATGCAAAGAAGATCTACAGTATTAATATTGTTGGTGCTTAACCAATCATCAAGACGGGTTGCATTAACCTGGATCCGGTTGCATTCGTATTTCTCAAAAGGATACTCCGGATTTGGGTGAAAACAAGATGACGCAAAAGGATTGCCATTCACTACCTTATGAAACTCTAAAGTGGTAGTTTGATTCCAAACTGCTTTTGGGATTAAGTGAATATCAGGGTGATTTTTTAGGTTTTTGGAACAGAGGACTAATGAATCTGGGTGGCATTCAAACGCATAAACCTGAGCATCATAAGCACGATTGAGTGCGATTGAGTCCAATGCGTCACCGGATCCAAGCTCTAAGATCGTGTTGACTTCGGCTTTAGAAATATGTGCCATAATGCTAGGGTGCAAATAAATACCAGAGTTGCTGCTTGACATAAATGGTTCTCCTAATGAGTTGTGGGTTAAGTTTACCGGGATACATTCCGCCTTTATTTCTATAACATATTGATTTTTATTATAAAAATATGACTTACGCACTTTAAAAAATTATCATACTGCTCTTACATTTGCCTGCGGTGTTCTGAAAGTGCTGTAAAACGGGCGGACTGAAAAGATTTGAAAAGAGTGTTGTAATCAGAACACATTTTTTCGGCATGATAAGTTTCTTTTAGCCTTTTTTTATTTTTTCGTACCTTTTCTTTTGCTTCATCTAAATTATCAAGGATAGATATTATTGACTCAGCAATTGCACAACTGTCACCGGGTTTGAGGCCATAAGCAAATCCGGTTTTGACGTAGACTTCTTGCGGACCATCAATATCGGATATAGCGACCGGAGTCCCCATAAATAATGATTCCATTGCGACCTGATTGAAGCTTTCACCCAGTGTGGGCTGGACTGTTAGATCCGCTCTCTTGAAAAGTGCAGCAGCACTTCTGTCTCCGTGAATTCTTCCCGTAATTATAACGTTTTTATGATATTCGCAAGCCTTGCGTATCTCATCGTCAAAACCCGTTGAATATCCGCCTACAAATAAATAGGTAACGTTTGGAAATTTCTTGGCAATTGTGGGTATTGCTTTAGCAAAATATATGACCCCTTTATATATGTCAATTCTTCCAAGGTATAGGATTATTTTACCCTTTTTTGGGATATTAATTAATTCACCTTTAGTATTATGTAAGTTATAGACAAGCTCATCAAGTCCTTTGTCAAATTCAAACTGATCAGTATCCACACCATTATAGATGACTTTTGGAGTGGTCCCGGATGGTGCATTCTGACGCTTTCCGTATATAATATTAGGGCAGAGTAATGGGATTGAATCTCGTTGGCTTTTTGATACATATATGGTTTTATCTGCTAGTGCCATTAGTTCTCTTTTGCAGCTAAAGTTGGTTAATGTCCATCTACCCCAAAAGTGATCATCCATTTCATTTGACCAATAATATCCGCCATCCATTGGCGTGTGCTTGTCATAACCATTTAACTTATGGGCCTGTAAAAAGGCTTCCTTTTGTCTAGTTGACAATTGCTCAAAATCGTTGACACCAAGCTTTAATAATTCGTCTGCTAACCCCTTGTTTATCATTCTTTTATCTTTGCTATAATCTGAGTGGTCCGTATAGACAATGCGAGCCATTGGAAAATGGTCAAAAAAATCCGCCATTTTTAGGGGATCGCTTGTAGAATGAAAGGGAATAAAGTCACTGCCAAAATGCCAGCAATGAATATTAATGATATCAAATAACGCTAAGTTGGCTGGACTGATGTAAGATAAGTGTTTAAGAAAATCATTTCTATCTGCAAAATCAAACCTTTTGCTATCTTCATTGACTCGATAAAATTCAATCTCGTTGCTATCGAAGTAATTGACTAACATATAGAGGTTTGTGTCCTTATTGGCTAGTCCTTTGATTAAGTTATTTGTAACAGTAATTGCCCCTCCTTTAGACAGGTTGTCGCTATACACCATAAGTAATATATTGAACTTGCTAGGATCGAGTTTGAGTTCATCAAGTTCTTTGTCATTATATCTATTCTTTCCTACTGCTATGATATTGTGATTCGTGTAAGAAAGGGTTGGTCGGGTATTATTGGGGTTGACATGTTTTTCTAACCTAGTTAGTAATTCGGGTAGTGCATAATATTTATCGAAGCGAATGTCACATAAATAATTGACTTTATCCAGTAATGCTATGTCATTCATATTAAACATTAAACGAGATGCTTTTATATGAGCTAAGTCGTATGTATAGTTGTCAGTAATATTGCGTACAGATGCACAGCATGAATTGCTTTGTTCTATTGTTGTTATTAAGGTTGAGGCATGGTGGCTTTCTAAAACGTCTCCGAACTCAATTAGCACAGCATACTTCGCATTATATTTATAGGCAAAGCGCAAACCTTTATTGATCAGGGTTGCTTCATTGTAGGCTTCATCTGATATTAAGACAATGACGATTTCAAATAATCCATTTGGTTTGAGTGTGATGTTGTTCGCGTCATTTTCATGGTCTATGACTGAACGTATATAATCCTTGTATGCCAGTTTAATGGCTTCATACTCGTTTTGAGATGAAGTTATCACAACAGCCACAATGGATTTTCTGGTTTCTTGAAGTCTTATTGAAACCATGGTTTCTAATAAATTGTCTGTTAATGAAGGTAGGACAATATAGCATACGATGTCTTTGTTACCATCGTATATTTTGGTGAATTTTGGTCCGTTTGCTTCGGTTACTGTTTTGATACCTAGTTGTGTGGCTATTCTCTGGGCGATTATCTCCGCATCATCGGCTTCATGGTTTCTGCCTTTTTCCTTGAGTATGGCTGCTTTCTCCTTCCATAACTCGTAAATTGTATGTTGACTGTGCTCACCGTAGAAATCTTGGTGTTTTTGGTCAATTGTACCCATTTCATAATGATAGGGAATATCTTCTAACGCACCTAGGTTTTGGAGGTTGTTTTGAAAATAATTACTTGAGGTGAATTCGTTCAAAAGAGTCAGAAGGAGTAAGCCGGTATTTATTTTCATTGTATTTTCCTCGAACGGGTTTATTTGTCATATAAGTACTGAACCATAAGTTTTCGGGTATTATGTAGGGTGGGTAACGGGGTTTTGTTGCCCACCATCCCCGACATGGATTTAAAATCAATAACTTATGTAAAGAGTGCTGAATGTAGGATTAAATATCTATGTACAGGACAAAAAAATATAAATTATAAATTAAATGTAGGGTGGGTAAGTTCGTTTCGAGGAACTCGAAACGAACTTGCCCACCATCTGTGATACAAATTGCTTTGTAAATGTATGTCTTTTTCAACCCCGATTTGAAAACGGATAGGTGGATCAGGTTGCCCCTACCTATCTGTTTTCGTCGATACCCCAAGCTTTGCCTTTCGATGAGAGCTATAATGGTGGGCAAGTTCGTTTCTACTTCGTAGAAACGAACTTACCCACCCTACAGTTAATCTTTAATCTAAAGAGCAAAGCATTATATATTTTTAGTCCTGTACATAGAATTAAATATAGTATGTCAGATACATAAGTTGGCCTATAGTCTGAATCAAATCAAATGGTTAGGTAGTACTTTTCGCCAATTTATTTTTCTGAAATGCTATATCTAACATTTTTCTTAAGCTTTTTCGGTGTCCGGTGTGAATTCCATTTTCTATTGGCCCCCATGTTGGTGATCTGTATAATTGTTCCGGTTTAGGCTGATCAAAATGATCGTTAATTAAATTGTCGGCAACAAAAAACGCGTTTATCCCTCTGTTGTCGCATCCAACAAGAGTATATCCTTTTGTTGTGCTTAACTGAATCATGGCTGCGAGGCTTGCTCCAAAGTAGTTGCTCCCATCCCATACGCGTTGGCTGTCATACTCAACAACTTTGCTTTCATTAAAAGGGATGGTTGAATTGTATTCAATAATGACAACACGCGGTTCGTACTCTTTAATTGCATTCCAAACCCAGAGGTCATTAAAATCCAAGTCAATAGATAATAGATCAAATTTTTTAGGTACGTTATATTTCTCAAATAAGTGTTGAATATTTTCTGCTGTTATGAATTCCATTTGGATATTTGCTGGCGGGTTTTCGTGCCCATCCATCATTAATCCGGTCCATTCCTTCTTTTCACGAAGGTACCTAGTATTGCACTCTGTGCCATTTTCTACACCGAATTCTACAAAAAACTTGTTGGTCAGGCCAATTTTTGAAAAGATCGCATTGATGATGCCATCTTCACCATTCTGCGAATAAATCTTCCCTTCAAATTCATTAATGTTCTTAATTCTTGGCCTCAAATTGTATGTCTTTAAAAATTCAAGTCTTTGTTCTGTGTTTAGACTTGCAAAGCTTTCACTGCTGTATTGCTCGGCCAATATCTGCTGATATTTTCTGTTGACTATTTCTAGTTCTTTAATGTTGCGTTCTTGATCTGGGTACACTACTTTCGCCATTAAAAAACTGTTCGTAAATGCCTCTATTGTCATTGGATCGGTATTGAAATTGGTATCGTAAAAATCAGCTAAAAAATGCCAATTATAAATTCTAATTTCATCAAATAGTCTATTATTCGCAGGACTCAGTGAGGATAGATTGTTAAGTAATTCAGGTCTATTCTCAAATTCAAATCTTATGTGTTCATGGCCTACTTTATAGATGATGAGGTGCGTTGAATCCAGATCATGAACACACATATAGACATCCTGTTTTTCACTATTTGCTATCATTGTGGCTCTTTTTGACAATGAAGGCTCTGACCCTTTGGAAATATTATCCGAGTAACATACGATCAGGATATTTTTCTTTTGTGGGTGCAGTTTTAATTTGGCTAGAACCTCTATGTTGTATTTCTGTGTCCTTACCTTGACTAATTTATCCGGACCATAAGCGATTATCGGTTTATTAGGATTATCGATAGCGAGGTGATCTAATCGTAAGATCATCTCTTGTATGGTAGAGTATTTGTCAAATCGAGGATCACACAGGCCCGTTTTTCTTTCAAGCTCAATCAGAGCCTTGGTCTGAAACACTGTTCCTGATATATGTATAAAAGAGCATTGCTTTAAGTCATCAATACTTTCCTGATTATAATTATCCCTTGTGTATGCAGTCCATATTGCTCGTTTTGCTTCAACAGTGTATGCATTCATATCGATGAACTTGCCATCTTTGTCTATAAAGTGTAGATCGCAATGTACTAGGCTGGCATCGGTTTGTTCGATTGTGAAAGTAGTCATGTCTGAATGATTTCTTAATAAAATATCACCAGATTCAAGTAATCCAATATATTTTGCTTTGGAATAATAGGCCAAGCGTATGCCAAGATTAATTAATGTCGCTTTATTTGAAAATTCTCTGTCAGCACGAATAATGTTTATTTCAAACAGTCCGCCGGCTTTGAATGCCCCATTTACCTCGTGGTGGTTGCGATATTTGATGATTCGTATGCAATTCTTGTAATTATTTTCTATGCATTTTATTTCATCGTCTGATACAGCAACGATATTTGCAACGACTCTTTTTTTTGTAGCTTGCAGCTTGATTGAAGTGATAGTTTCTATGACGTGTCCATTTAAGGAGGGTATCACTACATAAGATATTACATTGTCATCTAATGTCTCATTAGGTTGGGGTTGCTGACTCCGTTTTTCATATTTTTCTTGAGTCAATATGCTGGTTGTTATCCATTTAACGTCACGGGCTTCATCGGTATATCCAAGTTTCTCAAGTAATGGTAATTTTTGCAGCCATAGATTATACGGCGTTTTATTATTTTGTTTAAAATATTCTATAAATTCATGTTTTACTATGCATTCTGCTGAGGGTATGCATACTCCGGTTTCACGTTGTTCGTAATTCCATAAATAGCTGTCAGATGTCAGTTCATCCAAAATGGTGAGTTGGTATGAATCATCTTCGCTTTGCTTTGCATTCAGTAATTCGTTAATGGTTTTTCTCATGATTGTTACCGGTTTTATGTTTAAGTGGTGCCGCCTCGCTCCCGAAAAATTTTGGGCTTTTCAGAACCCGTGTTTCGGGAATTCGCTTGGCTCATTCCCAAAACCAAAAGTCCTAATATTACCAGTCCAAAGTATAACACATACCCCGAACCTTGAGTGAGTGGTTCTTGCGATGAGCCAGTCGCACACACTCTTATTCACAAGTCTTGTCTGATAAGTCATTCTTCTCATCGTGGATGACCAAAACACATATCGTATTTGAGGGATCATCCCATTTGACCAATCCAACTTGCGCTTTATCATCGGTCTTATTTACCTGCGCTGGATCACACGCTTCATCACCGCAGGTGTATTCCGCATCGATGAAATAACAAGGATGTGACCCCATGATCCGTTGATCTATACCATTAGCATCAACACCTTCATTGCCGATCGGCAGTCCCCCATTCCATTGTTTAGTCGCCTTATTATAGACTAAG
>Ga0164318_10003759_pt1 | contig 14452 bp, 11 predicted proteins | sample GuaBasSedimGuay9_FD_113734 | JGI IMG/M metagenome (GOLD analysis project Ga0164318, IMG submission 113734) | Subseafloor sediment microbial communities from Guaymas Basin, Gulf of California, Mexico - Guay9, Core 4571-4, 0-3 cm | ecosystem: Environmental > Aquatic > Marine > Hydrothermal vents...
GTATTTGGACAATAATGAGATCAAACTCCAGGGAAGCATCGATAATTTATTAAATCCCCGGTACAACTTATTCATCACTGCCGACACCCTCGATCTGATGCACCTTTTGGAGAATTTTAATATCCCCCAAAAACAACTTGCTTCCGGAAGTATCACATTAGAAATGGCTATTACTAACCCTTCCACTCAACCCCAAATAGGGTTAAAAGTTTCCTCCCCTGCAATCCGATTCAATAACCATGTTTTCAGACGTGTATCTGTAGAAGCTGTTTACCGGAATAGTATTCTAAAATTGCAAAAACTTCACCTGTTCAACAAAAAACTTGTCTTATTTTCAGAGGGAACAATAGACCTGCGCGACGTCAAACCTCAACTTAGAATAAACTATCATATTCGGGGTAATCTTTTGCCGCATCTTTCTTCCTATGTGAGCAAAAACATTCAAACCATTCCAGTAAATATTAATGGTAAAATCTCCGGAACTTATCCCCAAATATCAAATCAGGGGCAGATTAGCCTTTGGACAAAAACTACCAAACAAGACTCTATTTTGTTCTCTGGAAGTATTGCCTACAAAAACAATGAATTAGAAACACAGTTGACATGCGCTACTTCCCCAACTACCTTGAATTTCCAGTGTGATTTTTCAAAAAAACGGCCTGAACTTGTCGGAAACTTACAACGGCTTGGTGGCAAGCTATGGCAGGTAGTACCCCTACCTTTCCAAAAACATTTTGCTAACACCATAGAAGCAGATGTCACAGTTAAGGGCGAATTCAGTGATCTTCATTTCACCATTATTACTCGCCGCAAACAAAGTACTCTCTGGGCACCAAATCTTTTCCAGATCAAAGGTAGATTACGCAGCCCTAAAAAGAATTTACACCATCTCAAGGCAAACATTACCTATTATCCTGATACTGGTGAGGTTATTCCAGGAAAAATTGACATTGTTTTTACTCCCCAAACTATTCAAATCAAAAAATATCAACTGGGTGATTTTTATCAGGCTGAGGGGAGATTGAGCCTTCAACAACCCAAGAACATCAAAGCTAATTTTCAAATCAATTGCGCCGAGTTGACCTACATCTTCGATGGATTGTTATTGGAATCTTCCTTTCCAGCTTATGGCAAGGTAAGTGGGCAAATCGACATTACCGGAACATTAGCTAAACCCCAGGTAAATGGGAAAATTACCTTAAAAGAAGGAATCTTCCATGGCTATGGTTACTACACAGGCAACTTGAGGTTCAATGTCTCCCAGAGTGTATTCGCTCTCGGTCAATTTGACTTGTATCGAGAGGGGAAAAAAATCCTTATTGCTACGGGAAACGTCAATATTCCTCACCAACAATTACAATTGTCTTTTCAGGGGAATGATGTAGATGTAAGTTCATTAATGCGAATTTTTTCTTCTAAGATTAATTTTCTACAGGGACGAACAAATTTCAGTATTGATGTCAACAACCATTGGAAAAATCCTGATATTTATGGTGAAATAACTATCAGGCAAGGACGAATTTTCTTTATCGAGTTCGATCAATTGCAGGCGCAGGTAGGGAAAACAGCCTTAGTCGAGCAAAACACCATAGATAGTACAGAAATAGGACCTGGGGTACAGATTCGAAGCTTTACCCTGACACGCAACAAAAAATACAACGTTGAAGGTAGCGGATTTTTGCCATTCTCTGGGAAGCAGGATTTGAATTTACAGATGAGCGGCAAGGGCGATATCCTGACACTGCTTCTGGATAACGTTTCTTTTTTCAAGAAGATTACCAGTCAATCAACATTCACCTGGGGCATTGGTGGTACCTATGATGATATTGTTTTCACTAAGGGAAAAGTCAAAATCTCGAATGGGACTTTAGAGTTAGAAACCGTAGCCAAGCAGATTGACCAAATTCGGGGGGAAGTAACGCTGGAGGCTGAAAATCAATTTCTTCATTTTCGGGATTTCACCGCTAAGATAAATGGCTCACCGGTACAAATAGCTACCTATTGGGGCAAGGTACCAGCACCTGGCTCGTGGGACCCACTGTTTATTCAAAGCTGGGGGCTCAATTTTGGCATAATTGGAATTGAAAGCATTGGTAAGGATGTACGATTGCACATTCCAGGTTTAATGAAACCCCATGAGGAGGGATGCTTTGGTTTTAAAGGCAGAGCGCCCCAAGAAAAGTTTTACATCGCCGGCCCGGCGGAAAACCCAGTAGTGCGGGGACGAATCTATCTACACGACGCCCGGATAACCTATCCTTTCTTGAAAGTAAAAACTGCAGCAGAATCTTCTAAAAAACCAAGTACAATCGAATCTATTTTGACAAGCCTCAATTGGGATGTAGAGGTAATTCCGGAGAAAAATGTCCATTACGTTAAGCGAATTCCTGGACTACTGGATAATGTATTGGTAAACTTAGCTATTGACACCCAGGTCAGTCGGTTGAAATTTTCTGGTATTATTGCAGATAATTCATTCCGAATCGAGGGCACTATTGAGTCCACACGGGGAAACATCGAGTATCTTGATTTAGACTTTAGCGTTGAGAAATTCGGAGCTGAATTTGACCGTAGCGATATCTATCCCGTTGTTTACGGACGGGCTCGTACCACCATTACCGATTCTACTGGTTTCCCCTACAATATTTTCCTGACACTTTACACTTACGACAAACGGACTCATGAGGAGTATGAGCGGGGACGCTGGGGTGAAGATATGCGCTTTCGTCTCTCCAGCGACAACCCCAATATTGGCAGTAACGAAGGCCAGATATTGGCGGCGTTAGGTTACTCAATAGAATCACTTCGCAATCGTACGGCCGATTTACTTGCCACCAGTACCGATAATCTGCTGTTTCGCCCTTTGTTTCGTCCGCTCGAACGACGTCTTGAACGAAAATTAGGGTTGGATGTTATCCGGGTTCGTTCCAGATTTGCTCGCAATCTTTTGGATTGGAAACACTATTCCGACATTCAGTTCGACCCTCGCTATTTGATTTTCAGAAAAACTGAGGTAATATTGGGTAAATACCTTAGCAACAATCTTTACTTGCTCTATTCTGGACAATTAGAAGCCGGGCTCGACCCACGATATCAAGAAAAAGGAATTGGACTAAAGCACACCTTCGATCTAGAATATCGCATCAGCCCCACTCTATTACTGCAAGTACAATATAATTATGATAGTTTACTATTATTGCAAAAAGAAGACACGCGAATCCAAATCCGTCACTCATTTGTTTTTTAGTTAGCGATTTACTAATATGGGAGGTTTAAAGTGTTACAGATTAAGGAAAAAATCTTTATATTTATGGCGATTCTTCTTGGTATTGGGCTGCTATTAAACACCAGTTATGCTCAGAGAAAAAGTGTTAAAATCTTGGGTCTTACTATTGAGGGTAATAAAACCACTGATGCCAAAATTATTAAGTTGACTTCTGGGCTTGCGGAAGGTCAGGAAGTTACCGGCGATATGATTCAAGAAGCTATTAAACGATTATGGAGCCTGGGCGTCTTTTCTGATATTCGTCTTTATGTGGACAAAGAGGTTAGAGACGGAATCTATCTTACAATAAAAGTCAAAGAATACCCCCGATTAGAAAAATATCAAATTAAGGGTAACAAAAAGATTAAAACTAAAGAAATTCAGGACAAACTGAATTTGTATCCTGGGCAGGTAATAAGTCCTAACCAAATTTTAAAAGCCAAAAAGAAAATTCTTAAACTTTATGAGGATAAAGGGTATCTTTTGGCTAAAGTAGAAGTTGATACTATCCATATTGGAAAAAAAGATCGTGTAGTGGTAGAATTTAGAATCAATGAGGGCAAAAAAGTAAAAATCAAAAAAATCAATTTTTACGGAAACAAACATTTTGACGACGGCAAACTAAAGAAGCAATTAAAGAAAACAAAAGAGAACAAATGGTGGTGGTTTGGTGGCGATTTTAAGCGCGATAAATACAAGGAGGATTTAGAAAATCTATTAGCGTTTTATCGGAAAAAAGGCTTTCGCGACGCACAAATTGTGAGCGATTCTATCTATTACGATGCCCAAAAAGAACATATGTTTATTGATATCACTATACATGAAGGAGAGCGTTACAGAATACGCAAGATTACTTGGGAAGGAAACAAACTGTTCAGTGCTTCAGAACTTGAATCTTTGCTGCCATTGAAAGAAGGGGATTACTATAATCAAGAAAAATTGAACAAGGGAGTCACAGAAAAGTTGGGCAGTTTGTATTATGACCGGGGTTACATTTTTGCACAAATTACTCCGCGCGAGATACCGGTAGGGAAAAATGTGCTCGATATTCACTTTACCATCCAGGAGCATAATCCGGTTAAAGTTCGCAAGATCGTGGTGAAAGGTAATACCAAAACCAAAGAAAAGGTAATCCGTCGAGAACTTAAGATATTCCCTGGCGATATTTTCAGTCGTGACGCCCTTATTCGCAGCCAACGGGACGTGTTCATTCTAAACTACTTCAGTGATGTAACCCCAAATGTTAAGCCAGTTGATGACAGCCATGTTGACTTGATAATCAAAGTAAAGGAAAAAACTACCGACACAGCCAATATGTCGGCCGGCTGGAGTGAGCGAGATAGATTGGTCGGTAGTGTGGGAATATCTATGAACAATTTGTTTGGTAATGGTCAAAGTCTGGGATTCGATTGGACTTTTGGACGTTACTATCGGAATTTTCAGATCAGCTTCACTGAACCCTGGCTTTTTGACACACCTACCCTGACAGGCTTTAATTTGTACGACACCAAACGGGATGCTTATTACGTGGGTTACAGTCAAAAAAGCCGAGGAGGCTCAATACGGATTGGACGTCGCTTCCGCTGGCCAGATAATTACTTCCGTGGTAACTGGGTTTATCGTTTAGACCGCACTGAATTAGGCGACTTCTCCGATTACATAAGAGAACGCAACCCTAACAACATTGCTACTGAACACTGGCCTTTAGTTTCAAGTACTATCACGCAAATTATTAGCCGCGATAGCCGCGATCGTCCGGAGTTTCCCACCACTGGTTCAATCCTATCCTTTTCAATCGAGTTTGCAGGCAAAATCTTAGGCGGTAATGTAGACTATCACAAATACACCTTCAGTCTAAAGAGGTTTTCACCTTTATTTAGTAAGTTTGTACTTTACACCGATACCGAAATGGGATTCATTGATGGATTTAGCTCAAAATCACGTATTCCCTACTTGGAGCTATTTTTTATCGGTGGTGATGGGCTATCGCGTTCTGTACCCCTTAGAGGCTACGATGACCCACTGGCTGGCGGTACGATCTACACTGAAGGAGGCCGAATATTGCTAAAGCAGTCTCTGGAACTGCGCTTTCCTTTTGCCAGCAATCCTACTGCCTACGGCATAATCTTCGCAGAAGCTGGCAATACTTGGTCTAATCTTAGCAACACCGACCCCTTCAACTTAAGACGCTCGCTGGGAATCGGAGCACGTATTTTTATGCCCATGTTAGGAATGATTGGGTTTGATTACGCCTATGGATTTGATAATTATGATGCCCATGGTAACCGCTTTGGCAAATGGAAACCACATTTCGTATTTGGAAGAGGATTTTAAACTCAATAGTAAGCTTGAGTTTTTTATGAAAGCTTATTCTTTGTGGAAAATCAAAACAATTTAAGCAAATTAATCACATTAACAAAATCTAAAGGAGGCTATTGTGAAACGAGCAAACATTATACTGGTTGGGATGATGGTATTAGCAGCGATGTTATTAGTTTCCCAAAGGAGTTTTTGTCAACTTAAGATCGGTTACATCGATTCGCAACGAATCCTGGAAAATTACAAAGAGGCAATTGATGCCCAGAAGAAGTTAGACGCTCAAAATGCTGAATGGCAAGAACAAGGAAAACAGATGCAACAACAGTTGCGCGATTTACAAGAACAGCTTGATTCCCAAAGTTTGCTTTTAAGTGCTGACAAGAAAGAGGAAAAGCAACGGGAGATTCAGGAATTGTATTTGAAGTTCCAACAGTTTCAGGTAGAAAAGTGGGGTCAAGAGGGCGAATATTTTAAATTGAACAAAAAATTAATGGAACCAGTAATCCAGAAAATAAATACAGTGATCGCAAAAATCGGCCAAGAAGAAAAATTTGACTATATCTTTGACACCGTTGGTGGTGGCATTGTCTATGCCAGCCCCGAACAATTAGATTTGACTGATCGAGTATTAGAGGAGCTGAACAAAGGAGTCGCTCTGGAAACTAAATCTACAGGTAAAAAATAATAATTATCCAAACTATGAATAGGATGAAGCTGGCTGAAATTGCTCGATGGGTAAATGGACGTCTAATTGGCGATGGCAACATTGAAATTACTGGTATTGCTCCGATAGAAACAGCAAAAGCTGGTGAACTATCTTTTATTGCCAACCCAAGATACAAAAAATTTCTGCAGACTACTTCTGCTTCGGCAGTACTAGTACCAGAGGGAAACTGGGATACTACGGCAGCTTTGATTTTTTGTCGAAACCCTTACCTTGCCTTTGCTCAATTAATGCGAGCCTTTTTTCCCAAAAAACACACCATCCAACCAGGAGTTCATCCATCTGCTGTGCTTGCCGAGGGTGTACAAATGGGGGAAGGCTGCGCTGTTGCTCCTCTGGTAGTGATAGAAAAAGGTTGTCAGCTTGGTCAAAACGTAATTCTCTACCCCGGAGTCTATTTAGGAGAGGGCGTTGAAATCGGCAACGAGGTGGTAATCTACAGCAATGTTTCTGTACTTGAAGGAGTAAAAATTGGCAACCGAGTAATCATTCATGCCAACTCAGTAATTGGTAGCGATGGATTTGGGTTCGTTCCTCATGAGGGACGGTACGTCAAGATTCCTCAGGCTGGTACTGTGGTAATTGAAGACGATGTGGAGATTGGGGCTAATTGTGCCATCGACCGTGCTACTTTGGGAGAAACCCGCATTTGTAAAGGTACTAAACTGGATAATTTGATCCAGGTAGCGCATAACGTACAGATCGGCGAGAATACAGTAATCGCTGCCCAAACAGGGATCTCTGGCAGTACTAAGATAGGAAACAATGTGACCATTGGCGGTCAGGTAGGAATTGCCGGGCATATTATAATTGGCGATCGAGTGGTCTGTGGTGCTCAGGCCGGAGTAACTAAATCTATTCCTGCAGGTACAGTCGTATCAGGCTATCAAGCTCGCCCGCACCGCCAACAACTCCGTATTGAAGCTGCGTTACAAAATCTACCTAAGTTGATAAAAAAAATCGCTGCTATGGAAACACAAATTAATAAACTCGAAAAACAGTTACAAAAAAATCAAAATGGTGACTAGATTTGGTGTTAACAACCTTAGCAAAAAAAGAGAAGCTGCACTGCTACCTCTGTTTATGTATACTCAGGAATTAAGATGACGGACTATCGAATTCATGAATAATTCAAGTTAGACCTTTAAATATCAGAGGAGGCTTTTAACTTATGCTCAAAAATCAACGTACGATTCAAAAACCGATTTCTCTGTCAGGTGTGGGACTTCACACTGGCAATCAGACCAATATGACATTCCGCCCAGCACCAATCAATACTGGCATTCGTTTTATTCGTACTGATCTGGAAGGAAAACCAGAAATACCAGCCGATATTGATCATGTTGTTGACTTGTCTCGGGGCACTACTATTGGAATAGATAATGTAAAAATTCATACAGTAGAACATACGTTGGCAGCTATTTACGGACTGGAGATTGACAATCTCTACGTAGAGCTGGACAGCAACGAACCCCCGGTTTTTGATGGCAGTTCTTTGCCATTTGTAGAAAAACTAACCGAAGCCGGCATTGTTGAACAGGATTCCCCCAAAGACTACTTGATTATCGATCAAACTATTACTTACAATGAAGAAGACCGAGGGGTTGATCTGGTAGTTATGCCTTCTGATGAATTTCGCATCACCTTTATGGTAGATTATCAAAATCCGGCTTTAGGGACACAATACACTTCTATGTATTCGCTAACTCAAGAATTTGTGAAAGAATATGCACCAGCGCGTACTTTTTGTTTTTTGCACGAAGTAGAAGACTTAGCCAAACAAGGTTTAATAAAAGGAGGCAATTTGGATGTCGGTCTTGTTATCATCGATCGTGATCTGGATGAGAATGAACTCAACCGTTTGAAAGATCTGTTGGGACTGGACCAAGACATCCACCCCAGCAATAATGGTATTTTGAATAACAAACCATTGCGTTTTAAAAATGAACCAGTACGCCATAAAGCCTTGGACTTGATTGGCGACCTGGCATTGTTAGGTGTTCCGTTGCAGGCTCATGTTCTGGCAGCACGTTCTGGTCACAAGGCCAACGTAGAATTGGTGAAAAAAATTCGCAAGATCTATGAAAAGAAACTAATTACTAAAAAATTTCAGGGGAAAGAACCCGAAAGCTGTGTGCTTGATATTCAGGCTATCCAAAAGGTCCTACCCCATCGCTACCCCTTCCTACTGGTTGATCGCATCATCGATTTCATCCCACAAGAGCGTGTAGTAGGAATTAAAAATGTCACCATCAATGAACCGTTCTTTAACGGTCATTTCCCCGGCCACCCCATTATGCCAGGAGTGTTGATCATCGAAGCGATGGCACAGGTAGGTGGCATCATGCTGCTAAATTCAGAAAGTAACCCAGAAAAAAAGCTTATTTACTTTATGGGGATGGACAACGTACGTTTTCGTAAGCCAGTACTTCCAGGAGATCAGATTCGCTTTGAACTTGATATGTTAAAATATCGCCGAACCACCTGCAAAATGGCAGGCAAAGCGTTTGTAGGAGATGATTTGGTGGCTGAGGCAGAGCTATTGGCAGCTATTGTAGATCGAGAGTAGAACTCGATTGTTTTCGGATTTTGCCACCAAGCATTTCAAACTGCAAACAGCTCCTCTCGCTACGCTTTTGTGAAATCCAACGGCAGATACCAAAATTTATTTTAGACGAACGGAGATTAATTGTGGTTCAAATTGATTCCCATGCTGTAGTCAACAGTAAAGCTGAACTTGGTGATGGGGTAGTGGTTGGCCCTTTCGCTATTATTGAAGATGATGTTCGAATTGGTGAAAATACTTGGATCGGTTCTCACGTGTATGTGGCGGCGGGAACTCGTATCGGGAATAACTGCAAAATATTTCAGGGAGCCATATTAGGCAATATTCCCCAAGACTTAAAATTCAAAGGAGAAAAAACTACCTTAGAAATTGGCGACGGTACTGTCATTCGAGAATATTGTACGATCCATCGAGGTACAATGGATCGCTGGAAAACCACCATCGGCAGCAATTCTTTCCTGATGGCTTATGTGCATGTGGCTCATGATTGCCAGATCGGCAATGGAGTAATTTTAGCTAATGCTGTTAACATGGGGGGGCATGTAGTAATTGAGGATTTTGCAGGTGTAGGTGGAATAGTGCCTATCCATCAGTTTGTACGGATCGGGCGTTATGCCTTCATCGGTGGAGGATTTCGAGTACCTAAAGATGTACCACCTTTCATTTTGGCTATGGGCGAGCCGTTACAGTTTGGTGGTTTAAACGTGGTGGGATTGCGTCGCCGCGGTTTCTCCGAAGAAAGACTACGCCCTCTGCGCCAGACCTACCGTCTGATTTATCGTCAAAATTTAAATGTCTCGCAGGCTTTGGAAAGAATTCGAAGTGAGGTTGAGCTAACTCCAGAAGTGAAACACGTTATTGAGTTCATTGAAAATAGCGAAAGAGGTATCATAAAATAAAACGATGGAATCCTGGCGGTTATTGACAACCTGGTCTATTGCTGGGCATGTGAATATGGCAATTGATGAAGCTATTGCTCAACAAGTAGCCGAGGGGGAAAGCCCCCCTACCGTGCGTTTTTACACCTGGAACCCTTACACTATCTCTCTGGGCTATAATCAGAAAACCAAAGAAATAAATTACCAAAGTTGCAAACGTGATGGTATTGGACTGGTGCGTCGTCCCACAGGTGGGCGGGCAATATTACATGCTGAAGAGTTAACCTACGCTGTAATTTTTGATTCTACAGCTTTATTTTTTCGCTCGAAAATCCTTGAAACCTATCTTCTTATTGCCCGTGCATTAGTGACTGGAGTACGTAGGTTAGGCGTTGGGGCAGAATTGGTTCGTTCTAACTCGGCTTCATCAACAAATCTAACAAAACCTGCATCAAGATTTCTTTGTTTTTCTACAGCCTCGGCTTTCGAAATCGTGGTTGAGGGTAGAAAGCTAATTGGCAGCGCCCAGCGTCGGTGGCCTGGTGTCGTCTTACAACATGGTTCTCTTCTCCTGGGGCACGCTCATCTAAATTTACCATATTACTTAAATCTTACTACTGACGAACAAGCACATTGGCGCAAAGAATTAGAAGCATCCACTATCTGCCTGAAAGATATTCTGCAACATCAACCAACTATTCTGGATGTGGTTGAAGCAATAACAGCGGGATTTGAGCAGATTTATGGCATTCAATTTCATAAGAGTGAATTGTCGCCCCAAGAACAGTCGAGGGCCGCTCAACTACTACACAAGTATCAAATAGAATTATGAAAAAAATTGCATTATTAGGTTCATCTGGTTCCATTGGGCGTAATTGTTTGAAGGTAATCGATAATTTCCCAGGTGAATTTCAAATTACCTGTCTGGCAGTACATCGGAGCTTGCAAACAGTTTATCAGCAGGCTGTGCGATACATGCCGCAAGCAGTGGTAATCACCGGAACACCTACAGACAAGTCCCTTCTTACTGATTTGAAGAACAGAGGAATCCGCGTTTATCAAGGACAACAAGCATTAACAGAATTCTTTGCTGAAGACGACTCCGATTTAGTAATCAATGCTCTTGTAGGAGCAGTAGGATTATTCCCTACTCTCGAGGCTATCCGGCGTGGGAAAACAGTGGCTTTAGCTAATAAAGAAACCCTGGTTATGGCTGGTGAAATTATCACCCAACGAGCTCAAACCGCAGGAGTAACTATTATTCCCATCGATAGTGAACACAGCGCTATATTTCAATGCTTAGTTGGAGAAAATCCGGAAAATATTAGGCGGATTATCCTTACTGCCTCGGGAGGTCCTTTCCTGGAACGAGATGTAAGCAGTTTCAACCACATTACTATCGACGAAGCTCTTGCTCATCCTCGCTGGGACATGGGCGACAAGGTCAGTATTGATTCAGCTACTTTGATGAACAAAGGTTTGGAGATCATTGAAGCCCACTGGCTGTTTCACTTGCCGTTAGAAAAAATTGAGGTAGTTATTCACCCACAGTCGATCATTCACTCTATGGTGGAGTTTATTGATGGTTCAATCAAGGCACAACTCAGTTTGCCTGATATGAAAATTCCTATTCAGTATGCCCTGACTTATCCAAAACGCAAGACTTCGTCAAGCCAATATCTAAAAATTGAAGATGTGCAATCTTTAACCTTTTTTGAACCCGATTTTGAAAAGTTTCCCAATTTACGATTAGCTATTGAATCACTCAAGCTGGGAGGTACTGCCCCTACAGTGCTGAATGCAGCTAACGAGGTAAGTGTGGAGCTATTTCTAAACGGCAAGATTTCTTTTACAGATATTCCTCGTTTGGTGGAAAAGGCTTTGCAGCAGCATGAGGTAGTTCCCCATCCCGATATTAACCAGATTCTAACAGCAGATCGATGGAGTCGTGATTTCGTATTACATTTGCAGGGGGGATAATCCCCAATTTAGTTTAATTGCATAACAACAAAGGAAACACGAGGATCCGATGACAACTTTACTGGCTACTATTTTTGTACTGGGGGTATTAGTTTTCCTGCACGAATTTGGGCATTTTATTGTGGCCAAAATAGTAGGAGTGCGGGTCAATCGCTTCTCTCTGGGCTTTCCACCTCGACTGATTGGCAAAAAAATCGGTGAAACCGACTACTGTATTTCAGCCATACCCCTGGGTGGTTACGTAAAGCTGGCCGGGATGATAGACGAAAGTCTGGACAAAACCCCGCTCCGGGGAGAACCCTGGGAGTTTCAATCCAAACCTTGGCTGCACAGGCTGGGAGTGATTTTGGCCGGGCCGCTGAGCAACTATTTAGTGGCCATTTTGCTTTTTGCTGGGTTGGTCCTGACAAAAGGTATCGGCTATGTTAAAGATACTACCGTGGGGGAGGTGATAAGCGAATATCCTGCTGAGAAGGCTGGCATCCGCGTTGGCGACAGGATTGTAGCTATCAACGGACAGCCAGTGACGCGCTGGGAGGATATGACCGAGATCATTCATAGCCGCCCAAATCAAGAAGTAACTGTAGAATGGGAACGAGATGGACAAAAGTTCGTAGCTGTGATCCACACACGTGCTCAGAAAGCTCCAGTAGATGGTGACATTCGTGAGATCGGCCTTATCGGCATTGGCCCAAAGGTTTACACTCGTAAAGTAGGCTTATTCTCAGCTATCGGCTATGGGGCGAAGCGTACAGTTTATTTGACCAAACTGATCTACGTGTCGTTGAAAAAAATAATCACTGGTACGGAATCGATCCGTTCGCTCGGTGGACCTCTGATCATTGCCAAGCTGGCAGGCGAAAGCGCCAGAACAGGATGGGATAGTGTTTTTGCTTTAATGGCTTTCTTAAGCTTGAATTTTGCTATTCTCAATCTATTACCCATCCCCGCATTAGATGGTGGGCATATGCTATTTCTTATCATCGAGGGTATCATCCGACGCCCTGTACCTACTAAGGTCAAAATGATAATTCAGCAAATAGGAATGGTAATCATCTTTGCCCTCATAATTCTGGTACTATTTAATGACATTCGTAATGTCTTCCTGAAGAAATAGAACCAAGTTTAAAAAGATTTGCTCGAAAAGGAGGAAAAAACTATGGTCAAATTGTTCGGTCAGGAATTTACCCGGCGGGAACTTATGCGACGCATCGGCGACGTATCCCAGGTTGGTGGAGTTAAACATTATTTACTCTGGGATGGGAACCAACAAGGGGTAGAAGCAGTTGATTTTCGTACTGGAACCGGATTCAGCTTTACCGTACTTCCGGGACGTGGAATGGACATTTCCTATGCCGAATATCAGGGAAAATCATTGTGCTGGCGATCTCCCACCGGTGAGGTTGCTGCTTCCTATTTTGAGCCTGAAGGTTTTGGATGGTTGAGAAACTTCTTTGCTGGACTATTGACCACTTGTGGCCTTTCCTATTTTGGTGAACCCTGTACCGATGAAGGTCAAAGCCTGGGTTTACATGGACGGGCCTCCAATATTCCTGCTCGCAACGTTTGCGCTGCCGGAGAATGGCAGAACGATGAGTATGTAATGTGGGTCACCGGAGAAATTCGTGAAACCACAGTTTTTGGTGAAAACCTCTGTCTGAAGCGAAAGATTTCTACCAAATTAGGAGAAAATCGGTTTTTTATTCAAGATAAAGTGGAAAATTTGGGCTGGGAAAAAACACCGTTGATGGTCCTTTATCATTTCAACGGGGGTTACCCAGTAGTAGATGAGGGCGGTCGACTGCTCTGTCCCAAAGTTTCATTTGTACCACGCGACGAAGATGCTAAAGTCGAAGCCGAGAAACACGATCAATTCTTGCCACCCACGCCGCATTTCCGTGAACGGGTCTATTACATCGATTGCAAACCGGACGAGGAGGGAAACGTCTATGCCGCCTTGGTGAATAAGAATTTCAATCATGGCGAGGGTTTTGGCTTTTATATTAAATATAAAAAAGAGCAGCTCCCCGTGTTAGTGGAGTGGAAGATGAATGGAGAGGGGCACTACGTGGTAGGAGTTGAGCCTGCTACTAATAGGGTTGAAGGCCGACACAAAGAGCGCACCAGTGGCACGCTGAAATTCCTTGAACCAGGGGAAATCTGCCATTTCGATTTAGAAGTCGGGGTGCTATCTTCTAACGAAGAAATCGCTGAATTTGAACGGAAGATCAATAATGTTATTAAAGGATGAAAGTTACTATCGCACAACTGAACCCCGTTGTAGGAGATATCGATGGCAATTTAGCAACGGTAGTAAATACATTCGAGCGGAGGACTTAGCGTTATTTCCGACGTGCCCAAAACAATGGTTTATAAATTGGCTCACTACGTAAATAGGAACTCGGAAATAATCCCGAAGGAGATCATCGAAAAACCGCCATCAGCAGAATTAAAGCCCAATCAAAAAGACCAGGATACATTACCTCCATATGATATCCTTGATCAAATACTTCATTACTACGTAGACGAAGGTTATTCCATGAAGGATATCCTTAATTTAAACCTGGATCCTGAAATAGTAAAATGGGTGATCCAAGCCGTCAATAGAAATGAGTATAAAAGGCGACAGGCAGCTCCGGGTCTTAAAGTGACTACCAAGGCCTTCGGAATAGGAAGAAGGATGCCTATTGCGGCAAAATACGAAGCTTAACTTGATTGTA
>Ga0164318_10003760_pt1 | contig 14451 bp, 12 predicted proteins | sample GuaBasSedimGuay9_FD_113734 | JGI IMG/M metagenome (GOLD analysis project Ga0164318, IMG submission 113734) | Subseafloor sediment microbial communities from Guaymas Basin, Gulf of California, Mexico - Guay9, Core 4571-4, 0-3 cm | ecosystem: Environmental > Aquatic > Marine > Hydrothermal vents...
ACTCCGGGAGTAGCCACTCCGGGAGTGGCTACTCCCGGAGTGGAATGGGGCTTATTCAAGTGTCAAATGTTTAATTGACGCTAATTTTTTTTGGTAATCCTTTCGATCATTGACAAATTTTTCGTATAAAACAGGATCCATGTTGAAATAACCGGAAAATTCGCACAATTTATCACGTTTTGTGGCCAGGTCTAAATACTCCTTATATGAAGAAAATTCCCAGTCTTTCGGATCATCAACCAGGGAAGCAGTTGTTGGATTCAGATGTATATATCTGGTTAGATGAAGGAATTGATCATCGTCTTTTACCAGGACGTTCTTAAATCTTCCTTCCCAGAGCGGCCCTTTCCGTTTATATTTCTTATTGAAGTATTTAGTATAACTCATCAAGATAAGCCGCTGAAAGTTATAAATCCCGTTCTCGGTAAGCTGTTTAAGAATGAAGTGGATATGAGTGGGCATAAGGCAATAAGCAAGTATAGCTACCAATCTTTTCGAAGGATCAAGCAGCCCAGACATGAGAAGTTCATGTTTTTTGTTAAGCTCTTCATATAGGGAAAATTTAAAAGGCGGGCTTTCAGTATTGTAAAAAAGCATTTCATTCATCATCCTTCCGTAATCCCTGATACAATTAAAAATATTAAATCCAGCAATACTTTTACTAAAAACATGATATATCCCATCATTCACCAGCGGTACTTTCCTGTAAGACATAACAACTCCTTTTCTTTTGGTTAAATTTTGTCCACCTACTATATAAGACACAAAAACCCGCAATTTTCTTTCAAAAAAATTCCACTCCGGGAGTAGCCACTCCGGGAGTGGCTACTCCCGGAGTGGAAATGGGTGGTGGGGAGGAGCTTGACTTCTAAAAAAGGCGCTGATATAATTAGGGAACTCCGGGAAGTAGCGCAGCCTGGCTAGCGCACCTGCTTTGGGAGCAGGGGGCCGCGGGTTCGAATCCCGCCTTCCCGACCACTTTCGGAACAGAGCGCGGATGTGGCGGAACTGGCAGACGCGCTGGCCTTAGGAGCCAGTGGTTTTACCGTGGGGGTTCAAATCCCTCCATCCGCACCAGATATTTTATACAGTGCGCCCGTAGCTCAGCCGGATAGAGCATCTGCCTTCTAAGCAGAGGGTCACAGGTTCGAGTCCTGTCGGGCGTGCCATTTCCAGTTAATAACCTCATGACGATCTCAGATAACAGCAGATCCGTCCGGGAGATAGAAGCCCGGCTGTCCGAAAAGCTGCCCATAAAGCTTGGCGTTAACAAAAAGAACGAGCTGGGCAGGCTGGTTTATGAGATATCCCGCGGCCGCGGCCTTAGCCCTGAGGATGTCATCCAACAGGCTGAGATAGACAGGATCATCGACTGCGGCAAGAGCGGGCTTTTTCATAAAGTCAAAAGAACGCTTCTTGGGACACGTTACCCTTCTTCAGGGCCGGATGACGATCCCCACATCATGCCCGTTAAGATAGACCCGGCCCGCAAAGAGTGTCCGGTATGGGATCTCTCGCTTGATCCCCGGACGATCTTCGTCGAGAAAAGCGTGCGGTCCTTCAAATGGACGGAAGATTTCACGCGGAAGTTTCCCCGGGCTGAGGTCGTGGAAGTAAAAGACAGCAGGGACGTTGTCAGGGAGGTATCCACGTCTGACCCTGTTTCCATGTACGACTCGAGAAGGGACAGGGTGCTTCTTGTGCGCGCCAGATCAGGGTTTGTGAAGATATGCCCGTGCACAAAAGGATATAAGAGGTGCGGGTACTGGATCCTGAACGTCGGGTTCGGCTGTCCGATCGATTGTTCTTATTGCTATCTTCAGATGTACAGTAACGCGCCGGGCCTGATCCTGCCCGTAAACATCGACGATTATTACGGACATATCGAGCGCTTCGACCGGCAGGTAAAGGGGAGGACGCGGATCGGCACGGGTGAATTCACGGATTCCCTCGCCCTGGACATGTATACCGGTTATTCCACGCGCCTTATACCTTTTTTCCGTAAGATGCGGAACCTGGTCCTTGAGCTGAAGACCAAAAGCGCGAACATTGAGAATGTCTTGCGGGAAGAACCTCATGAGAACGTTGTCATATCATGGTCGGTAAACCCGCAGGATATTGCCGATCGGTATGAAAAAGGCAGTGTCACTATGGCCCAAAGGTTAGACGCTGCCGAGAGAGCCGCTGAAAAAGGATATAAAACAGGTTTTCATTTCGACCCCGTCATATATTCCGAAGGGTGGGAGGACGCGTATAAAGCCGTTGTAGAGGATATTTTCTCACGTGAGGCTCTCAGAAAGAACACCGTATGGGTGAGCCTCGGGACCCTGCGTTATACGCCCGGATTCAAACAGATAGTCGAACAGCGGTTCGCGGAGAACCTTATGTTCTACCAGGGCGAATTTTTTGTTGATACGGACGGTAAACTGCGCTACCCCAGGGATGTCCGCATAGACATATACAACAAAATGATAAGCTGGATCATGTCCTTTGACACTTCATGCTGGATATATCTCTGCATGGAGCCTGAAGAGGTCTGGAAAAAGACCATTGTTCCACTCCGGGAGTGGCCACTCCCGGAGTGGAACAGGTAGGGATGAAAACCATGGATATAAATGAGATCGACAGGCGTATAAGCGAGATCGCGCAGGAGATCGATTTTTATTCGCTCCTGACACCGCTCAACCGGGAAGAGGAGAAAGAAAAGTTCTTTGACGACCTCACTAAAGGGCAGCCATATAACCCGCTATTCCGCTACAAGTACAGGGACAGGCGGCTGGACGGTAAAAGGGAATGGCTGGAAAAGGCACAGGCCGCTCTTGAGAGCGAGGATGATATCCAGCGGATACTGGTGAAAAAGGTGGACTTTATAATAACCCAGCTTGATCTCCTTGAGTGTGATGACACGCGTTTCAGGGATATTGCCGCGGGGTTATACGGCATACCGGACACGGAATGTCTGAAGCTGGCAGAAAGCATACTTTCAGAGAGCCGGGATCAGGGATATACCTTTCCGGAGGAGACAGTGACGCCTGATGAAATGGCTTCCATACTGCGCGAAGATATGGAAAACAGAAAGATCCCATGGAAATGCGTCTTAAGCGGCAAGATCGTTCCCAAGATAACCGTTTCAGGCAAAGACAGCACAATATACATCAATTCGGGCGTCAATTACACCGCTGAAGAAGTGCAGCGGTTAAAAGTCCATGAGATACAGGTGCATGTGTTTCGCGGCGCTAACGGCGCCGCCCAGCCGTTCGGGATATTCCGTGAAGGGCTTGCCGGCTATGATGAGACGGAAGAAGGCCTGGCCATGATATCCGAGGATATCGCGGGATGCCTTAAGATAGACCGGCGCCAGGAAAAACTGTACGCGGGCAGGGCCGTATGTGTGGATTACTGCATGAACGGGACGTTTTACGAGACGTTCACGCGCCTGCGCGAGTTCTTCCCGGATTATCTGGCATACCGCCTGGCAGAGAGGGGCAAAAGAGGGCTCAGGGACACTTCCCAAAAGGGAGGCTTTACAAAAGGTTTCCATTATATCAGCGGATGGATAAAAGTGCGGAAGTATGTTGAAGAAGACGGGGATTTGAGTATACTTTATGTTGGTAAAATAGGACTGGGGGATGTGGGCGCTGTCAGGCGTCTTATAGATAAAGGCGTGCTGACTTTGCCCAGGTATTTGCCGGAATTTATAAAATAGTTTTTCGCGCTCAGTCTTCGGTTTTCGGCAGCGGCACAGCGACATGAAAAAGATAGCCAACTATTTGCGGGAAAAATACGGTCCGTGGGGATGGATGGGCCAGCGCGCGCACGATGCCTGTGGTATCAACCGTATCCTGCCGCTGGACTTCATCATAAGCTGTGATTACGGGATGGACGTCCCGTGCTATTTCCGGGAGGACGATGTTTTTTCCGTGGAAAAGCGGAAGGGCGTGCGTAAAGACTGGTCGAACGAGGACCTGAACGCGAATCTTAAGGGGGCCCTGGGCTGCGAAATATTCCAGCGGTGGAACAGTTACGAAAGACCGGTGAATCTTCTCTGTTACCGTTCCGTTAGACGGCTGGAGAACGGCAATAGCCGGCTGCTGTGGAAGCCCAGGATATACGCGGTGCCTGAAAGGTTGAAAAGGCGTTTTGACAACAAGGTGCTGCTTTACAGGAACCTGCCGTTGCTTTCTATGCCGAGAGTGCCGGGAAGGGTGGATAAACCCGGGAACGCCACGTTTAACGGCCTGCGCAGGGAGCTGTCTTTGCCGTTCGTTATACAGTTCCCCTCCGGGTCAAGCGGGCATTTTACCTTTATTATCCGGGAAGAGAAAGAATACAACAGGGTCCGGAAAGCGTATCCGGATTCCACGGTCATTATGAGGAGGTACATCGACGGTTTCTCGCTGAACGTCAACGCGGTGATCATTTCCACGGAAGATGGTCCTAAGACCGTTTGTTCGTTCCCTTCCGTGCAGATCACAGGGCGGCCGGAGTGTAGTAACTTCCCGTCGTCGTTCTGCGGCAACGATTTCGCGGCCGCATGTGATATTGACCGCGGAATGATCAGGCAGGTGGAAAGCCATGTACGTATTATCGGGGCATGGATGGCCGGAGCCGGGTTCCGCGGCGTTTTCGGCATGGATTTTGTGGTAAACACCGGCACAGTGTATCCGGTCGAGATAAACCCGAGATTTCAGAATTCGACTTCACTCTATACTGTCCTCAGTGCCGTGTCGCAGTCCCGCAGGGGAACGCTTTTCCTGCTGCATATCGCTGAATTTCTCCAGAGTGAAGATGAAGTGATACGAAAGTATCTGCGGGAGTTTCCGTATCGCGACCTTATGCGGTCCTTGAAAGGGTGCCAGGTCATCCTGCATAACCGGATGGAAAGGAACATTGTAACGGGAGAACTTTTGCCCGGGGCTTACCGTCCGGGAAACCAGGGACTGACCTTTGCCCGAAAAGGCGCTTCCCTCAAGGCCTGCCGCGATTCGAACGATATCCTGGTAACCTGCGGCGTGCCGAAACCATACACGGTGGTCGAGCCTAACGCGCCTATCTGCAAGATACAGATGCGCAAAAGCGCCCTGGACCCCGCGACTAAGACAAAACTTTCAGCCGGCGCGAAAAGAACAGTAGCCGGCGTGTATAAAAAATTAGGCCTGCTGGCCGCGGACAAAGTAGAAATGGCCGGTTCCACTCCGGGAGTGGCCACTCCCGGAGTGGAACCGGGTAGATGAATATGATCGAGCGGGATCCGAAATATTACGTTACGGGATACAAAGGGGAAGACCCTTACAAGGCGCCGTTCTATCTCCGGGCGCTGGTATTTGACGGGAGAGAAGGCGATTTTAATACCGCCCTTGTCAACGCGTTCAACGGTTTTTTGCAAAAGCAGGATAGATTCTCAAAATATTGTCTTGTCCCGGACAGACCGGCGCAGGGAAAGATTCCCGCGAAAATAGTCGTTATAAACGCTTCACATGATGACCTGCCGACCTCGGACGAGACAGCGCGTATATTTGAGGATCTATGCAGGGAAAAGGGGCACGCCATCCCCGCGAAGGTCGTTAACACCCGTGAAGAGCTGATGAAAGAAGTGAGCGAGAACCCCGGCCAGACCCTTGTCATGAGCCAGTGTGTGGATAAAAACGTGTATAATGTCACCCTGGCGGAAGAGCTGGACAGGCGCGGCACAGTGACTGTCCCGGGCAGGATCACCGCGCCCGGAGGCGTCTTTTCGGACAAGGACAGCACTTACCGGCTGCTTTCTGATGGGGGCAGGGACTGGGGGAGCGTTGCCAGGTACAAAAAGATATCCGTTGAAGGAAAAAACACAGAAGACGTTGCCCGCGGTATTTTCACGGCCATAGATGAACTCCAGCGGGAGACCGGCCAGGCCACCTTTTTCGTCAAACCGCATGAGGGCGGCGGAGGGCTGGGCGGTTTCCGTGTAACGAAAACAGAGAACGGGTACATCATCCCGGATCTTTCCAAGGTCACAGGGGATGTTTCGGATATCCACCCCACTTTTATCGATTTTGACGTCACCAGCGAGGCCAGGCTCCGGGAACTTCTATGGATATACCGGCTTTTTGCCTCGGATAAGCACATGGCCGCGAATTATTTGAGAACAGAACTGCCTGTTTCCGTGGTCCCTGACAGTGATGACAGAGAAGGCATGCGCGTGCTTAAGGAATATATTTTGGGAAGCGCGGAAAAACAGAAGCGCAAACTGTTCGGCATGGTCATGACTGGTGATGAGGCCCGCACACAGCTGGCCGAAGCGATCAGCGTCTTTGAAGCAAAATTCAGCCGGCGGTATATCCCGCTGGTCAACGAACATATAGATTTCGGGTTATGGGGGCTCAGGGCGCATTACCGCCTTTCCGGCAGGGGCCCTGTGCTGGAGACCATGTACCACAGGGTTTTTCAGCTGGGTTTCACGGAAGAGGGGCTGGGATACCTGGGCTCTGACAATATTTCCAACAAACAGACAGGCGATCTGGAGATACTGCGGCTGGGCCCTGTAAACGAGATAATGCTGGCGTCAATAGGCGGGGAAACAGCGCTTTTTGAAACCCTTCTTGAAGGAGCTGAAGCGCTTATCGCCCTGGCGGAACTGGTCCCGGAACAGGAGAGAAACCGCGTCCCATTACGCTTGCAGATCGACCTGGCCGCTGTTTCCCGTCGTATAGGCGAAGGCAACGCCGATACAGCCAGAGGCCTGTGCCTGGCCTCGCGGTGGTCGGAATTCGTCCAAAACGCGCGGGAATGGCTGGAAGACAGCCTGGCCTATTACGCTTGGAAGAAAACCTGATTCCACTCCGGGAGTAGCCACTCCGGGAGTGGCCACTCCCGGAGTGGAATCAGGTATCGGAGGAGACGATGAACTCGGTTTGGATAGTATTGATCTCGTTCGCGGTGTTCGGCGCTGCTTACAGGTTTTACGGCAGATTTATCGCTAAAAGGATCTTCCGGGCGGATCCGGACAATCCTGTTCCGAGCGAGGAGTTGCGGGACGATATCGATTACGTGCCGACGAACAAGGAGATCCTTTTCGGCCATCATTTTGCTTCCATTGCCGGGACCGGGCCCATAGTCGGGCCGGCGATCGCTATTATATGGGGATGGGTCCCCGCCCTGGTCTGGATCATCCTGGGCTCTATTTTCGCCGGCGCGGTACATGATTACGCGGCGCTGATCATGTCAACCCGGAAAAAGGGGGTATCGATCGGGGAATTGTCCAGGGAAGTCATCAACCCGCGCGTAAGGATACTTTTTCTTTTTGTCATACTTTTCGCTCTGTGGGTAGTAGTGGCCATTTTCGGGATGGTGATGGCCGTTATCTTTAATATGTATCCCCAGGCGGTGCTGCCGGTATGGATACAGATCCCCATAGCCATGACCGTGGGATGGCTGGCATACAGGAAAAAGTTCAATATGACCGTTATGTCGGTAATAGCGGTCATCCTTATGTATGCTTCGATGGTGATCGGCGTGCGTATGCCGCTTGTTATGCCCGCCCTCTGGGGTTTAAGCCCCATGGCCATCTGGATCATCCTGCTCTTTTCATACGCGTATTTTGCCTCGGTCCTGCCTGTATGGAGCCTGCTCCAGCCGCGGGATTACGTGAATTCGCATCAGCTGATAATAGGGCTCGCGCTGATCATGCTCGGCGTGATTTTCGCCCGCCCGGTAATGGTAGCTCCCGCTCTTCAGATGGCCCCCGCAGGGGCACCGCCGATACTGCCGTTTTTGTTCATAAGCGTAGCCTGCGGCGCGATATCGGGTTTTCACGCGCTTGTGGGTTCAGGCACCAGTTCCAAACAGCTTAAAAGTGAAGAAGACGTCCGGTTCATAGCTTATGGCGGGATGCTTACGGAAGGGCTGTTAGCTGTTCTGGTGCTCGTAGCGGTAGGGGCCGGAATAGGCATGTACGTGAAAGCCGGCAGCGGCGAGGTCCTGCGGGGAGCTGCGGCATGGCAGTATCACTACTCAAGCTGGACAGCGGCACAGGGATTGACCGCCAAGGTGACCGCGTTCGTGAACGGCGCGGCTAACATGCTCGGCGCTCTCGGGATCCCGCTCAGGTACGGACAGGCGGTCATCGGCGTGCTTATCGCGTCGTTCGCGGGCACAACGCTGGACACAGCCACGCGTATCCAGCGCTATGTCGTCACTGAACTGGCCGTGGACTACAATATCAGGCCGCTGCAGGGAAGGCACCCGGCAACTGCCCTGGCAGTCCTGGCAGCCGCGGCTCTGGCGTTCGCCCAGGGCGGCGGAAAAGGCGCACTTATCCTCTGGCCCCTGTTCGGGACAAGCAACCAGCTTCTCGCGGGGCTGGTGCTTCTCGTAGCCTCGGTATATCTTATAAAAAAGGGGGCGAACGCGTGGCCGACAGTGGTGCCTATGCTGTTCATGATAATAACCTCGAGCTGGGCCATGCTGTCCAACCTGGGGCGATTTTTTAATTCCGGCCAGTGGCACCTGGTCGTTATCGGCTCGCTGATACTTTTGCTTGAAGCCTGGATGATCTTCGAGGCAGCCGTATGCATAAAAACCCAGTTCCACTCCGGGAGTGGCCACTCCGGGAGTGGCTACTCCCGGAGTGGAACTGGGTCAGCGCGCCCGTAGCTCAATGGATAGAGCAACTGGCTTCGAACCAGTAGGTTGCAGGTTCGAGTCCTGCCGGGCGCGCCAGTCCTGAACCACTTTTACATCGGTGTAACTGTTGGAAATATGTTCACATTGTTGTTATAATAAGCTGATATGATCCATTTCAAAGGTAAAGACAGGCAACTCATAGTAGTATCGAACAGACTCCCTTTTAGCAGGCGCAGAGATAAAAACGGCAAGTTTGTCTGGGAAAAAGCTGCCGGCGGGCTGATCACCGCTATGGAGCCTATCCTTCAGGACACCAGTGGAATATGGCTCGGCTGGGACGGTGTTATTTGTGAAGACGCGAAAGAAGAAAAATTAAGCTTAATTGACATAAAAGATATCGGGTTAAAACAGAAAAACGCGGAAAGATCGTATCAGATAGGCTGTGTTCATTTAACCAGGGTCGAGTATGAGGAATATTACAATCATTTTTCCAACGGTACGCTCTGGTCGCTTTTCCATTACTTTTTTGAAAAGTGTTTTCTCGATTACAGTTCCTGGGATACCTACCGCAAAGTAAATGAACGCTTTGCGCGTTGTATCGACGAGATCAGCTCAAAGGATGATATTGTATGGATTCAGGATTTTCATCTTTTCATGACCCCTTATTACCTCAGGCAGTTAAGGCCGGCCCAGGAAATACATTTTTTTCTTCACGTTCCTTTTCCTCATATCGATATATTCTCGATCCTGCCATGGCAGAAACAGATACTGGAATCGCTTCTCTGCTGCGATACAGTGGGTTTTCAGCACAAGGGATACATGCGCAATTTTGCCGGCGCGGTAGATCTTTACAGGAAAGAAAAAAAACTTTTCAAGAAAAAAACGCTTGAAGAAGGGATCACGACCCATTCTTACGTAAATCCTATAAGTATAGATTTCGATCTTCTGGACAGGACCTCACGGGATACCGAAGTCCGGGGGATGGTAAGCGAAATAAGGTCTAAGGCCTCTTGTCCAAAACAGATAATAGGGGTTGACCGTATGGATTATTCCAAGGGCATCAAGGAAAGGCTGCTCGGCCTGGAAGTGATGCTTGATGATCACCCGGAGTTGAAAGAGCAATTTTTTTATTATCAGCTTATCATTCCCAGCAGGGAAGAAGTCGGTGCTTACAGGAATATTAAAAAGGAAATCGACGAAATGATCGGCAGGATTAACGGGGAATTTTCTACGGGATTCTGGGCGCCCATACATTATAATTATGGGACGCTCGATTTCAAGGAACTTGTCGCTCTATATATGGCATCGGATGTAGCGCTCATCACACCCCTGAGGGACGGGATGAATCTTGTCTGCAAGGAATACGTCGCGACGCATTCCGATAACGACGGGATCCTCGTACTTTCCAAATTTGCGGGCGCCATAGCTGAGATAAAAAACTGTCTTCCGGTCAATCCATACAGCATAGAGGACATCGCGAGCGCCATCTATCAGGCCCTTAATATGCCTAAAAAGGAAAGAGAAAAAAGGATGAAAAGAATGCGCAGGAATATCAAATCCAATAATATCACAACCTGGCTTGAGAACTGCCTGCGGAATTTCCGGTTATCGCCGATCAGCCTTCAGCCGGGAGAAGAGAAAAACAGGCCGTATGAGACATTTGATTAAAGAATGGAAGAGGATAACCGGAGAGATAAAAGACGGTTATCTTTACCTTTTCCTTGATTTTGACGGGACGCTTGCCCCGATAAGGAAGCATCCCCGGGAGGTCAAGCTGGGCCGGGGGATATACAACGTACTCAAAAAGCTTGCCGGCGCGGACAACGTAAGTGTGGCCATAATAAGCGGCAGAAAATTGAGCGAAGTCAAAAGGATAGCCGGCCTCAAGGGCATAATGTATGTCGGCAACCACGGCCTCGAAGCTGCCGGCCCGGGCATGGATTTCAAGCTCCCATCGGCAATAAAAGCACAAAAGACCATCAGTGTTCTCAGGCGAAAACTCAGGGAACGCCTCCGGTGTTTTAAAGGCGTGCTGGTTGAGGATAAAGGACTGACCCTTAGCGTACATTATCGAATGGCAGACAAAAAAAACTGGGAAAAGATCGCGCGGATATGTATGACAGCGGCAGAACCATACAGGAAACAGAGGAAGATCAGGATCACCGCGGGTAAAAAGGTATGGGAAATACGCCCGCCGGCGGCATGGGATAAAGGACGCATGGCAGAGAAGCTTTTGAACCGGAAAAAGCGGGAATTGAAAAGAAAGGTGATCCCGTTCTGCATGGGGGATGACAGGACCGACGAGGACGTTTTCAGGCGGTTTAAGAACACCGGATATACCGTGAAGATCACAAAAAAAAACCGTGAAGCCAGCATGGCGGATTATTATCTGAGAAATGTCCGTGAGGTGAGTTTCTTTTTGAGAGAGATATATTCATTGCGGAGGAGGGCCTGAAGATATGTTTGATGACAGAAGCAGGGAGTACGGCAACCAGTACGTTCCGTTGAAGCCGGTTGATATAGACCTGTATGAGCCCTTTGTGGGCAGGGAATTCCTGGACGATCTTAAATTTATGGCCGAACCCCTGCAAAAGAAGGTATGGGCGAATATCAATTCGACTTTCATCGGCGGAGGCGTGGCTGAGATGCTGCAGAGCGTAGTGCCTTTTGCCAGAGGGTTAGGGGTTGACGCGAGATGGTTCGTCATAGAAGGCAGTGATGAATTTTTCAGCGTAACAAAAAAGTTCCACAACCTTCTCCAGGGTGTCGACCAGGATATCACTCTCAGGGAAATATTTCATGCCTATCTCGACACGATCGATGCGAATACAAGGGAAGTCAAGGTCGTGGGGCACATGGTCACCATCCATGATCCGCAGCCTGCCGCTATTATAATGAACGGCAACGTTTACGGGCATATTTACTGGCGCTGCCATATAGATACTTCGAACGCCAGCCGCAGGATATGGCGGTTCCTGCTCCCTTATATCAACCAGTATGAAGGTGCCATTTTTACGGCTGAAGAGTTTTCCCGGGAGAATATACAGGTCCCTTCTTACCGGATAAGCCCTTCCATCGATCCCCTCAAGGTAAAGAACAGGCGGCGGACGCGGAAGCAGGCCCTCAAAGCGCTGGCGAAAGTGTTCAACGAAAATAACATTGATCCGGAAAGGCCTATCGTAGCGGCAGTATCGCGTTACGATATACATAAAAACCAGAAAACCATCATAAACGCTTTCAAACTCTTGAAGAAGAATCTCAGCGGCGGTATCCACCCGGTCCTGATCATGGCAGGTAATTCCGCCGTTGATGACCCCGAGGGCATGAAGACGTATGAAAAGATAAAGGAATGCGCAGGAGGCGAAAAAGATATACACCTCCTGTTGAATGTTGAGGACAACGATGAGGTGATAGGGGCCCTTATGTCAGTTGCTGATTGTTTCGTCCATATTTCCACCAAAGAAGGGTTTGGCCTCGTCGTTTCCGAAGCCATGTGGCAGGGAACACCTGTGGTGGGAAGCAAGGTGGGCGGGATAATAAAACAGGTCACGAACGGGCATAACGGTTTTCTTGTTGAGCCCCATGAGACGGAAGAAGTGGCACGCGCCATTAAGTCGATCCTGGAAGACAAGACCCTGAGAAAAACTCTGAGCAGGAACGCCAGGCAGACTGTGGCGAGCCAGTTTCTGCTTCCGGCCATGGTTTATAAGGAACTCATGCTGATGAGGTACAGCCTTGAAATCGACAACAAGATCCCCGAGTTCAGGATGAACAAGCTTACATATAAAGAGATATCCCAGGCTCTTTACGGCAGGACAGTCTGGCCCTTTTCTACCGACGATTTAAAAAAGCGCATAGAAATTATCTGGGAGGGGCTGGAAAAGTAGAGGTAAAAATGTTTTTTTATGAAGAGATATTGCGGGCATTTCAAAAACAAAAAGTAAAATATGTACTTGTAGGGGGAGTCGCCGCTAATCTTCTCGGTTTGATGAGAAGTACCGCTGATCTGGATATTCTTGTCGAAATGAGTGATGACAATCTCAAAAAGATCGTCAAAATCCTGAAAAGACGCGGCTATTATGTCAAACAGCCGGTTGATCCGATGAAGATCGCGGATAAAAAGACAAGAGAAGACTGGATCAGAAACAAGCACATGAAGGCTTTTAACTTTTATAAGGAAGACGAACTCAAGGAAGTCGATATAATCATAGAGTCACCCATATCTTTTGAGGAAGCCAGAACGAGCGCCGTACGGATTAAAGTTGATGCCTTTACATTACCTGTAATTTCCATAGATAAGCTGATCAAGATGAAAAGGAAAACAGGGCGGGCAGTTGATAAACTGGATATAGAAGAATTAAAGAAGATAAAAAAATTAAGGAAGAAACTATGATCTTCAAATGGGAGAGCGAAGAAGATCGCCTTTTAAGATTTATGAGGATATCACCTAAGAAGAAACTGGAGTGGCTTCGTGAAATGAATGAATTCATTCTGAAATGTTCATCGAAGCGCGACAAATTGATCCGATGGAAGCTGAGAGAAAGATAGAGGAATTCAAGGGGGGACGGGGTGCCCCCGTATGCTATGAACGAAACAGACAATACCGCGCCGGCTTTTCGGGAAGTTCAACGGTTCAGCAGGGGATGGACATGGGGATTCATATTTCCCGTGGCGCTGTTTCTTGTCATTTTTTTCGGCTACGGCGTGCTTAAACAGCTTATTTTCGTTCAACCCTGGGGGAATATGTTCCTGCCGGACATCGCGATGCTGATCTTCGGGCCACTGGCGGTCTTTTTCGGAGGCGCCATACTTTATATCTTCTCCAGGCTGAAACTCATAACCGAAGTGCGGGACAGCGGCCTGTATGTCAATTTTTGTCCGCTGGCTAAGTGGAAAATACGCCTGACCGATATCCGCCGCTGGGGCGTCCGGAGATACAACCCGTTCATGGAATACGGCGGATGGGGCGTCCGCTACGGGATAAGCGGCAAGGCTTACACTGTGAACGGCAACATGGGCGTGCAGCTGGAGCTCGCCGACGGCAAACGCGTGTTGATCGGTTCACAGCGGTCCCGGGAACTCGCCCGTGCGATCAAGGAACAGATGCCGCAATAAACGAATACTTCCGATCCCGCATCGGCCGATGCGGGATCGGAAGCGGGCTGTACGGGCAAAAGCAATGGATGAAGAGTATTACTCTTACATAAAAAAGTTTTTTGGCAGGTGGGCTCCTGTTTATGATATAACAAGTGTGTTCCTTGCAGGGGTAAGGGACAGGGTCGTGGAGTTCACCGCCGCGGAAGCCGGTTCAAAGATGCTGGACGTATGCACCGGCACCGGGAAACAGGCATTCGCGTTCGCGGAAAAAGGTTTTGACGTAACAGGCATTGATCTCTCAAAAGACATGCTGAAAGTGGCCGCCGCGAAAAACCGATATGAGAACGCCGGATTCAAAACCGCCGACGCCGCGGACATGCCGTTCGAGGATGAGCATTTTGACGTCTCCTGCGTGTCCTTCGGCCTGCATGACATGCCGCCGGCCGCCAGGGAAAAAGTGCTGAAAGAAACAGCCAGGGTCACCAGGCCGGGGGGCGCCGTGACAATAGTTGATTACGCCCTGCCCCGGAACAGGCTCCGCAGATGCCTGATCTACCGTTTTATCAGGCTTTACGAAAGCAAATACTACCCGGGATTCATAAGCTCCGACATCAGGGCGCTGCTCAGAGGATCAGGGATCGAAGTAGAAAAAGAACTTCCGGTACTGTTCGGAGCCGGAAGGATCCTGAAATGCAGAAGAAATGTCCACTCCGGGAGTGGCCACTCCCGGAGTGGCTACTCCCGGAGTGG
>Ga0164318_10003761_pt1 | contig 14450 bp, 9 predicted proteins | sample GuaBasSedimGuay9_FD_113734 | JGI IMG/M metagenome (GOLD analysis project Ga0164318, IMG submission 113734) | Subseafloor sediment microbial communities from Guaymas Basin, Gulf of California, Mexico - Guay9, Core 4571-4, 0-3 cm | ecosystem: Environmental > Aquatic > Marine > Hydrothermal vents >...
AAAAAAGAAAATAAAAGAAATCTTAATTCCGAATATTAAGGATTTTAACGGGGATTTAAAACCGGCAAAATTGTTTTCTGCAGATAAATTATACGGAATTGACGGTTTGCTTATAGTTTCTCAAGGCAGTAACGGTTTTCGAAATGTCTGGTTATTTAAAGATAATAAACTTAAGGAAATTCTAAGTTCCGAAAAAGATAAGTTATTTATTAAACGAGCAGCATTCATTGATGAAAATCTGATAATGCTCGGTTTGTTAAGTAATGAACTGATTTTATATGATATTCGGAACAAAAAACAAATCTTCAGAAAACAATTGTCAACTTCCGTTTTTTCTGATTTTACTACGGATTATACACGAAAAATTACTGTTACATGTGAAGAAAGCGGTAAAATAAGAGCACTTAATTCTCATACCGGACAAATTATGAATATTTTCTCGGGAATGAATTTAGATAATGTTTTTAAAGTTGTATATACAGATTTAACATTTATTACTGCAGGGCAAGACCGAAGAGTAGGAGTGTATAAATGGGGGAAAGAACATTATTATTTGAATTCCGATTTTATCGTTTATTGTGTCGGTATAAATAAAACCGGGAAATTGGGAGCATATTCGGCTGATGAAAATAATGATGTTTATATTTTTGATACAGATACAAGACAAGTTTTATATAAATTAACCGGTCAAAAAAGTACTCAAACAAAAATTGCGTTTATTTCTGACGATGAAGTAGTTTGTTCAAGTGAAGATGAATATATTATGTTTTGGAAATTTAAAAAATGATTTTATGACATTATCGAGTATTGTAGTTCAAACAACACCTGAAAATTTGAACAAAGTAATTGAAAGATTAAAAAAAAGTGAATTATGCGAATACCATCTTCATGATAAAAAAGGCAGAATTATTATTACTGTTGAAGGAAAAACTGTCGAAGAAGAAATTTTAAAACTTCAACAAATACAAAAATTTCCGAAAATTGTATCAGCAGAAATGGTTTATTCTTATGATGAAGAAGAATTAGATGGTTTAAGAGAAAATATAGGCAGTAAAGTTCCCGAATGGTTAAACGATGAAAATGCAAAAGCAGAAGATATTATTTATCAAGGTGATTTAAAAAAGAAATATTAACAGTTAAATTATTTTAATCGGAAAACAATAATATTAAATCAGTAATTAAACACTTAAAAGAATCTTATTAATAATTATTATTCACTAATTAAACCCAATCAAATGAAACATTTAAACTCAATTTTTATGCTTATTTTGCTGATATTTTTTGGCGGAATTATGACAGCTCAGGAAGAAAAAAAAGACGAAAAAACAAAAGAGCTGACAGTCAGTGCCGAAGTTCGTGCACGAACTGAATATGTTCACGGAATTAAATCTCCTGTTCCGGAGTTTTTAATTCAAGATAACTATAAAACGACACCGAGTTTATTTACAAGCCAAAGAACAAGTTTAAATTTTGATTATAAAGCTGACAGAGTAAAATTCGGCGCTCAATTCAGAGATGTCAGAAATTGGGGAGATGACAAACAATTAACAGCAAATGAAGCAAGTTCTCTCTCAGTTCACCAAGCTTGGGCAGAAGTGTTTTTTACAAAGGAAATTTCTTTAAAAGCAGGGCGTATGGAGCTTTCTTATGATGACCAAAGAATTCTCGGAGCCGTAAACTGGACACAACAAGCACGATCACACGATTTAGCACTGTTTAAATATGAAGGTGCCTTAAAAGTTCATTTAGGAATAGCTTATCACGGCGGTCCTTTTGCCGGAGCAGATGCCTATAAAGCAATGCAATTTTTATGGATAAACGGAAAAGAAGGTGATTTCGGTTACAGCTTACTTGCTTTAAATAACGGTAAAACTGAAAATGGGATTTGGGCTGACTTTACGGATCCTTTAGCTCCAATATTTACGGGTGTTACGGAAAGTAATGCATACAGTCAAATTGCAGGAGGTCGATTTACTTATAAAGTCGGTGCTTTAAGTTTAGCATTAAATGCATATTATCAAGCAGGAAAAAAAGCTGCAAATTGGGTTGATCCGAAGAGTTTGCCCTCAGGAGTAACCGCAGCCGATTTTAATTTAGCTGAAAAAGCCGGTCAAGGACAAAAAATTTCTGCTTATAATTTTGCTTTGGATGCAATGTATAAAGTTTCTGATAATTTTAAAGCCGGTTTAGGTTTTGAAATGCTTTCCGGAAATGATTTAACAGATGGAAACAGAACGGATGAAAATGCTTTTGCTCCTTTATACGGAACAAATCATAAATTTAACGGTTGGATGGATTATTTCTATGTAGGAAATCACGGAAGCAGTGTAGGTCTGCAGGATATTAATTTGAAAATAATTTATAATAACGGACCTTTCTTTGTAAAATTAATACCACATTATTTTATGCCCGCAGGAAAAGGAACATATATAGATATGGACGGGAATCAACAAAATTTGGGTGCTCTGGGAACCGAAATAGATGTATGGGCAGGTTATCATATTGTTCCCAAAGTTGCAAGTATTCAAATCGGATATTCTCAGATGTTGGCTACCGAAAGTATGTACGGATTAAAAGGTGTCGGTATTTCGACAGATAACGGAACAGGCACAAATAATTGGGCTTGGATTATGCTTGATTTAAAACCGAAGTTTTTATTTAAAAAATAAATCCAACTATATAAAACAAATATAAAATGGAAAACCATCGAAAAATAAAACGATTAATTATCGGAATAATTTCTGTATTTCTTGTGGGATCATTTATTTGGTCTTGCACAAATACTTCTTCCGATAACGGAAAAGAAGTAAAGAAAGAAGTAAAATTTGATAAAGATACTAAAAAATGTATCAGTTGTCATAAAGATCACAATCAAGGCGAAAGTATTATTAAACAATGGGAAAACAGTACTCATGCTCAAATGGGTGTTGGTTGTTTATCCTGTCACAAAGCAAATACAGATGATGTTGATGCTTATGAACATGAAGGTTATACAATTTCTACAATTGTAACACCTAATGATTGTGCTGTTTGTCATCCGAATGAATCAAAAGAATTTCAGCACAGTTATCATGCTGATGCCGGTATGATAATGGGATCTTTAGATAATGTTTTGGCAGAAGTTGTTGAAGGACACGTTGCTTTTAATGACGGTTCAAATCCGGCTGCTGCTGCCGGTTGTCATCAATGCCACGGTTCAAAAATAGAAGTTTTAAAAGATGATGACGGTAATGCCCTTAAAGATTCTGCAGGTATTGTAAAGTACGATCCTAAAACATGGCCGAATACCGGTATCGGAAGAATAAATTTAGACGGTTCAAAAGGTTCTTGTTCTGCTTGTCATTCTCGCCATGATTTCAGCAGAGAATTAGCTCGTAATCCGGAGAATTGCGGTAAATGTCATCAAGGTCCCGATCATCCGCAAATTGAAATTTATCAACTGTCAAAACACGGTATTGCATTTTATGCACATAAAGATAAAATGAACTTAGATTCTAAAAGTTGGATTGTGGGTAAAGATTACAGTGCGGCACCGACTTGTGCTACATGTCATATGAGTGCAACCGAGGACATGCCTATAACTCACGATGTTGGTAACAGAATAAGTTGGACATTAAGACCGAAAGTTTCTGAGAAAAAAGATGCAGCTTTAATTGCTAAATATAAAAAACTCGGTAAAGAATTACCGGCTGATTTCCTTTCTTGGGAACAAAGACGCGATAATATGAAAAATGTGTGTAAGAATTGCCACGAAAACAGTGTTATTGAGGGACATTATATTCAATTTGATAATGAAGTTAATTTGTATAATGAGAAATTCGGTAAACCGGCTTTAAAAATAATGAAATTGCTAAAATCAACAGGTTTAATTACAGCCACAAATTTTGACGAACCCGTTGAATGGGATTATTTTTTAATGTGGCATCACGAAGGCAGAAGAGCCAGACACGGTGCATCTATGATGGCACCTGATTATACACAATGGCACGGAAATTTTGAAGTTGCCGAAAGATGGTACACTAAAATTGTTCCTGAAATAAAAGAAATTATAGCAAAAGCAAAAAGAACCGGTAAGTCTAAACAAGCAATAGAAGTTGAGAATGCTCTTAATGAGATTCTAAACAGCGATATGCATAAATGGTATGTAGGTAAAATGAGTTCTGAAGAAGTTCAGAAAAGAAAAGAAAGTGCAGCCAAATACCGCGAAAGATACTCAAATGAATAGTCTTGAAAAATAATATTTTTGTTTGAGAGATAGTAGTTTTGAATATAAACCGGCTTTAAACAGCCGGTTTTTTTGTGGAATATGATACCAATTTTGAGCGGATAATACCAAATAAATTTATTATTTAATCAGAAATAATAAAAGAGATTTTTTACCTGATTGTCAGAAATCTTATATAGGGACATTCAGAAAATATTATATGACTGATAATAAGTATAATATATGGCTGCCATTTTAATAATTACCCCAAATTATGCGTATTTTGTTTATTTTTGGGGTAATTTATTCTTTCTGTTTTTCTTTCTCCTTTCTTTGTCTTGATACAAAGAAACAAAAATCAAGACTGCAAATAAATTTCTTGTTTTCTACACGTCTCTCCGCAAAAATAAAAGAACTCACTCCCTACGCAAGCTCCGGTCGTTCAAACAGCTTTTATTTTTTAGCTCCGATACGTTTGAAAACTACGAAATTTCTTTGAGGTCGAATACAGCAATTTGTAAAATAATCGGTTTTTAAAAAAAGTTACATTTCCTGAAGTACCCTATATAGAATTCAGCTTATTACTTTCGTGAGTGCTTTGCCGGTTATAAATTTTTCGGGTTAACCTTCAAGAAGCTTCTTCATTTTTTTCAGAAGCAGTTTGTAGTTAGTTGGTTTTGTCGTATAATCATTCATCCCAACCTCAAAACAATGTTTCTTAACTTCCGAAGAAGCATTAGCCGTAACAGCAATAATGGGAACTCGTGAACCGGTTCCGATTTCTGCTTCTCTGATTTTTTCAGTTGTTTTAAAACCATCCATCAAAGGCATTCGAATATCCATTAATATAATATCGACTTTTGTTTCCGAGAATTTTTCGAGGGCTTCTTTTCCGTTTCCGGCAATAATAATTTTTTTGACGAGTTTTTGAATGTTTAATGTCATTACTTTGCTGTTGATTATATCATCTTCTACTAATAAAACATTGGCATCTTTAAGTAGGATTTTTTTGTGCGTATAAGGTTCCGAAACAACAACGGAATTTGAATCTTTTTTATCACTGACCGTTTTAACCGGTAAATCTTCAAAGTTGAATTTAAAAAGTGTCAAGAAATTCTCGGTATCTTTTTTAATTGTTAAATTTACGTTTAAAGATTCTGAAATTTGATTGATTATTTCTAAATCTTTTAGATTATTAATTAAATTTTCAGCATTTAAATTTTCCGGAAAAATTAAATTATCGATTTTGCATGAAACTTTAATTAAAATAGTTTCATTTTCAGTTTCTTGTGAAACGATATCAATTTTTAAAGGATTTTCATTTGACCGGTTAAAGAAAAAATCAATTGTTGAAATTAATATTTGCATAAAACTAATTCGATCACCGTATACTTTCTCGGTAAGCTTGGAAGATAAAAACAAATTAAAACGAAGTTTTGTGTATTTATCTGTTTGGAACAGGCTTATTGTTTTTTTTATTATTTCGTTTAATTTAAATAAGGTTTTTTCACCCGTTAAATGCAAAATATTAGATTCCGTATGTTTCGGTATTTTATTAAGAATTAATGCTAAATTACTGATTGACAGTTCAATTTCATCTATTGCATCTTCACTGATTGATTCTCGCTGATGATTTATTATTCCCGTAATATTATTTAAAGGGGTTCTTATTTCATAGGATAAAGAAGAAATGAATTTGTCTTTTTCGAGTAAATGATGTTTTGTTTCAATTAATTCTTTTTCTTGTTTACTAATCGTTTGTTGCTTTAATCTGAGATAAAATTCAAGCAGTGTATAAATCAATAAATAAGCAAACAGATATCTCATGATAATATCTGAAGAATAATCTGACCAAAATTCAAAATGATTCGGAATAAAAAATATTCCCAGATTAATACCTAAAAAAAATAAAGACCAAATGTTGTATTGTCTATATTTAGTCGTAAATGCAAGCATAACAGGGTATGCAAGTCCCCATATTAAACCTGTTTTATTTCCGGCACCGATTAAAGTAATTAAACTAAAGAAAACAGTAAAAATAAGGATGGTAATGGTCGAATAAACTTTATAATTTAAACTGATATTAAAAAATACGAAAAGAATTAAAAAAATAACAAAAACTGTAAAAAGGACATAACCGAATGATTGTTCAAAGAAAAAAATATGTACAATAGCGAATGTTAAACTTGTTACGCCGGAAACTAATAAAATAAAATTCAACAACAGAAATCGATGACGAGATTCATCAGGAAAGTCAGAGATTTTTTTGTTCTTCAGTAATTTGAGTATTGAATGAAACAATGTCAAAATGTGTGTTTTGGTGTTAAAATTTATGTAAATATACGATAAATAATTATTTGATGCTAAATATATTTATAAAGTAATATGAAAATTTCATATTTTAATTTTTATCTTTTGTTGTAAATTTATCAATATTGATGTGTTGAATATCAAAACTTAATTCGCTTAAGTCCGGTTCACTATAAGTATTTTTCCAAACAATATCCATTTCGGCAAATTGCATATCGGTTATTTTTCCCGGAATTTCAAAAATTAAGGTAAAATTTTCAGATTCGTTTTTTTGAAGAATTTTAATTTTTTCTTTTGAATTAACAGGTGCCCATTCTTTTCCGTCTTCAGTTCTTAATACACATTGAGACGGATTAATAATGCCGATTTTGTTTCCTGTGTATGTGCATTTAAATTTTATTGCAGTTTCATCTGTTTGCTTTTTTAATTTTAACATATTAATTTTAAAACTGCTGTTTTTTATGGTATTTTCAGAGGGAGGTAAATGGAAATCCTTAGTTTCAATTATTTTTCCTTCTGAAGGAAATGTGAAAAACCCTTCCGGTTTAAAATCAATATTATCAACAAGATAATTTGTTTGTCCGGCTGACTTAACAGTAATAGTTTCTTTCTTTCCGGGTTTGAGAATTTTTCCTTTTTTAACAGATTTCGGGAAATAGGAGTTGTTGTTTACGACAAATTTGCATTTGTCTTTATAAGCAATTACATAATTATCTGATTTATTATTAATTTCAAGACCTAATTTTACGAAATCTGCTTTAGATACAATATCTGTTGCTTTTAAAATTATACCGAATTGTTCTCCGAAAGTTGCATCATAATAATAATTACTCATTTTTGATGATTTTTGAGAAAACCCAGATATATATATAAACAATGCTGCAATTAATATAGATTTTTTCATAGTTATTCGTAATTGATTTATAATAATTTAAAAAGTTAATAAAGAGGAATATTTTTAAATATCCCTCTGCTCATTTTTTAGTGTTCTGATATCTTATTTTTCTTCGTTGTCTATGGCTGATTTGTCAGTATTATATTGAAATGCAATAACTTTATAATCCTCACCACGTTGAACGAATTTTAATTTTTCATAAACAGGGTTTTTTTTATCTGTTTCACATTTGAATTTTAAAGTTACCGTTGTTACCCCGTTATTAATGTTTGTGGAAAATGCATAACGTTCATATTCTTTGATATTTCCCAAAGCTGAAGCATGTTGATCGAAAACATCATAAAAATCATCTTTTATGCCGGCATCAATTATAAATTCTTGGTCTAATATTGTTTCCATAGCTTTTTCATCTTGATTATTGAAAGCTTGAAAGAAATTGTCTGCAACTTTTTGTGCTCCGTCAACCGATTCGCAGCTTGTAAAGGAAACAAGTCCTAAAATTAAAAGTAGTCCGATTACTTTAATTTGTTTCATAAGGATTGGTTTGAGAATTTGTAAAATTGCAATATATAACAAAAACAGTTGTCCTGAATGAAAATTCAGTATTTTTTTATGAACGGTATCATAATATTGATAAAATAACGGTTAGTTTCAATAATTAATAACTCATGTTAATAAAAGGCGTTTAGGAATTTATTTATTTCTTTTTGATTTTGAGAATTATTCATTGCTTTTGAAATAATCTTTTTTTCACGATTGGTCAGATGCCAACTAACCGATATATGTCTTTTATTACTGTTAATTCGGAAGTTAATAAATACAATTTTTTTGCGAAGTTGTTTTTGTGTTTGGCGGTACAGAATTTCACCGTTCATCCTTTGAAAATTAAAGTAATTATTCAAAGCACCTTGAAAGGGTTCTGTTAAATCCGACAGAAAATTAAAGTCGGAAGATTTGTCACTTTTCCCGTCACAACTTATATTAATGAAAATTATTCTGTCGGTATTTTTTATAAACCAATCCGAATAAGCAGATAAAAACTGTAAAGATGTTGATAAGCCGTAATTGTCATTCATGCCGGCATCCGATAATTTCAGTCGATCTTTTCCGGGCATGGAAACATAAGGTGATATAAACGGAAAACTTGCATTCATCCTAACAGCAGTTGTAAAACGCAGGTTTTCGGAACCGTAATTTTTGTATTTATTATGAAAATCGATATTTATTTTTGAATTACTGTTTTGAATCGTCTTAAATGGATAACATAAAAATGAAATGCCGGTAGAAGAAATCAAAACTTTTCTTCCGTTTTCAATTTCGGCAGGACTGAAAATCAGCATAGGAATAACAGCTTCAAGTTCCGGTTTATTATATGCCGATATCGGCTTGTCAAGAATTGACCGGGTATGTTCATTAAGTGACTTTTCGAGCATGTATGCTCTGTCTTTATAATAAAAATTATTGTTGTATTTAAATTTCTGAAAGATGTAGAATAAATCCGACGAAACATAACTGAACGCAATAGGATTTAACATATCTTTTGAAAGATTATTTATAATTGTATCATTATGCCATGTTTTAATTTTATTATTCGTCTTCTGTAAATAAAGTTCTCTTGTATAGGCAGCTCCTAGCATCCCTCCTGATGCTCCGGTTATTAATTGAACGTGTTCAAAAAAATGATTTCTTGTTACAACGTCAAGATAAGCTAATATTGAAAAAGTCCAGACACTTGCCTTTAAACCGCCTCCGGCAGTATTCACAAATACAAATGAAGATTTTTGTTTTGAATTTACAAGCTGTTTTTTTCGTTTTTCTAAAATTTGAAGAACTGTTTCATAATCTTTTTCTTGAATCTTATGATAATCTTCCGTTGACACAGAATCTTTTTGTTCTGCTTTATAATTTATCCCGTATGCCGATTGATGATAATCAAGAAGTCCTCTTTGATTGGCTTGAGACAGAAGGATTAAAAACAGAATAAAAATAAATGCGGACCATTCTTTAAAAAAAGCATAAACGGTTGTAAAAGCAATAACAATAAAAGAAATCAACAACATAATACTTACTGCAGCCGGGAGAACAAATGCCGGAATTTCTTTATACAATCCCAAAATAAAAATAATTAAGATTAAAACTCCGGAATAAATTAATGCATCGATATGATTATGAACCAAAACTTTTTGAATTTTTTTCGGGTCGTAATGCTTAAAAATTTGAGTACGTTTAATTTTTGAAGGAGACTTTAAATATGTTTTAACAGACCAAAAACGACTGGTTGCATCAGGGGTATGTGTTTTTTTCCATTCTTCATCATAATCACGAATTTTTTCAATTGTCTTCGGAATCTTTTTTTTCTTCTTTTTTAACTTTTCTTCTAAAATATTTAAATCAATATTCCTGGTTTTAAACCATTTGAATGAAAGAGAATACAATAAAGTAATTCCGGATAACAATCCTAAACAGTTAAGAAAAATTTCAAATCCTGAGAAATATTGAATATAAATTTGGAAATCTATAGATTTAACAAAATAAGTTATAATAAAAGTAAAAGGGATAATGAAATTATTCAGTGAAAATTTGTAGAAAGGATTTTTTACCGTAGCAAGAAACGGAAATAAATAGGCATTAGAAATATATCCTGAAATATGAAAAGCAATAAAAAAAATACCGAAACTGATTCCCAGAAAAAAATAAGAAATAAAATTGACTTTATGTAAATATTCCGGCGAGAAAAATAAGGAGGGAATTCCGTATTCCGAACCGAAATTTCCGCTGACAATCATAAAAGCAAAGAACCATAAAAGAAACAAAAATCGATTACGCCGAAGATTTACCAATAATAATCGCACCGGTAAAAATTGTATCAAATTATGATATGTTTCTATGATTCTTTTCAGAGTAATAATTATATTTCAAAATTAATATTACTACAAAAATATCAGAATTTATTTAAAACCCTTGTTTTTGACCGAAACAATTTATTAGGCTTAAATCAGAAATCGTTATTTTACAATTTTGTGTGAATAATTTTTCCGGTTTGCCAACGTTCTCCGTTTTGATATTGAATGAAATAAATACCTGAAGGATATTTAGATAAACTGATACGGAATGAATTTTTTCTCTGAATATCAAATCGTTGCAAAATTTTTCCTGAAACATCCGCTAAAAACATTTCTTTCATATCTCCGCTGAATTCAATATTCAAAATATCAATAGTCGGGTTGGGGTAGTATTTTACTTTTCCGGGAATTACCGTGTTGTCAATATGTGTTGCATCGGTTGTGTCAACAGCACTCGTATCTTGAGGAATTGAATTGTCGGCAATGTAGGATGTATCTTGAATTTCTTCTTTATTATAAACAATGTCTTCTTCACAATCAGGAATGCTTAAGTATTGATTAATTAATCGGATAAATACATCATTTAAAAATTCAACCTGATATTCATCGGTTGTCGGTTTGATATGTGCATTTCCGATTCCGCTGTCATCAGTTAAAAAAACATAAGTTCCGTTTGTTGCAAGTGCGATTGATCGCATTAAATATTCGGTACTTTTATCAATTCCGCTGGCTGTAACAGGAACGATACGAATGCCTTTTGCAGCAGCTTCTTTTGTTAATTTCTGCATTTTTTTAACGCTTTCTGCATCTGAATGCGGCGGTGCATCTAATATCAGAAAAACAACTTTTGTTAAAGCATCTTCAGACCAGTTTAATTCATTTATTGCAGTATTTAATCCGGCATCTGCGGCTTCGGGGAAATCGCCTCCGCCGCCGGCACTTTGCTTATTAATAAATTGTATTGTTTGTTTAATGTCTTTTGAGAAATCTGATTTCTGTGTCAGATATGAATCATGAATATCCCTGTAAAAAACACTTGCCGTATTGACGGTAATATCTTTATGCTGTTTTTGAATTTTGTTTAATACATCTTCTAATTCTGCTTTCAAGTATGCGATTTCATCACCCATTGAACCGGTTGCATCAACAACAAATGCAATATCTGCCTTTTCGGGAACATAACATTCTGCAGGAATGCTTATGAAATTTATTCCGTCATGAAATTTATCAGGTTTCAATAATTTATAGGATTGACCCATATCTGTAATGTTGATGTAAAGATCTTTGTCAGAATAAGTTTCGTTTAAAACATTAAGCCAAAGTTCTGCTTTTCCTGTATTATCAGTAGAAGCTGCCCAAATTGTATCACCTTTTTTGGTTTGCAGAAATACCTTTGCATTTACTATGGGTTTGTCTTTATAATTGGTAACTTGAACACAATATCTGTGTTGAGGCATCATATTCCAAACGGATTTGAAAGTTTTAAGTTGATTTTCGGAAATATCTTTCCAAAGTTCCCATTTCCCGTAATCGTTAAGTTCACCCGCAGTTAATAATCCGCTTTTGACGGTTCTTTTGTTGCTTTCTGTTTTATCTCGTTTAACCGTTGCATAATCATAAGTTTCATATTCTGCCGACGGTCTGTCACTTCTTGTATCATATCCAAATGCTTTTTTTATTTTACTGATTCCAAGGCTTGTAACAACAACTTCGTCTAATTCTTCTTCCGAAACTGACATTATCAAATTTAAAGTATCACTTGTTATTTTTTTTTCAATTGTTTTCATACCGATATATGAGAAAACAAGATATTTCGATTTTGAATTTACCTTTATAGAATAAGTTCCGTCTTTTATCGTCATTGTTCCGTTTGACGTTCCTTTTTCCAAAACGGAAACCCCGGGAAGTGCTGCACCGCTTTCGTCAGTTACTTTTCCGGATATCGTGTTTTGTGAGATTGAAATGTTTAATGTAAAGAAACTAATAAATAAGAGGGAAAATAAAAATTTCATTGTAATTTTATTTTATAGGTTTACATACTTTAGATAAAGTTTTCAAATTAAATCCATAAAATAAATTTAAAAATCCGATAAAAGAAAAAGCTCGCCAAAATTGACGAGCTTATTCAAAAAAGTCAAAGAATAAATATTAAATTACTTTTACATTTACTGCATTTAATCCTTTTCTGCCTTCGGTTAATTCAAATTCAACGGCATCGCCTTCATGAACTTCATCAATTAAACCTGATACGTGTACGAAGTATTCACTTTTTGATTCTTCGTCAATAATGAAACCAAAACCTTTGGAGTCATTAAAAAATTTTACTGTTCCTTTTTTCATTGTATTGTAATATAAATTTTAAAAATGCAAATGTAAGTATAATTATTTTAATATCAGTATTTTTATTAAAATTTTAAAATTGGTAGATTCAACCGGCAAATGCAACTTTTAGATTTACATATTTATAAAATAGATTTTTAGGATTATCATAATTTTATTTTTTTGTTAACCTTTTGCTAACCTGTATTCTTGTATTTGTTTGTTACTTTCGGTATTTTTGTAAATATATAAGATATTGTTTTTTGTATTGAAATAATTGACATCATTTAAAAAAATAAGGAATTAGGTAATAAATTATTCTTTCTGAGAAGATTCTGTATTCAATATTAATTTTATAAAATTAATATTGAAAAATTTAACATTCATCAATGAATATTTGCATTCTGTCAAACTAATGCAACTTATTTTATTAGATGTATGTCTTAACCTTTGAAAATACTATATATTTGCACAAATTTTTTAAAAAAAAAATAGAATTATGAAATTCACTTTGCACAAAATTTTTATCTCGTTAAGCTTTATGATTTTAATAAGCTTTTATTCATTTGCACAAACAGGTCCGGGAGGAATCGGTAATTCCGACGGAACTACAGGTCAACCCAAAAATGTTCTGTGGCTTGATGCAAGTTCTCTCGGTCTGGCTGACGGTTCAGATATAGCAACATGGACTGATTTATCGGGAAATAACAATAATTTATCACAATCTACAGCCGGTTTCACTCCGATTTTTCAAGATGATGCAAGTAATATTAACGGTCATCCCAGAGCTGAATTCTCAAAAGCAAATAACAGAATTGTTATTAATCCTTTTAATGACATGCCTACATCCGGTATTACAACTTTTATAATTTATAAAACGACGGACAGCGGAGACGGTTTGGTTTCATATAATTCAAGTGTTGATAATGCATTTTTGCTGTTTAATAATGATTTAATGCGAACATACATTAACGGTAGCGGACATACTCCTCCCGGACCTGAACCGGATTATAATTCAGGTAATTGGCAAATTTTATCACATAAATGGAAAAGCAGCGGCGGGGATATTGTTTATAACAGAGACGGGGATCAGGTTTATACAACTACCTTTCAAGACGGTGCGTCAATACCTTCCGGCGGTTGCCTTGCAATAGGCGGTGAGCAAGATACTCAAAACGGCGGATATACTTCAGGACAAGCTTTTCAAGGTGAAATAGCCGAAATTGTTATGTATAATTCATTCTTAAATTCGGCACAACAACTGATTGTAGAAAATTATCTCAGTGAAAAATATAATCTGTCTTTCAGTACAGCCGGTAATGATAAATTCGGTAATGATGCTGATTTTAATTCAAGTTATATTTATAATATTGCCGGTATCGGACAAGAAGCAGACGGTGATCATACACAAACATCTTCCGGCGGTATGTATTTGTACGAATGGAATTCAACACTTGCAAACGGAGAATATGTTATGTCGGCACATGATAATACAACAAATAACTCAACAACAACATATACAGGAGGTGATTTACCCGGCGGGACAGAAGCTTCGTGGGCAAGACAATGGTATATTGAAAAAACATCATCAGACGGCATTGACGTAAAATTAATTTTTGATTTTAAAGAAGCTTTAACGGACGGACAATATCCGGCAAATGTTGCTAATTATGTATTGTTATACAGAAGTGCGGCAACAGGAGCATATTCGGTTGTAACAACGGCAAGCCAGGGAACTTTAGATGCCGATCAAGTGTATTTTAATGTTTCTGACGCAAATTTACAAAACGGTTATTATACAATAGGAACAAATGACGAAACGAACAGTCCGGTAGAAGGTGTTGCCGGAAGAACATGGTATGCACTTGCAAGCGGTGAT
>Ga0164318_10003762_pt1 | contig 14449 bp, 16 predicted proteins | sample GuaBasSedimGuay9_FD_113734 | JGI IMG/M metagenome (GOLD analysis project Ga0164318, IMG submission 113734) | Subseafloor sediment microbial communities from Guaymas Basin, Gulf of California, Mexico - Guay9, Core 4571-4, 0-3 cm | ecosystem: Environmental > Aquatic > Marine > Hydrothermal vents...
TAGAGGAGCAGTATTACTTCATTCATAGTTCTCAGTATAGCGTCTATTTTCCCATAGCGCAAGCAGCCGCTTGCAATTGACACATTCTAACGTTTCCGGTATACTTTTAACTGAGTTTGTGCGGACAATAAACATCCGTTGGAGGTGTGAGATGACTCAAGATGTAGCAATGCTCAAATTGGAAATTACGTCCGCTCTGGATTTTTTGCCGCCAGATAGCCTGCGGCTGTTGCGAGATTTCGTGGCCTTTCTGCGCTCGCGGATCGAGCAGCCCGCTCCTCAAGAGCGCATCGTGAAACTGGGTGGGCTGTGGGCTGGCACGCCGGAGATCACAGAAGAGGACATTGCCGAAGCGCGGCGCGAGATGTGGGCAAATTTTGGAGAACGGGTGATATGAGGTCATATGTTGCGGATACTCATTTTTTGATCTGGTATCTTCAGGACAACCCACGTCTCTCTCCTCGGGGACGTTCGATTTTCTCATGGGCTGATAAAGGGAAAGCAACAATAGCTGTCCCCACCATAGTGTTGGTTGAGATGATATACCTGGCTGATAAGAAGCGCATTGCCAATACGTTGGTAGAAGTGGCTTTGAGCCTCTTACGCGGAACCAGTGGGAACTACCGTCTCGCTCCGCTCGATCTTGCTGTGGTCGAGGCTGTGGTACAGATACCGCGTTCTCTAGTGCCCGATATGCCCGACCGTATCATCGCGGCCACCGCACTAGCGCTAGACCTCCCACTCTTGAGCCGCGATTCAGCCATAAAAGCTGTGGAGAATCTAGACGTAATTGGGTAAGTGCACCTCACTTGCAGCTTGCCCCCTGCAGCTTGCTTCTTGCAGACTTGCCTACTCCAACACCACCACATCATACGGCAGCGTCGGTATCACCTCCAGGTTGCCCTGGTACGTCTCTATTGTGCCGACGACGCGCACGCGACTGCCGGGCGTGCCCAGCGCGGTGTTATTGGGGATGCGGTCTAGCACGTTCTGGTAGATAAAGACCATCACCTCGCCGCTTCCATCGCCGACGAACAGCTTGGCCCAATCCCCTCTCCCCTCTACGCGGATGATGTCCCCTTCGATCATTACCCGCTGTCCCTCATCGCCGCCGGAGAGCGAGCCGATCTCGCGCAGGGGCGCGGATGCGGACGCGCCCGTGATAGCCTTTACGTCGCCGCCAAAATCCGGCTCTATTTGCAATTGCCCCTCGTATTGGCCGATCTCGCCCGTAGCGCGCACCGTCGCGCCCAGGTTTATTTCGGCCGCGTCCCAGCAGTTGTCGTAGACGTTGTGCCACAGTAGGAGCGCGATCTGCCCCGTGCCGTCATCCAGCGTGAACTTGAATCCCGCCGAGAAGCTGGATGTGCCGACGACCGTGCCTTCCACTGTCGTTTCTTGTCCCACTTGAGCGGCGGTGATGGTGTTGATTGCAATCACGTCGGTGCTGAGGGCGCTCTCCGTTGGTTCCGGTGTGGGAGCGAGCGTCGGCGTGGATGTGTCTGCCGGGGTGGGTGTTGGTTTGGGCGTGGACGTGTCGGTGGGCGGAGGGGTCTCGGTCGGCGCTGGCGTACTCGTCGGCGCGAGGGTGGCTGTGGCGGCCTGTGTTGGCAGTGGTTTGGTGGTAGCGGTCGCCACTGGTTGTGACGCGCCCTTGCATCCGGTCATCAGCATCGTCAAAGCAGTCGTGATGGTTACAAGTATTTTTATTTGCATAGCAACCTCCAATCCTAATTCCATAACCTGGACAAGCCAGAACCAAACAAGTTTTTGACAGGATTTACAGGATGAGGGAGAAATCTTGTCAATTCTGTAAATCCTGTCGAAAATTCTTGTTCAGTGTACAAGAATTTCATTGATAAGGTACTAATCTCTAATTTTCACCCCATCCGCCTCCGGGATGATCTCCAAATCGCCTCGATACTCTTTGATCTGCCCCACCACCTCGACCCGCGCACCGGCGACGAGTTGCTCGGCGTCGAGGATACTGTCGTAGACGTTTTGCCAGAGCAGCAGGATGATGGTACCGCTGCCGTCGTCGAGGGCGAATTTGACTCCGGCGGAAAAAGTCTCCATCTCGCCAAGTGTGCCTGCCAGGTGAACGGTTTGTCCCACGTCGGCGGAAGTGACGTCGCCGATGGCGCGCGTCTCAATCTCGTTTCCCTCTGGCTGTGGGGTCTCTGTCGGCGGCGCGATGTTGGGCGGAGGAGCGAGCACCCACACATCGTCGGGCAGATTGGGAATCACCTCTAGCTCGCCCTGGTACTCGGAGAGCTTACCCTGAACCTGCGCCTCCGCGCCGACCTCTGGCTTGGCCTCGGCGCTCAACCCGTCGTAGACATCCTGCCACAGCAGCACGGTGACTTGGCCGCTGGTATCCTCCAGCGTGAACTTTACGCCGGCGGAAAAGGGGTCAAGCTCAGTGATGGTACCGCTCACGATGATCACCTGGCCCGCATCCTCCCCGGTCAGTTCGCCGATCTGTCTCTCTATGGCGACGAGCACCGGCTGGTCAAGCGGCGCGATGTCGGCGACGGAGGCGGGGGCGAGTTGCACCGTATCGCCGTAGAGAGAGACCGCTGCCACGACCTCGACGGGTTGGCCCTTGGGCAAGAGGAGTGGGGGGCTGCCGTCAAGCGCGAGCATGTCCTCGCTCACGGCGACGGGGATAGAACCGGTCTCGTCGCGGACGGTAATCAGCGTCAACCCCTCGTAAGGCTCGTAGCTGCCTTCCACTTCACCCTGCACCCGCACGCGCAGATATTCGTCCTCCGGCTTGATGGAACCGATGGCGCGCTCTACCGGCTCGGCGCGGGTGATCTTGAGCTGCTCCGGCACATTGACGGTGAGCGAGAGAAAGTCCTCCCGCACGCGCAGTGTTCCGGCCACCTCGACCCAATCGCCCAGCGCGGGCGTGCGCTTTTCCTCGACGATCTGCCGCGTCTCGGCGCGGTAGGACGAGATGCGGATATTGCCCGTCTCGTCCTCGATCGAGAAGCTGAGGTACTCGCCGTCGGGATCATACGAGGGGGCGCGGGTGCAGCGACCTTCGATCTGCACGTAGGCCATATTCATCGTCGCGCCGGCCTGACCGATTTGGACGAGGGGTATCTCGGCGCGCGTGGCGGCGAACCAAAGAGCGGCGAGTCCCACGCTGGCGAGAATGACCGCGATCATCTTGACTGTGCGGATTGATGTGCGCCCCGTCAGACGAGCGCCGCAATAGGGGCAGGCCTCGTGGGGGCCGGTATATCTTCCACAACTGGGACAATGGCTCATCGTTGCTCTCCTTTCGCGGGTGGCGACGAACGGGTGCTGGGAGATAATTTACTCCAACTTGCTATATTTGTCCAGTCCCGGTTTTGGGCTATAATTACCCAAGTTGCGCCTCAAATCGAGGACGCAATCCCTCGATCTGAGTGACTGAATTTATCGGCGTCTGTAATCAGGTTATGGAGTAGTATGTCTAATCAAGATTCGCACGAGAGGGGCCAGAAACAGACAGTCTTGATAGTGGATGATGAAGAAGCGTTGGCGCGAGCTATCGAGGCCACGTTGGATCAAGAGGGATTGCGGACCGTCGTGGCGCACGATGGCGACCGGGCCTTGGAACTGGCCCGCAATCTGCGCCCCGACCTGATTCTCCTCGACGTGATGTTGCCGGGCCGGTCTGGCGTAAAAGTGTGCGCCACTTTAAAGATGGCTCCAGAGACATCTTCCATTCCAGTGATCCTCATCTCGGCAAAGGCGGAGCCGGCTGACCGGTCGGTGGGACTCGCGGCCGGGGCCGAGGAATATCTCTCTAAACCGTTCAATCCCGTTGAACTCATTACCCTGGTGAATGAAGCACTCGCTGGTCGGCTTATTGTGCCGCGTCCGTTGTCAGATGTTGCCAAGATGCCTGCCGAGCGGGATCAGCTGGTGGTCTATGCGCGCGAGTTCAAGGAATTATATGAGCAGGAACGAGCCGAACGCCAAGCGTTGGAGGAAGCCCGCCAGCGGCTGGATGAAGTGGATTGTTTGAAGGCATCATTTCTCAGTGTAGTGACGCACGAATTACTGACACCATTCGCTGATATTGGCCTGACGTTACAAGTATTGCAACAGGAGAGTGCTGTCGCTTCGCCCGAGTTGCAGGCCGCACGAGACGAGTTGGCGACCAAAATCGCTGGTCTGCATCGTTTAATCAGCGGGATGGTAAAGTTCGCTGAACTAGTGAGCAAGCGGCGCGAACCACAGCCTGGCTATATCTCCCTGGATCGGGTTATACCATGGGCCATACAACCGGTGGCGGTGATGGCCCAGGCGCGGGATATAGATTTTCGGGCCTTTGTGCCTCCCGACTTACCGCGTGTTCATGCTGACCCTGAACTTTTGAGTGAAGCGGTTTTCCAGATGGCTTACAATGCCGTGAAATTCAACCTTGCGGGTGGATACGCCCAAGTGAAAGTGTTCGAGGCTATGGGATGGATTGTAATTGAGGTGCAGGATACAGGAGTGGGCCTGACGCCGGAGCGCCTGGAGATGTTGGGTCAACCATTCGAGCAGGGCGCCGACGCCCTACGGCGTGGACAGGAAGGACTGGGGCTAGGTTGGACTTTTGTGCGCTACGTCGCCGAGGTACACGGCGGTCAGACGCACGTGAAAAGCTCTGGACCGGGCCAGGGGAGCACTTTTTCCTTGGCCCTGCCGGTGTCTGAAAAAAGGCAAGACGTTGATACGTCAGACTGGGGGAATACGGATAAGTGAGGGGTTTGAGGCAATGTCGGAACGGAAACATCAGCAGGGGGAACGCAAGCAGACGGTTTTGATCGTAGATGACGATGAATCTCTGGCGCGGGCTATTGAGATTACGTTGGATCTGGGAGGGCTGCAGACGGTCGTGGCGCACGATGGCGATAAGGCGTTGGCACTGGCTCGTAGCCTAAAGCCCGATCTGGTTATCCTCGACGTGATGTTGCCGGGCAAGTCTGGCATTGAGGTATGCGCCACGTTGAAGGCATCTCCGATGACCGGTTCCATCCCGATAATTCTCGTCTCGGCCAAGACAGAGCAGGTTGACCGGGCGGTGGGACTCGCGGCAGGAGCTAGCGAGTACCTGACCAAGCCGTTTGTCCCCACCGAGCTTATCGCCTTAGTTGACCAAGCTCTCGCTGGACGACCTGGCGAAACCTCTTTGAGCCGGGCGGTAGACATTTCCACGCTCCCTGCCGATCAGGATCAATTGGTGATCTATGCCCGTGAGTTGAAGGAGTTGGTTGAGCGGGAACGGCGCGAACGGAAGGTGATGGAAGAGGCGCACTGGCAACTGGGCGAAGTGGACCGGCTAAAGGCGGCTTTTCTTGGCGTGGTGACGCACGAGCTTATGACTCCATTTTCCGATATTGATCTGACGCTGCAACTTTTGGAGCGGCAGACCAGAGATGCCCCTCCCGAACTAGAAGCCACGCGGGACAAGCTGGTGACTCAAATCGCAGACCTGCGCCGATTGATTAACGGGACGGTGAAATTTGCCGAATTGGTGAGAAAGCGTCGCGAGCCACAACTGGTGAGCATTTCCCTCGCTCAATTGATCTCGGAGGCCGTGAACCCGGTAGCTGTGCTGGCCGAGGCGCGGGGCGTACATTTTCAGGTCGTTGTGCCTTCTGAATTGCCACTGGTTCACGCTGACTCTGATCTGCTGGGTGAGGCGGTTTATCAGATGGCTCATAATGCTGTCAAGTTCAACGTCCCCGAAGGCAGTGCCTGGATAAGGGCGTTCGAGTCCGATAACGAGGTTGTGATCGAGGTAAAAGATACCGGGGTGGGCCTGACGCCAGAGCAGATGGTACTACTTGGGCGGCCCTTTGAGCAGAGCGCCGATGCCCTGCGGCGCGGACAAGAGGGGCTGGGGCTGGGATGGACTTTTGTGTGTTACGTTGCCGAGGTGCATGGTGGCAGGGCGCACGTGAAAAGCGCGGGGCCTGGACGTGGAAGCACTTTCCGTCTGGCCCTGCCGGGCATCTAGTTTGACCATGCCACAAGAGGATTGCGCTTCCCGTGTCAGATGTGGATCGAATTAATGAGCAATATCGTTCCAATGATGATCAAAGCTACGTGAATGTACCGATCGAACTTGCCGGTGGGGATGGAGGAATTGAGCTTCCCGCCGAGCAATATCGCCAGAAAGACGACCGGCAGTGAGATAAAGTAGAGATGTAACACGTCCGAGGTCCAAAGACCAGCCAGCCCGTGACTGCCCACGATCAACAGGCCGGTGGGAGAAAAGTATCCCTGCAACGTGGCCCGAAAGCTCTTGGCCGGCCATTTCTTCAGCGTCCCGTAGATGACGATGGGAGGGCCGTTCGTGTTGTACGCGCCGCCCAAGATGCCCGCCAGGAGGCCGAAAACGTAGGCCGACCTATCACTGGGGGGGAAGGACAGCTTGGGCTTTAGCAAGCTATACAGCGAAAATGAGACTATGAGTAGCGCCAGCACAGCGGTGACGATATTTTCGTACGCCCCTTTCAAGAACACAAGCCCGATGGGAATGCCTATCAAGGATGAGACGACGAGCCGCCAGGCGCTCCCCACGTCAACACTGCGCCAATTTTTGAGCAGAATGGTGATGGCGATCGTGCTGGCTATCAGTGCCACGAGCGGAGTGGCTATCTGGATGCCGACGGTCATGGCGAGGAGAGGCATAGCGATGAGCGCGTCTCCAAAACCGAATGTGGAGCGGACAAAGGTGGACAAGAGAATTATAGCCAAGACGATGATCGTGTGCGGTTTCAGGTTCATTCTTTGATTATAACCTAATGGTATCACTTGCACAAATGAGCGTTCCGCGAGCAGCAATTCCCGTTATGGGTGAAAAGTCAGGTCGTAGCCGCGATTTCGCAATCGCGCAGGATGCTTTACGTGGAAAAACAGACGCGATTCGGAAATCGCGGCTACAAAACGGGAATTGCTGTTCCGTGAGTGTTTGACTTTTGTCGGGTGATATGCTACACTTGCCGTCAATTACCTGGTTGAGCGGCGTGAAAGGAGGTGTTGCCAAGAATCCCAAACAAACACTGTTGACTTTTTACTCGTTCACTGTTTCTATTTAACTAACATTTGAGAAGGAGGAGAGTTATGTATCGCAAATTGTTTAAACTGTTGGCCGTTCTGTCAGTCTTGAGTTTTGTGCTCACTGCTTGTGGACAGGTTGCTACCGAATGTCCCCCGTGCCCTGAGGCTGCTGAATGCCCCGAGTGCCCCCCGTGCCCTGAAGCGCCCGCGGCAGGCGAGGCGCGCTTGGAGATCGTCAAGGCGCGCGGCAAGGTCGTATGCGGCAGCCGCACCGACCTGCTCGGCTTTGGCTACCTGGACGCGGACGGCAACAACGTCGGCTTTGACATTGACTTTTGCCGGGCCGTCGCCGTCGCCATCTTTAACGACCCCAATGCTGTCGAGTTCGTACCGCTGACGGCGGCCGAGCGTGGTCCGGTCCTGCAGACCGCCGAGGTGGATCTGCTATCCCGCAACTGCACCTGGACCTCTAGCCGCGACGCGGCGTGGGGCAACTTTACGGTTGTCACGTTCTACGACGGGCAGGGGATGATGGTCCGCAAGGACCTCGGCGCCACCACGCTGGAAGACCTGGATGGCGCGACCGTCTGCGTGACCACCGGCACCACCACCGAGTTGAACCTGGCCGACAACTTCCGTGAGCGCGGCCTGAGTTTTGAGGCGGTCACGTTCGAGGATACTGCCTCCGTATACAACGCCTACGAGGAAGGCCGCTGCGACGCCTGCACCAGCGACAAATCACAATTGGCAGCCGTCCGCATGGGCTTTACCAATCCCGATGACCACATGGTTATGGACCTCACCATGTCCAAGGAGCCTTTGACGCCGGCCGTCCCGCAAGGCGATGACCAGTGGTTCGATCTGGTCAAGACCGTGGCTTATGTCCTGATCAACGCTGAAGAGTTGGGCGTCACCTCGGCGAACGTGGACGAGATGATGAGCAGCGACAACCCCTCCGTCACGCGCTTGCTGGGCGTGGAGGGCGAGTTCGGTCAGGCTGACTTGGGCCTGGAAGTTGATTTCGCTGCCAACATAATCCGCGAGGTAGGCAACTATGGCGAGATCTATGATCGGTACATGGGCCCCAACGGGGATGCCTTCACTCTGCCTCGTGGCCCCAACAAACTCTGGAGCGATGGCGGCTTGATCTACGCGCCGCCCATCCGTTAATCGAGCCTCGGTAGATCCAATAGGGGTCAGGTTGCCCTAGTGAACCTGACCCCTTTTTAGAAAGGGATCGAGTATGAACAAAGACTCTCGCATCCAAGTCATCACCAGGAGCAGCATCCCTCTCTGGCGCGACGAGCGAGTGATCCAGGGAATTGCCCAGGTCATCTCTGCGGCCCTCGTGATTGGCTTTTTGATTTTCTTTGTCAGCAACGTGCTTCGGGCTGCTCACGACAGAGGACTGAGCCTGAGTTACGACTTTGTAAAAGAATCGGCTGGGTTTCCCCTGGCAGAGTCGGTGATCCCATACGACGAATCCCGATCCTTTGGCTACGCCTTTCTGATCGGCATCCTGAATACGATCAAGGCGGCGGTGGTGGGCATCGTCCTGGCGACGGCGCTGGGAACGACAGCAGCCCTGGCCCGGCTTTCCTCCAACTGGTTGATCAGCAAGATCGCCAGTGTCTATATCGAGATCGTCCGTAATATCCCGCTGCTGGTTCAACTCTTTATCTGGTACTTTGCCGTCTTTCAAAACCTGCCCATTGTCAAGGAAAGTATCCAGTGGCCCGGCCCCATCTACCTCAGCCAGCGCGGCGTCTATATGCCGTCCCCGGTACCAACCTCGACCTTTGGTAACTGGATCGCCTTTGTGGTGGGGGGAATCATCCTGTCCATCCTCTTGCACATCCTACTGGGCCGCTATCGGCTAAAGACGGGACATGAGACCTATCCGGTGGCGACCGCGCTTGCAGTGTTGTTGATCGTGCCTGCCCTGGGCTGGTTCCTGGTCGGCGCAAGCCCGTTGGTGGCAGATATACCGGTGATGAGCAAGTTCAATTTCGATGGGGGTACGCGGCTCACTATCGAGTACGCCGCTCTGCTGGCCGGGCTGGTGATCTATACCGGTGCCTTTATCGCCGAAGTGGTGCGCGCCGGCATCATGGCGGTCGACCGGGGGCAGTTCGAGGCGGCGCGGGCGGTCGGCCTCAACGGGATGCAGGTGCTGCGCCTGATCGTCTTTCCCCAGGCGATGCGCGTCATCATCCCGCCGCTGATCAGCCAATACCTGAACCTGACCAAGAACTCGAGCCTGGCTATTGCGGTCGGCTATCCTGACATGTTTTTCGTGGGCCGAACGATAATCAACCAGGCCGGGAGCGCGGTTCCCGTCTTTTCGATGGTGATGGCCGTTTACCTCTCTATCAGCCTGACTACATCCATTCTGATGAACATTTATAATCGTCGGATTCAATTGGTGGAGCGATGAGTATGAGCACAAACTCTGCAGCTGTCATACGACCGCCGTCCCCCCCGGGACTTGTCCGCTGGCTCAAAAAGAATCTGTTCAGCACGTGGTACGATGCTTTGCTCACTATTCTGGCAATAGCGCTCCTCTACTTTGTGCTAAAAGGCGCGCTGAGTTGGGTGTTGTTCACGGCCAACTGGGCGCCGGTCATCAACAGTCCAAAACTATTTGCGGTGGGGCAATACCCGCCGAAGCAACTGTGGCGGGTGGGAACCATCCTGTTCATGGTTTCCTTTCTCTTTGGCCTCAGTTGGCGCGTTTGGGGTGGCACAGTACGCACTTTTGCTCTGACTCTGGCAGTGGCGCTTGGCATCGTGGCTCTGCTGCCCATCAGCATGGAGCTGAAATTACGGCTTGGATTTTTGGCTAATCCAATTCTGACCTTTATCGGCTATCAAGTGGGACGTACCCCTATCGGCAAATCCCGCTGGGTGGCGCTGGGCTGGCTGCTCTCGTTCGTCTTGACCATTCTACTGCTGGTCGGGATCGAAGGTGTGAGTTGGCTGCCCAAGGTCGAGACTGGGTTGTGGGGCGGGCTGCTCCTGACCTTCCTGCTGGCCCTGGTTGGCATCGTGGCCTCGTTTCCCATCGGCGTCTTGCTGGCGTTGGGGCGACAGAGCAAACTGCCGGTGCTCAAGGGGTTTTGCGTCCTGTTCATCGAGATCGTCCGGGGAGTGCCCCTGGTGACGATTCTGTTTATGGCTTCCATCATCCTGCCCCTGTTTTTGCCCGGGGGGGTGCGCATTGACCGCGTGTTGCGAGCCATGGTAGGAATGACCCTCTTCGCCGCCGCTTACATGGCCGAGAACATACGCGGCGGCTTGCAGGCCATCCCTCGAGGACAGATCGAGGCAGCCAAAGCTGTGGGTCTGAACAACTTTCAGACTATGGGGTTGATCGTGCTGCCGCAAGCGCTGAGACTGGTCATTCCCACCATCGTGGGTCAGTTCATCGCTCTCTTTATGGATACCACCCTGGCCGCGATCGTGGGTCTCTTGGAACTGCTCGCCATTGGGCGAGCCGTCTTGGAAAGCAACGTCGAGTGGAAACTCTTGAATATGGAAGTATATTTGTTCATCGCGGTTATTTTCTGGGTTTTTAACTATGCCATGTCTTACGCCAGCCGACGGCTTGAGGTTGCCCTGGGCGTGGGAGAGCGTTAAAGGAGGATAACGTGGCCGAAGCAAACAGGACACATTTGTCTGCCGACGATATCATCATCTGCCGTGACGTACACAAGTGGTTTGACGACTTTCACGTGCTGCAGGGCGTCTCGTTGACTATCAAGCGGCAAGAGGTGGTTGTCATTTGCGGCCCTTCGGGTTCAGGCAAATCCACCCTTATCCGCACCATCAACCGCCTCGAAGAACACCAGCGGGGAGACATCATCGTGGACGGCATCGAGTTGAGCCACGACATCCGCAACATTGAGGCCGTCCGGCGCGAAGTGGGCATGGTGTTCCAACAGTTCAACCTCTTCCCGCACCTGACGGTGTTGCAGAACGTCACCCTGGCGCCTATCTGGGCGCGCAAGTGGCCCAAGGAAAAGGCCGAAGAGACCGCCATACAATTATTGGAGCGGGTAGGGATTCCCGAACAAGCCCATAAATACCCGGGTCAGTTATCGGGCGGGCAGCAGCAACGAGTAGCCATCGCCCGCGCTCTGGCTATGCAGCCCAAGATCATGCTCTTTGACGAGCCGACCTCCGCGCTGGACCCAGAGATGATCAAAGAAGTGCTGGATGTGATGCGCGAGTTGGCTCGCTCCGGCATGACGATGATCGTCGTGACCCACGAGATGGGTTTTGCCAGAGAAGCCGCGCACCGCATCGTCTTTTTCGACGCGGGGAATATCGTGGAACAGAACACGCCGGAAGAGTTTTTCGCCAATCCTAAGGAGGAACGCACCAAGTTGTTCCTGAGCCAGATTCTTACGCATTAGGCCACTTGTACCATCCAGAACGGCAAAACCCGAAGGGTTCCACTACCCCTTCGGGTTTTGGTTATCGCAGGTAAACGCGGATTATGTCACGATGGCTCCGTACGGGCAGGCCGGCAGACAAGCCATACAACCGTAGCAGAGATTACCATCAATGAACGGTGGCTCTCCTGGGTCTATGGCGACGATGGCTTTTGTCCGGCACACTTTCCGGGCCACGCACTTGCGACAAACCTGACACAGGCTGTTGTCTACGTGAGGAATTTTGGTGGGGAGTGGGTGATCTGGCATAACTCGATCCTGGTTGTTCCCTTTACGCTGAGAACATTCTATTTTGTAGCTGCTCGGGTGCCCGGCATTGAATAAAGAGCCATTTTCGAAGGCAATCAAGTGCCGGGCACCTTGAAAACTTGAACGGGCTATGCCTGAGCAGTTACCCTGTTTTTACGATTGGTGTCCTTCCAGAAACCTCTCTGCCTCTAGCGCCGCCACCGCGCCAGAACCGGCCGCGATCACGATCTGGCGATAGAGCGGATCTTGCGCGTCCCCGGCCACAAAGACTCCCGGCACACTCGTCCGCTGACGACGGTCGGAGACGATGTACCCTTGCTCGTTCAATTCCAACTGACCGGCAAACAACCCTGTCGTTGGCTCCAGGCCGACGTAGAGGAACACGCCGTCGGTCTCAATGACCCTGGTCGCGTCAGTTTTCACGTTGCGCACCCGCACCCCATTCACCGTCTGCTCGCCTAGAATTTCCTCCACTACAGCATCCCACACGAAACGTATCTTTGGATTCGCCAAGGCTTGTTCACGGTTGATCTTGGTCGCCCGCAACTCATCGCGCCGGTGAATGACGATCACCTCGCTGGCGAAGCGGGTGAGGAAGATCGCTTCAGTGATGGCGCTATCCCCTCCGCCGACGACCACGACTGTTTTATCCCGATAAAAGAAACCGTCGCAGGTCGCGCAGGCGGAGACGCCCCGGCCGAAGAACTTGTCCTCACCAGGCACTCCCAGGCGGCGCGGGACAGCGCCGGTGGCAACGATCACTGCTCGAGATTGGTACACGGCTCCGTGCGTGTGGATGGTGAAAGGCTTGGCGGAAAAATCTACCTCCGTCGCGTCATTTATCAATATCTGGGCACCGAATCGTCCAGCCTGTTCTTGAAACAGCTGGCTTAACTCTGGCCCCTCGATCCCTTTGGGGAAGCCGGGATAGTTTTCGATGACGTCGGTGTTGGCTGGCTGCCCGCCGGGGAGCGAACCAGCCAGCACCAGAGTTTTGACCCGGGCGCGCCCGGCATAGATAGCGGCGGTCAGCCCGGCCGGGCCCCCGCCGATGATGGTCAGATCGTAAACCTGATCATCTTGCTTGGTACTTGCATCCGGGCGTGCTTCTTGCTGAGATTGCGTCAACTTGAAATCAAACATCGTCTTACGCTAACGCCTCTCGCAATTTTGCCATCACCATTGACTCTGGCGCAGCTCCTTCAAGATGTGCCGTTTCGTTGATCACTGTGCGTGGCACGCCCATTACCTGGTATTTGTTCGATAGTTGGGGAAATTCTTGTGCTTCCACCATGTCTGCTTGCACCATTGGGCTGGCGACGGCCATCTGGTGGGCCAGCGTCACCGACTGTGGACAATACGGGCACGTCGGCGTGATGAAAACCTGGAGATGCACCGGCACTTTTAACCCCGACAGTTCTTTCAGCGCCCCCGCGCTCAATTCTGGTTTGCCGGATGCTGTCAGCTTGATTGCGTGGAGCAGAGAGGCGAACTCGTAACCGGATGGGATACCATAGAAACGCACCCCATAGTCCTCCGCCCCGATGGCAGCAATGGCTGGAATCTTGTCTATGTTTAGCTCTTCCGCCTTTTTCTTGTCGGCGACAAAGTCGTAGACCTCGATATTTAACTTGTCCGAGAGTGCAGCTACTTCCTCGGCCAACTGTCGGGTCTCTTTGCAAAATTGACATTCGAACTCTTGGGTGAACACCGCTAACCGAACTGGCCCTGCCAGATCGGCCAATTCCTGCTTAACTTGTCCTGCAATTTCTTCATTCAACAAAGCCATTTTCTATCTCCTTAAATTTGATTTGGGTGCGTTTCATTTCGGTTGGAAGTAGGCGCGGTTTCCATGCCGCGCGCTATGGAAAGCGCGCTTACTCAACTCATTTGAAACACACCCATTTGATTTAACTTGCACTTGCTGTTTTCTACGCTAATCTTGATAACGCCATTGCCAGCGCGTTGGCGATCTCTTGGGGCGGGTTATCAGATAGCACACATTCGGTGGTATAGGCTCGCACCAGTGTCACGGTAGCCTTGTGGGCAGCGGAGCGAACGGCGGACAGTTGCTGCAAAATCTCGCTGCAATCCCGGTCATCCTCGACCATCTTTGCCACCCCGCGTGCTTGCCCTTCTAACCGCCGTATACGGTTTAATAGGTCAGCCTTGGCAGATTGATCGCACAATTTCACCTTGTTCTCCCCTTAGAGGCTCACGGCCTCTTGTCTAATGGCCTGTCCCTCAAGTAAAGCCCGTGCCGCAGGATGCCGCGCTTGATTTGCTGCTCCCGCCCGGCCCACCAAGTCCAAACAGCGAAATTGCTTTCTGCACTTTGGGACTCCCGCACTTGGGGCACGCGGGATCAGTTTGTTGCTTGGACGAACGCACGAACAACTCGAACCTCTCGCCACATTCGTTACATTGGTACTCGTAAATTGGCATATTCTGTTACCTCCAGTATACCATACTGGGGTATAGTATACTACAAGAGTTCTATTTGTCAAGTTGCTGTTGCAGGGGGAGGCGTCAAATTTTGCGTCGGGTGGCGGAGCTTGCCTGGGAGCGCGGGCGTCCCTGCCGAGGAAGGGGCGAGTCACCGCCTCGCCCGTATCTTTTCAATATTCCGGGGCGTTTGCGCGCTGTAGCCGCGATTGGAAATCGCGCTGACTGTAGGGCAGGTTTCCAAA
>Ga0164318_10003763_pt1 | contig 14448 bp, 9 predicted proteins | sample GuaBasSedimGuay9_FD_113734 | JGI IMG/M metagenome (GOLD analysis project Ga0164318, IMG submission 113734) | Subseafloor sediment microbial communities from Guaymas Basin, Gulf of California, Mexico - Guay9, Core 4571-4, 0-3 cm | ecosystem: Environmental > Aquatic > Marine > Hydrothermal vents >...
ATCGGGTGGCGATGGGCCCCGGCTCAATGAGGCTGACGGCCACACCGGTGCCGTGCAGCTCCACTCGCATGGCATCCGATACGGCCTCCAGGGCGAACTTGGATGCGCTGTAAGCCCCCATGAACGGCAGGGCTATCCATCCCACCATTGACGACACATTCACAATTCTCCCGAATCCCTGCCGGATGAAGTGAGGTACAAAGAAATTGGTCAATTCCATCAGGCCGAAAAGATTCACTTCAAACTGTCGGCGCAGCATTTCCCGATCCAGGTCTTCCAGTGCTCCCGGTTGTCCGTAGCCGGCGTTGTTTACGATAGCGCCCATGCGTCCGCCAGCGATTTCCAGGGCGCGCCGGGCTGCATGGATCACGGATTCCGCAGATGCGAGGTCAAGATGTACGGGGCTGAAGCCCATTTCCCGCAGGCGGTCCATATCGTCCGGCCGGCGAGCCGTCGGAATCACGGTCCACCCGCGTGACGCCAGCATGCGTGCTGCCGCCGCTCCAATTCCAGATGAGCAGCCGGTGATGAGTACGTTCCGCACTTCGACTCGGGGATACGGCATGGTCAACAGGTTCTATATCTTACCCGCAGTCGGCCGAGACAGGAAGAAACCGACCGGGTAATCATTTGCCGGTACGCTCACTTCGCTGCTGTTTGACTGGTTGACGGCATCTCCGCTGTGAGCAAAGGGCTGCAGATTCTACGGATTCGCTGCTAGGGAGGCGATTCGTTCCAGCGGCAGCGCATCCAGCGCCTGGCGAAGACTTTCAAAATCGACATCGGTTCCGGACACCTCAATCGAAATGCGGGATCCGACCATGAGGGAAATCTCGCCGCAGCGCTCCGTGCGGTCGTATTCTTCCATTACCTTATACCCTTTGTATTCGGTGGTGCGTTCGAACCCGGTGTCGGTCTCTCGTTCCATTTCCACCGATGCCCACGCTCCGCTCGCCATCGCTGAAATACCGGGCATGCCTCCCATATCGGTAAGCTTGATGGTGATCTGCCCTCCATCATCGTTTCCATAAGTGGCCTCAGCGTATGAGACGGATATGCCAAAAGCTGATGAGCGTTCCCCGCTGCTTGAGGTGCGTTCGAATTTCCCGAACGAATCCGGAAGAAGAGCCTTGAGTTTTCGAAACTCTATGGTCGTCGCTGTCTTTTCTTGTGCTGGGACGAAGCGTATGAACGTGACGGAAAAGAGAAGCACCGTCAGCATCAGGCAAGCGCGGCGTGGCAGATGCATCTGAACCTCCTTTCCATCGAAACGATGGTATAACGGCGTTAAGGTTGCTGCAACCGTTTCTTCATGTCGGGAGGCCCTATTCGTCTCCGGCGCGTCCGGCAAGAGCCCCGGGAAGCGGACAGCTCTTACAGCGGCTGTTGTCCCGGAAACAGAAGTCTGCCGCCACCTGCATCAGGCCCTGGCGTGCCAGCCCGCTTCGGTAGATCGCCGCCGGATGGTCCCGGCCGAACAGCAGATGAGCTGTCCGCCGCATGATGCTGTTCAGAGTCTCCGCAGGTACCGCCGTGCGCAGCTCGAAATCATCTCCCGCCCATCCGAAGGCATGTGCTGCCGGCCACAAAACGTTGGCGGCGATGGCTCGGATGCGGTCTTTTCCCACCAGGGCAATGGATCGCGGTTGAATTCTGCCCGCCCAAGCGAGACGCCGGCGCCAGAAGCTTTTTTCAGGATTGAGTTTCCTGAAGAGAAGGCGGACGGCCTCCGATCCCGCCGCATACGCCTGCTTGAATACCTCGATGACATCCTCCCGGGAGAAAAACCAGGCGGCGGCTTCCAGCCGCCGTATGGGATGATTTGCGGGACGGACCCCCGCAGTGACCCATGCCGAACGTTGCATGGCGGAATGCTGCCATGCCCCCGCCTGCCGCCACCAGATATCCCACAGGGAGCGGACGAACCTGCGCGAAGATTCCGGCCATCCTTGCGGGGCGTTCTCCGGTAGGAGGCCGGAGATACCCATGAAAACCGCGTACCACATTAGGGGAGAGTCCTCACAGCGCTCGCGCATCAGGCCGAGCGGCGCGAGGGAGGCAAGCTGCCGGAACGCCTGCTTATTGTGGCGATAGCCCAAGGCAGCCATGATTTCCTCGTAGAGGGCCTGGCTGATACCCGCCTGGTGCGCACGGGAGCGCAGTCGCTGTGATTTTCGCCGGATACGCTCGGCTCCGGCCGCTTCGAGAAAGGCGATACAGAAGTCCAGTCCTTTTGCCTGCAGGTGAGGCGCGCAAGGCGGCGGTTGGCGGCACGCAGAAAATGGGTAGGCGGTCACATCAATGGCGTCGAAGCTGAAGCCCGGGGAGGACCGTAAGGATTCGGCGAGGGGAATGTGCAGTACGCCGGGCCGGAAACAGGCGTCCTGCCTTCGCCCCGGAAAGTAGGTTACGTGAATTCTTACCCATTGATATCGAGGATCATCGCCGTGGTGATGATGCTTCCAGTCGGCTGGATGCACGTGAACCTCGACATCTCCCGCAACCAGGCGGCCGCCCGCCCGGACCCGCGCGTGCCGGAAGTCCGGACCCGGTTCCAGGTTCCAATCCCCTGGATCTTCGACCTGAACCGGTTCGCCATCGCGATCGGTAAGAGAAGCGGGGCGAAGCGACGGGTCATACCAGATGCACTGGAGATGGCGCTCGGTGAAATCCGGGAGGAAATGGCCGGGTAGCTCGCGTACGGCGGGATGGGGTCTCGGCAACAGATCCCGGTAGCGAGTGGAGAGTTCCAGCAGCTCAATGGAAATGGAATCGGCAGACATCGCCCTCGCGGATTTCATAATGTTTACCTTCCCTGCGCAGACAGCCATGCTGGCGTGCTTCGGCGAAAGATCCGTAGCGGATCAGATCACGGGCGGAGACTACGTCAACCGCGACGAATCCTTCGCGCATGTCGGAGTGAATCCTGCCCGCTGCATCGGGCGCTAATGTTCCTCTGGGTACCGGCCATGCCTGCAGGATTTCATTCTCGGTTGTGTAGAAGGTAATCAGATCCAGCAGGTGATAGGCCGCGTGTACGATCCGTTCGGTGGCTCCCTGGCTCAGGTCAAGGGCCTCCAGGAAGACCTTTCGTTCCTCTTCTTCAAGATCGAGCAGCTCATATTCGAGTTGCGCATAAACAGCGACGACCTCGACGCCCTCGGGCTCGCATTTTTCCTTCAGGTTCTGCAGCAGATCATGACCCCTTGCGTCATTTTCTCCCAGATTAGCCACCACCAGCTCGGGAAGCCACGTGAGCAGGCCGCGCTCGCGCGCTGCGCGACGCAGGTCCCCGTCCAGATTTGCCCGGCGCAGAGGGATCCCTTTGTCCAGGAGCTCTCGAAGCCGGTTGAGGCGCTCGACGATCTCTGCCGAGGACCGGTCGTGCATTCGGCCGCTGCGGGCCAACTGACGCTCCAGAAGCTCCAGATCAGCGAGCATCAGTTCGGTCTCCACCACTTCCCAGTCACGCACCGGATCCACGGATCCGGCCACGTGCGAGACCGAGTCGCTTGCGAAGCAGCGCACTACATGGACTATGGCATTCACGCCGCGGATGTGTGAGAGGAACTGGTTGCCCAATCCTTCACCCCGGTGGGCGTTTTTTACCAGACCGGCGATATCCTGAAACTCGATGTGGGCGGGGATCACTTTCTGGGGCTGCAGCAGCACGGCGAGCTGCTGCAGCGTGGGATCCGGTACTATGACAGTTCCGGTGTTGGGCTCGATAGTGGTGAAAGGATAGCTTTCGGCGGGTGCGTGCGCCCGTGTAAGGGCGTTGAAGAGTGTGGTTTTCCCTGCATTAGGCAGGCCGACCAGTCCGGCTTTCAGCATTCTGGTACCTCCGGTCAGGCGACAGCGCGCGTCTGGTCGCTGCGGCACGTTTGCCGGCTTGCAATATCGTATGGCCCCGGCAACAATTAACCGGTCTCATATACCGGCGCAGCGCTGTCCGGGACCATTGAACATTCGGCAGGCCTGGAGGTCAAAATAAAAGCCGCGGATCGAACGGACCCATGTCAACCATGATAAAAGTGGAGCACTTGACCAAGGCCTTTCCCGGTACGGTGGCCGTTGACGACGTCTCTTTCGAGGTACAAGCAGGGGAGATCGTGGGGTTCCTGGGCCCCAACGGGGCAGGCAAGACCACCACCATGCGGATATTGTGTGGTTACATCGCTCCCACGTCGGGGGTGGTCGAGATTGCCGGGCATGATGTCCTGCGCGACTCGCAGGCTGCGCGGCGCAATATCGGATATCTGCCGGAGAATTGCCCTCTTTATCCGGAGATGCGGGTGGATGATTATCTCTTCTTTCGCGGAAGGCTGAAGGGCTTGAGCGGCCGGAGTTGCCGACAGCGCCTGAGTGAAGTGAAGGAGTTGTGCGGACTGGAGGAGATGGGACATCGAATAATCGGCAACCTTTCCAAGGGGTACCGCCAACGGGTGGGATTGGCGGACGCCCTGATTGCGGCTCCCCCGCTGCTTATTCTTGATGAACCGACCATCGGACTGGACCCTAACCAGATACGCGAAGTGCGGGCGCTGATACGCGGGCTTGCACAGCAACACACGGTGCTGCTGTCCACCCACATCCTTCCGGAAGTCGAGGTTACCTGTGATCGGGTGGTGATCATCAACCGGGGCCGTATTGTAGCCGCAGATGCGACCTGGTCACTGATTGAGCACGCGAGTTCTCCCCGGATGATCGTCGAGGTTCAGGCTGACGCGGTGGAACTGAAAGATCGCCTGCTGGGACTGGGCGCGGTGAAAGCAGTGGAGATAGAGCCCGCCGGCAGCTGGGTGCGTGCGAGGATAGAGGGCCATGGCGGGATGGACATGCGTCCCGAGTTGTGGCGCTTTCTTCGGGAAGCCGGATGGGAGGTACGCGAATTTTACAGCGAGAAGAGCACTCTTGAAGAAGTGTTTTCCAATCTGACAGCAGGAGACGAGGCCGAGAAGGCGGCTGTGGAGACGGTAGCATGAAGCGGATATGGACAATGTGGTCCCGCGAACTGGCGGCATATTTTTTCTCGCCCATGGCCTACGTGGTAATGATTTTCTTTCTGGTGGTGATGGGGTTCAGCTTCTGGCTGCTGGCCACCGTGCTTTCGCAGGGTGTGCGGGGCGGCCCTGTCATGAATGAACTGTTTGCCTCGATCTTTTTCTGGTTGACGATTCTGATCACCATTCCAGTGGTTACCATGCGGTTGATCGCCGAAGAGAAAAAGGCCGGCACTCTGGAGACGTTGCTGACCGCTCCGGTGAGGGACAGTGAAGTGGTGCTGGCCAAGTACCTGGGGGCCTTATCGTTCTACATCGTACTGTGGCTGCCGACCTTGAGCTATATTGGGATCATGAAATTCTTCGAGCCGCCCGATACCCCGATTGATCTGGGGCCGATGGTTTCCGGGTACATAGGAGCGCTGCTGGTGGGGGCGCTCTACCTGGCAGTCGGGCTGTTTACCTCCAGCCTCGCGAGGAATCAGATCGTGGCGGCGATCGGCTGTTTTGCAATCTGTTGTGTGTTGTTCCTGGGCGGATTTCTGCCATACCTGGTGCACTCGGAGAGCGTGCGCGATATTGCCACGTACTTGTCGTCGGTCATGTACATGATGGACGCTTCTCGCGGGGTAGTCGACACGCGCGGGATCGTGTTTCACCTTTCGGGAATCGTTCTGATGCTGTTTCTGTCAGTGAAGGTGCTCGAGTGGCGCCGCGTGGTGTGAGGAGCATGTAGGTCATGACACCGCCAGCGGAAAGAGAAAACGCCGCGGCCGGCAACTCAGACGGCTCGGCGTTACAGCACCTGCAGAGGGCGCGCCGGGCCAGGCTTCTGTTTCAGGGGAATCTGATGATCGGAACCCTGTTGCTGGTGGCTGTTCTGGGTATGGTCAACTACCTGTCGTTCCGGCACTTCCTGCGGGTGGACCTGAGCCGTACGAAGTTGTACAGCCTGTCCGACAAGACTATCAGCATCCTGAATTCGCTGACCGATACGGTGAACGTCATCGTTTTCTTTCAGCCTCAACAGGAAATCTATGAAGAAGTGGAAAACCTCATTAAGGAGTACAAGTCGGCCTGCGACCGCCTCCACGTGGAATGGGTCGATCCCGACCGCGATCTCGCCCGCGCGGAAGAACTTGCACGAAAGTTCGAGGTGACCGAGGCCAATGTCGTGGTTTTCGAGTACCACGGCAGGAGGAAGTATGTCACTGCCGACGATATCGCCGAATATGACTATTCGATGGTAGGACTGGGTCACGCGCCGCGCAAAGTGTCTTTCAAGGGGGAACAGGCCTTCTCGTCAGCGATCTACAGCGTGGTGTCCGGCGAGCGTCCCAAGGTTTATTTCCTCATGGGACATGGTGAGCGGGGAATCTTCGACTACGATCCGCAGAAGGGATTCTCCCGGATAACCCGCGAAATAGAGCGGGACAATCTGGAGGTACATACTCTGGACCTCGCCAAGAAAAAGATGATTCCCTCAGACTGCCGTTTGCTGGTAATCGCTTCGCCGCGCGTACCGCTTGCCGACTGGGAGATAGACCTCATCCAGAAATATCTGCAGGACAGCGGGCGCCTGCTGGTACTGGTTGATGCCTATTCGGAGACGGGGCTCGAAGGGCTGCTGGAAGCGTGGGGGGTGAGACTGGACAACGATATCGTTCTGGATCCTACGCGGACACTTACCGGCAGAGAGATCTTCATCACCGACTACGGGAATCATCCCATTACCGAGAAACTCAAAGGGATCTCTTCGATTTTCTACACCCCGAGGTCCCTGAGGCCTCTTGAGGAGGAAACAGAGGGCGAGGCCGCGGACCGGCCACGGGTTACTATCCTGGCCCAAACTTCAAAGGCCGGCTGGGGCGAGCGCACGCTGGAAGACAGCACGGCGCGTTTCGATCCGCTGGAGGATATCGCCGGTCCGGTTCCCCTGGCGGTGGCAGTGGAAAGGGGGCCGACGGCCTCGGAGACGGACATCCGTCCCACGCGCCTGGTGGTTTTCGGAGATGCCGATTTTGTCTCCAACGGTGCCCTGACCGGCGGCGATCGCAATTTCTTCATGAACGCTCTCAACTGGCTGCTGGAGAGAAGGGATCTGCTGGCAATCGCCCCTAAGGAATACAAGGAAACCCGACTTCTGATGACCCGCGGGGACCTGGCCAACCTTTTCTGGCTGACAGTAGTCATCATCCCCGGGACAGTGGGGCTGGCCGGTATGCTTATCTGGTGGCGGCGCAGGGAGTAGGGCACCGATGCGTGGCAAGACGGTACTGATCCTTCTGGCGGTGGCGCTGCTGCTGGCGGCGTACATCGGGTTTTACGAGCGCAAGACGCTTTCCAGCCGCGAGAAGCTGGAGCGGGCGGGCAAAGCTTTCCTCATAGATCCCGAACGTGTATCCCGGCTGGTGATCAGCAATGAGTATGTGGACGTGGAATGCGTCAAGGAAGATGAACGTTGGCGTCTAGTGCGACCGGTGAAGGCCCGTGCTGATCAGGCCGAGATCCAGAGGATTCTGTATGATCTGGAAGCTGTAGAGTACACCGCCCGGATCGGGATGCACGAATTGGAGCAAGAAGGATTGACGCTGGCCGATTACGGACTCGATAAACCGCGGGCGTTGATCACGTATAAGGAAGATGACCGGAGTGTTACGATCTGCATCGGCAAGGATGCCGTGCTGGGTGACAGCGTCTACGCGATGGTCAAGGGCAGTGAAACCGTCCTGTCGGTAGGCAGCGCCGTCTTTACCGGACTGCCCAAAGATGTGCAACAGCTTCGAGACCACGACATATTCTTTTTCAAGCGGCACGAGATTTGCGAGCTGGGCCTGCGGCGGCCAGCGGGATATGTCCGATTGACCAGTATCGGCGCCGATCACTGGCGTTTGAGCCAGCCGGTGAAAGCTCGTGCCAATCGCGTGCGCGTAGGAAAATTGCTGGACCAGTTGTATGCCACGCGGATTGCGAAATTTGTCGCCGACGCTGTTCAGGACGCCACCCTCTACGGCCTGGAGGAGGGTAGTTACGGTGTCGAGGTATATTTGAGCGGCAAACCGGAGCCGGAGGTGCTGCTGTTGGGAAAGGTCGCTGACAAAGATTCCGCCAGGATGTATGCAATGTGGAAATCAGAGCGTAGTGTCTACCTGGTTCCCACCGGAATCGTCGCGGAGATAGCAGTGCCCTTGAAGGAGCTGCGGGACTGGCGTCTGGTTCCCATCAAGGACTTTGAGATAGCCGAAGTCAGGCTGGAGTCTTCGGAGAAGACGGTTGTGCTGCAGAAGGAGAATTACCGCTGGAAAGTGCGCGAGCCGGTCAATGTGGACGCTGACGAGGAGGCGGTCCGCAGCCTGTTGCGCCAATGGACCGCCGCTGAAATAGAAGAGTTCATTTCCTCGCCGGATACCAACATGGCGGTCTACGGCTTGGATGAACCGGTGGCCGACATCGTCTTCAAGCCCGCGCCCGATGCTTTCTCCTGGACTAACGAAGTAGCGCTTTCATTCGGCCGGAAAGTCCCTGGAAAGAAGGATCAGAGATACGTAGCCTGCCGTGGGGAGAACGAGATATGGATCGTCGACGCCGGTATTCTGGATAAGACCACCTTTGACTTTCTCCATTATCGCAGCCGTCAGGTGATGGATGTTCCGTCGTTTACCGTGCGGAAGATGGTATTGGTCAGGGAGGGCGAGACCCAGGCGGTTGACCGGGCTGACAGCTCGGCACCGTTCCGGGCGGAGACCGAAGGACGAGAGGCGCGATCCGACGACGATCTGAAACATTTGCTTGACCAGGTCGCACAGCTCCAGGCGGAAGAGTTGGTCGAGGCCTCACCGGACAATCTGGCGCGATATGGATTGGATGACCCGCGGATCAAACTGACGCTGGAGGTAACCCCTGACAGCGGTGTGGGGAAAACCCTGTTATTGGGAGATGCGACGCCTGAGGGAGGGGCCTTTGCCATGGTTGCGGGAAGCGATCTGGTGTTCCGGATCGGCGCGGACCTGGCGGCGGAACTGTCGCGGGGACTGCTGAAACCCGCGCAGTCTGAATGAGAGAGGATCGGTTGTCGGACCCACGAATAGAGCGGCCCGCAGATGACACTTCCCAGCGTGATTCCCGTGACGCCGAAGATCGCGCTGCGTCTATCCCCGTGATCCGGCCGTCACACGCTCGCGGAGTGAGGCGGGTGAGGAGGGCCGTGTTGCTGATCCTGCTCGCTCTGGCGGGATTAGTGCTTTACCTGCAGGTAGTCGGCCTGCCGCGTCCCCTGGTACGGGCAATAGAATCGCGGCTGCTCGAGGCGGGTCTGCCTGTGCGTATCGGCTGGATCGGCTGGGATGCCCGGAGGGGTCCTGCATTGCGGAACGTGACGGTGTATGAGGATACCCGACGGAGCAAACCCTTTTGTCGGATTGCCGCCCTTTCCTTGCTGCTGAATCCTTTCGGCTGGCCGAAAGGGGAGCGCCTTTTCAGAGGAGTAAGCTTCTCCGGGCTGGAGAAACGGCTGTCCTTTTCCTCCTGTGACGGCAGCCGGAAAAGTGAGCTGCTGCTCAGCGATGGTAAGGGCGCGGTAATTGTGGGCGGAGATTATCTGGCCTTGTCAGGGGTCTCTCTTCGTACCGGCGGACTGCTGGTCCGGCTTGACGGGCGGTTCGGGTTACCGCCGGCACGACCTCCGGAGGAAGCCAAAGGGCCCTCAGAAGTACTGGCCGGGGTGGAAGAGAAACTCAGATGCAGCCCCCGATGGGTTCTGGATCTGGTTGATGGTCTCCGCCAGGTGACTTCGGGGGGTTGCGTTGAGTGCAGTCTGCGCTTCACGGTGCCCGCAGGCGATCCCGTGCGGGGTCGCGCGGTTCTTCGGCTCAGAGGTGAGAACATCCAGCGCTACGAAGCGTGTATCGGACGGATCAGCATGGATGCATATCTCAGAGACGGCACAGTGGATCTCGCGTCTCTTCAGATAAGGACCGGAGAACGCAGCTTGGTGGCCGCAGGCAAGTATGATCTCAGGCGCAATGTCGTCTCGCTGTCGGCGAGTAACTCGCTGCCCTTATCGTTCTGGTCGTGCTTCATTCCAGGGGTGTGGGCCGCCGGGGCGGAACAGGCCGGTCTCGCGCTGCGGGGAGACATGTGGTGGCTGCTGGAGGCCGGCCCTTCAGATCCGGCACACCTTTTCACCAATTTTGCCGCGGTGATTTCGCTTGCCCGCACGGAACTGCGCGGGGTGTGGCTGGAAAAAGCAATGATCGGATTACAGGGCCGGGGGAAGGAGGTGACCGTTGACCCCCTGCGATTGCTGGTGGGGAATGACCGCCCGGGCCGCATTGAGGCCGCCATCCGGATGCATGCAGAGAGTGGGGAGTATGAAGGGTGGTTCCGCGCCAAGGTGGATCCCCATACGGTCATGGGATGGGCCGGGCCGGGCGGGGCCGATTTTATACGGCGGTTCCAGTTTGATTCGGTCCCGCTGGCGACCGGCCGGTTCTGGGGAGCGCTGCAGAATCCCAAGGCTTTCGGTCTACAGGGGAAGGGCATCGGTTCGAACTTCACCTATTGCGGCCAGGAGGTGCTAGTGGCCCGGTCAGGATTTGAATTCACTAACGACTACCTGCGACTGGAGCCTTTTCTGATACGCCGCCGGGAAGGCGAATTGCGGGGCTGGCTCGGCTTTGACTTTGTCAATCAGCGGATTGCCATGGACGTATGTTCCGGAATACACCCGCAGGCAGCAGCTCAGATGGTCGGCCCGGGATTCGCGAGGCTGCTGGAGCGTTTTCGATTCGGGGGGCCGGTATCAGTATGCATGAGCGGCGTGGTGGCTTACGGAGCCACACCCCGGGGAACCGACCTCCAGGGAAAGGTGTTTTGCAATCGGGTGCAGTACGGCCGGCTTTCGGCCGAGCGGGTATCGTTCGACCTGGACGCGCAGGACGACCTCCTCTCCTTCACCAATCTGAGAGCGCGGGCGTACACCGGCAGCGCCTGGGGCGCAGTACAGATCACCAACCTGGTGCCGGGGAAGATTCCGCTGTTTTCCGGTGAGCTGCACGCACGCGAAGTGGACGTCGACCGGCTGACCGAGGAAATGTTCGGGCGGCGCCAGGAGAAACTGGCCGGTAAGCTCTGGTTGGATCTGGAGATCTCCGGGCCGGTTGCCTCGAACGTTCTCGACCGTATGACTGGACACGGATACCTCAAGATAGACGACGGTTATCTTTTCCGTATACCGGTGCTTCTGTTTCTGTCCGAATTTCTCTCCCGGCTGGATCCGCGTATCGGCTATGCTACCCTGGCGGACTTCAAGGCGCACTTCCGCGTTCATGACGGCAAAATACATACGAAGGACGCCCTGCTCATGGGAGGACTGTTCAGCATACATGCCCGCGGGCGGTACTATTTTGATCAGAGGCTCGATTTCATAGTGAGGGTCCAGCTTCTCAAACGGGGGCCCTTGGCCAAGCTCGCCAACATGGTTACCTTTCCGCTGACGAAACTGTTTGAGCTGCATCTGGGCGGCCGGGTCTCACGGCCGCGCTGGAGACCGATGAATTTTCCCAAGGAACTCTTCCTGATTTTCGATTGATAAGCGTTACTATGCCCAGCAGGAGAATGACCAGCCCGGTAATGACCAGCAGTACGCAACGTTCGTGATAGTCCGGCATCATCTTTGTGATCATGCCTCTGCTCTGCGCTACAGCCCGTGGTTGCACAGCTGACCTTCGGGGACAAGATGTCCTGCGCGCAGACTAGCTGGAGTGACGACGAGTGGCAATGTTAACCAATCGGCCGGGGACCACGACGATTTTCCGGACTTCAGCACCTTCAGTCCATTTCTTCACCCGTTCGTCGGACAGAGCCAGGGAGCGGATTTCCTCCTCGGATGCGTCGGCGGCGACTCTTATGCGGGCGCGCACCTTGCCGTTGATCTGTACCGCCAGTTCTACTTCTTCCATGGCCAGTGCGTCTGGATCCGCTGTGGGCCAGTCAACCTTCAGGATGCCCGGTGGATTGCCCAGTTGAACCCAGAGCTCTTCGGCGATATGGGGAGCGAACGGGGATATCAGAAGGATCAGATTGCGGAGAGCATGTGCAAACACCGCTTTGCGGGAGGGCGCGCTGTCCCGATGAACGGATAGGCGGTCTATGGCGTTCAACAGCTCCATTATGCGGGCTACCGCGGTGTTGAAATGAAAGTCGCCTTCAAGATCGTCCGTAATGCTTTGGATGGCCGAATTCGTCTGGCGGTACAGCTCACGTTCCTCCGGATCCAGGAGTCGGCGGTCAATCTTCCCGGGCACCGATTCGCGTAGTACATCCTGATGGTCATAGACTTTTTTCCACAGGCGGCGCAGAAACCGGTAGGCGCCTTCGACGCCCTGGTCACTCCACTCGGCGTCTTTTTCCGGCGGTCCGATGAAGAGCGTGTACAGCCGCACGGTGTCCGCCCCATATTCCTCGATGAGCTTGTCGGGGCTGACCACGTTTCCGCGTGATTTGGACATCTTGTAGAGCTTCCCGTCCTTGGGACTGCGCTTGCAGATCATTCCCTGGGTAAACAGGTGGGCAAACGGCTCATCAAACTCCACCAGCCCCATGTCATGAAGCACCTTCGTGAAGAAGCGGGCGTAGAGCAGGTGCAGGATCGCATGCTCCACACCGCCGATATACTGGTCCACCGGAAGCCAGCGGTTACATGCCTGACTGTCAATGGCGCGGTGGTCGTCGTGAGGAGAAAGATAGCGCAGGTAATACCAGCTGGAGTCCACGAACGTGTCCATGGTATCGCTTTCCCGTTGCGCGGCGCCGCCACACCGCGGGCAGGTGGTATTCATGAACTCCGGGCAACGCTTCAGAGGCGACTCCCCGTGCGGACGGAATTCCACATTATCGGGTAAAAGTACCGGAAGGCGATCTTCGGGCACGGGCACGGTACCGCATTTCTCGCAGTAGACGATCGGTATGGGCGCCCCCCAGTACCGTTGTCGGCTTATCAGCCAGTCACGCAGCCGGTAGTGCACCTGCGGGCCGCCGAATCCCTGCTCCTCGGCATAGGCGGTCATTTTCTGGATAGCTTCGCTGCTGGAGAGGCCGCTGAATGGGCCGGAGTCGACCAGCAGGCCGAAGTCGGTATATGCCTGTTGCATGTCCTCGAGGCGCAAGGTGCGCTCAGGATTCTGTATGACCAGTTTGATCTTAAGACCGTGGCGGCGAGCGAAATCCCAGTCGCGTTCGTCATGAGCCGGAACCGCCATGACCGCTCCGGTTCCGTATTCCATCAGCACGTAATCGGCCACCCACAGGGGGACGGGTTCACTGGTGTAGGGATTGACCACGTAGCGCCCGGTAAAGACACCGGTCTTCTCGGCCGACTCGGAAGTCCGGGCCGCCCGCGGAGTGCGCAGGGACCGCCGCACGTACTCGAGCACTTCCTGCTCCTGGGGCAGCCCGCGTACCAGTTCATCAATATGCGGATATTCCGGGGCTATGACCATGTACGTGCAGCCGTAGATGGTGTCTACCCGCGTGGTAAAGCAGGGTATCGTGTCGAAAGGATCAGAGCCGCCGTCAGGTCGCGGCACCAGGCGGAAGTCCAGACGCGTTCCTTCGCTGCGGCCGATCCAGTTGGCCTGCATGGTCTTGACCCTTTCGGGCCAACCGTCGAGCTTTTCCAGGTCATCCAGGAGACGCTGGGCATAGGCCGTGATACGGAAAAACCACTGCTCCAGCTCGCGCGTCTCAATCGCCGTTCCGCATCGCTCGCAGCGGCCGTTCACGACCTGCTCGTTGGCCAGAACCGTGGCGCAGGAGGGACACCAGTTCACTGGTGCCCGCGCCTTGTAGGCCAGACCGCGCTCGTAGAACTTGAGGAAGAACCACTGGGTCCACTTGTAATATTCCGGCTCGCAGGTGGCTATCTCGCGATCCCAGTCGTAACAGCAGCCCCAGGAGATGATCTGCCGCTTCATGATGGATATGTTCTCGCGCGTGCTGTCCCGCGGATGACGGCCGGTGTTGATCGCGGCGTTTTCCGCCGGCAGACCGAAGGCATCCCAGCCCATAGGGGCCAGCACCTTGAACCCACGCATGATCTTGTATCGCGCTACCGCGTCCCCGATGATGTAGTTGCGGCCGTGTCCCACGTGCAGCGCCCCGGAGGGATAGGGAAACATCATCAGACAGTAGTACTTTTTCCCGGCGTCGGAGACGTCGGTATAGAACAGGCGCCTTTCCTCCCAGAATTGCTGCCACCGCGGCTCGATTTCCTTGAAAGGATATTTTTCCTTCATGCCTGCCAGCTCCGTTGCAGATGCCGGGCGACCACGCAGTGGGCCATGCCCTCCTCACGACCATTATTGATAAATTCGTCGAAAGGCTTTTCGGCGGATTCCAGCGGCATACTGCTCTCGTAAACCAGAAGCGGAACCGGTTCCGGGCTGTG
>Ga0164318_10003764_pt1 | contig 14447 bp, 14 predicted proteins | sample GuaBasSedimGuay9_FD_113734 | JGI IMG/M metagenome (GOLD analysis project Ga0164318, IMG submission 113734) | Subseafloor sediment microbial communities from Guaymas Basin, Gulf of California, Mexico - Guay9, Core 4571-4, 0-3 cm | ecosystem: Environmental > Aquatic > Marine > Hydrothermal vents...
CTTCTAAAATAGATTTTAAAATTTTCTGGGATGCTTGGCGTTTAATAAAGAAAGATTTTTATCAACAGCCAGTTTCTGACAAAGATCTTTTTTACGGAGCAATCTCTGGATTAGTTGAATCTTTAGATGACCCTTATTCTTTATTTCTTGAGCCAAAAACAGCCAAGGAATTTGTAGAGGACCTTTCAGGCAAATTTGAAGGGATTGGCGCAGAAATTGGTATTAGAAAAAAGCAATTAACAATTATTGCCCCTTTGGCTAAAAGTCCGGCAGAAAAAGCAGGCATAAGAGCAGGAGACAAAATTTACGCTATTGATGGCAAGGAAACAAGTGGGATGTCTTTAGAGGAAGCAGTTAGATTGATTCGTGGGAAAAAAGGAACAAAAGTAGTATTAACGATAATGAGAGAAGGATTTGAGGAACCTAAGGACTTTACTATTATTAGAGATGTTATCAAGATTCCCACTGTTCAATGGGAGATGAAAGATAAAAATATTGCTTATATTAAACTTTCCCATTTTGATGAATCAACCTTAAAAGATTTTAAATCAGCAGCAAAAGAAATTCTTCTCCAAAAACCAAAGGGTATAATTTTAGATTTAAGGAACAATCCCGGTGGATTTTTGGGAACAGCCATAGATATTGCCAATTATTGGATTAAAAAGGGAGCAATTGTTCGGGAAAAATCTCCTAAGACAATGACCAGAGTTCATTATGCTCGGAGTTATGCTCCTTTTGCTGATTTCCCTACCGTAGTTTTAGTAAATCAAGGTTCGGCTTCTGCTTCAGAGATTGTTGCTGGTGCTCTTCAAGATTATCAAATTGCTACTATTTTAGGAGAGAAGACATTTGGTAAAGGAACGGTTCAGGAACTTCAATTTTTAGATGATGGGTCAGCAATTAAATTAACAGTGGCTCAATGGTTAACTGCTAATGGCCGGCAGATTAATGAAAAGGGTATCACTCCGGATATTCAAGTTGAAATGACTGAAGAAGATTATGATAATAACCGTGACCCCCAACTCTCAAAGGCATTGGAATTATTAGAAAAAAAATAAATATAAATTTATGAAAGTAATTTTAATTAAAAATGTAGAGCATTTAGGTGAGGAGGGAGAGATTAAAGAGGTAGCTTCTGGCTATGCTCGGAATTATTTAATTCCTCGTAAATTAGCCATTTTAGCCACCCCTCAGGCATTAGCAGAATTGAAGAAAAGGAAAGAAAAAGAGGAAAAGGAAAGACAAAAACTTATGGAAAAAGCAAAGGAATTAAAGAAGAAGTTAAAAGGATTAACAATATCTATAAAGAGCAAAACAACCGAGGAAGGTCATCTTTTTGGCGCTGTGGACCAAAAGATTATCTCTAATAAGTTGAAAGAAATGGGATATGAAATAGAGCCGGAAAAAATAATTTTAGACCATCATCTAAAAGAGATAGGAGAATACCAAGTTACTTTGAATTTATTTGAGGGGGTAGAGGCAAAAATCAAAGTAAAAATAGAAAAAGAATAATTTTATGCCTAGAAAAAAAACTAAAAAAAGAAAGACAAAGTATATTTTTGTGATGGGCGGAGTTCTTTCTGGCTTAGGTAAAGGGGTTGCTACCTCTTCTATTGGCAAAATTTTACAAAGCAAAGGGTATTCAGTTACAGCGATGAAAATTGACCCTTATTTAAATGTTGATGCTGGAACAATGAATCCCACTGAACATGGTGAGGTTTTTGTGACTAAAGATGGTTTAGAGTGTGACCAGGATATTGGTAATTATGAAAGATTTTTAGATTTAGAATTAACCCGAGATAACTATATGACTACTGGCCAGGTTTATTCCACAGTTATTCAGAGAGAAAGAAATTTAGAATATGAAGGTCGTTGCGTAGAGATGATTCCACATATACCTGAAGAGATTATTCGGAGAATAAAAAAACTGGCTCATAAAGAAAAGCCAGATTTTATTTTAATAGAGATAGGTGGTACGGTTGGGGAGTATCAGAATATTATTTATTATGAGGCAGCCCGATTTTTACATTTAGCCGACCCTTCAAGAGTTTTATTTATTTTTCTTTCTTATTTGCCTATTCCAGAAAAAATAGGGGAAATGAAAACAAAGCCAACTCAGATGGCTGTAAAAACATTAAACTCTTTAGGTATTCAGCCAGATTTTCTTCTTTGCCGCGCTGCTGCTCCTTTAGATAAAAAGCGTAAAGAAAAATTGGCAACTTTTTGTAATCTTCAAGAAGAAGATATAATTTCTGCTCCGGACGTAGATTTAATCTATGAGATTCCAGTTAATTTTGAAATGGATGGTTTAGGAGATAAAATTCTAAAGAAGTTTAAATTAAAAGCAAGGAAAGTTAACTTACATTATTGGCGTAGCTTTGTCAAAAAAATAAAACATTTAAAAAGAAGATTGAAGATAGGCATCATTGGAAAATACTTTTCTACAGGAAAATTTATTCTTCCTGACTCTTATATTTCTGTTATTGAAGCAGTTAAGCATGCTTCTTGGTATTATAATTATCAACCTCAATTAATCTGGTTAAACTCAGAAGAGTTTGAAAAGTATCCTCGAAAACTTAAACAATTAAAAGAACTGGACGCTATTATTATCCCCGGTGGTTTTGGTAAAAGAGGGGTTGAAGGTAAAATCCAAAGTATTGAGTATGCGCGAAAGCATAAAATTCCTTTTTTAGGTCTTTGTTATGGAATGCAATTGGCTGTAATAGAATTTGCCCGGAATGTGGCTAAATTAAATGGGGCTAACTCTACGGAAATAGATCCCCGAACAAAATATCCAGTCATTGATATTTTGCCTGAACAAAAAGAAAAATTAAAAAATAAAGATTATGGTGGGAGTATGCGTTTAGGCGATTATCCTTGTTATTTGGTACCCAAAACAAAATCCTATGAATTGTATGGCCGCAAAAAGATAGTTAAAGAAAGGCATCGCCATCGTTATGAATTTAATAATTTTTTCCGCGATGAATTAGAAAAAGCAGGTTTAATAATTGCTGGGAAGTGTCCTCAAGGTGATTTAGTAGAAATTATTGAATTAAAAAATCACCCTTATTTTGTTGCCTGTCAATTTCATCCTGAGTTTAAGTCAAGACCATTAAATCCTCATCCTTTATTTAAAGGTCTAATCAAGGCAGCTGTTAGTTTTAAGCATTCTAAAAATGCCTGAAGATAAAAAATTAAGTGAAGAGGTTGAAGGAAGATTAAAACTTGCTTACTGGTTGGCTCAACATAAAAAGAAAATCAAGACAGGTTTAATAATTTCGCTATTAATTATTGACATTTTTCTGATTGCTTTTGGTGGGAGTGGAATGATTAGTTATTTTTTAAGCAAAAAGAAAATTGATAAAGCTATAGAAGGAACAATTACTAATTTACCTGATTTTCAAAAATGGCGAGAAAAAAATAAAGTTCTTCCCTTGAGGATTTTAGTTCAAAAAGGCGTTTTCTCTAAAAAGAATACCTATGACTTTATTGCTTTAATAGAAAATCCCAATCAAAGATGGGCTTCTCCTTCTTTTAGATATCGTTTTATCTGGGATAGCGGGATAACTCCTTGGCGAGAGTCCTTTATCTTACCTGCAGAAAAAAAGTATCTTTTGATATTAAATCAAAAATCTAATCGCCCTCCCCTGAGCGTTCAGTTACAAATTCAAGATATAGATTGGGAATTAACCTATCGGACCAAAAGATTAAGTCCTTTTTCTAAAGAAGATTTCAAAATTCTTCAAACAAAATTCATTCCTCAGAAAAAGAAAACCTTGAATAGATTAATATTCAAAGTTAAGAACGAATCTGCTTATAATTTTTGGGAAGTTCCTTTTACAATTGTTCTTTATCAAGGGAAGAAGATAGTTGGAGGAAATTACACAGTTATAAAAGAATTTTTATCTCAGGAGACAAGAGAGGTAGAGTTGGCTTGGCGGGGAAGTATTCCCCATGTCTCCAAAATAGAGATTGAACCAGAAATTAATGTTTTTAAAGAAGATATTTTTATGCCCGTTGTCCCTCGTTCAATGATAAAGGAAAAGAAAACTACTCAATGATTAAAAAAATTTCTTTTAAAAATTTTGATTGGCTTCTTTTTGTTTCTCTTATTCTTTTAACTTTTTTAGGGTTAATTATTCAGTATAGTTTAAATTTAGATAATCCTTTCTCCGAGCAATCTACTTTTAGAAGACAGATTTTTTTTAGTTTGGTGGGTGTATTTTTGTTTTTTTTTACTGCTTTCATTGATTACCGATTTTTCAAGAAGATTACCTGGTTACTTTATTTTTTCTTAATTGTTTTATTAGTATTAGTTCTTTTTTTCGGCAAGACATATCGGGGTATTCGAGGTTGGCTTTTTGGCTTTCAGGTTTCTGAGTTTGCTAAGTTAGTTTTGATTTTGGTTTTAGCCCGTTTTTTTTCTCATCAAGGGGAGCGCCTCCTTAATTTTAAAAAATCTTTGCTTAGTGGATTAATTGTTTTTCTGCCTGTTTTTTTAATTTTTAAACAACCGGATTTTGGTTCTGGATTTATTTTAATAATTTTATGGCTTTTTCTCCTTTTTTTAGTTGATAAACGTTTAATAAATTTTGGAAAATTGGTTTTAATTTTGTCTTTAATTTTAGTTTCGGCCTGGTTTCTTTTTTTAAAGGATTATCAAAAAGAGCGAATTTTGACTTTTATAAATCCTCGCCGCGATCCTTTTGGCAGTGGTTATCAAATTACTCAGTCTATTATAGCCGTTGGTTCAGGAAGATTTTTAGGAAAAGGGTTTGGCTTGGGTCCTCAAAGTCAGTTAAGGTTTTTGCCAGAAACTAAAACAGATTTTGTTTTTAGCGTTTTGGCTGAGGAATGGGGATTTTTATTTGCTTCTTTGGTTTTGGTTTTATATTTTTTTCTTTTCTGGCGCTTTTTTCGTATTCTAAAATCTACTTATGATGACTACGGAATCCTCTTAATTTCAGGAATTTCTTTAATGATTTTTATTCAAGTTTTTATAAACATAGGAATGAATATTGGCCTTGCTCCAGTCGCCGGGATTCCTCTTCCTTTTCTAAGTTATGGGGGTAGTTCTTTATTGATAAATTTCTTTCTTTTAGGTCTGGCTGAAAGCTTAGCCATTCATCAAATTAGAACCGTCTCTTGACGGATAAAAACTTTTCAGTTATTTTATAGTTATCTTGTAATTAAATAATGATATATGGTAGAACTAAAAGCAAAAATTAGAAAATTAAAAGGGAAAAAAGTGCGAAGGTTAAGAGAGAAGGGAATTCTTCCGGCCGTTGTTTATGGTCATAATATTCCTTCAAAAATGATTAAGGTCTCCTATAATGACTTTCAAAAAGTTTTAGAAAAAACAGGAGAGAGCACTTTAATAGATTTAAAAATCGACCAAGAGAAACCAGTAAGTGTTTTAATTCAAGATGTTCAATTAGACCCAGTCAAGGATAAAATTATTCATGTAGATTTTTATCAGGTGAAAAAAGGAGAAAAGATTGAAACAGAGATTGAATTGAATTTCGTTGGCGAATCTAAAGCAGTTAAGGAATTAAATGGAACTTTAGTCAAAGTAATGGATAAAATTCCGGTAAGATGTTTACCAAAAGATTTAATTCAGGAATTAGATGTAGATATCTCTTCTTTAAATACATTTGATGATGTTATTAGGGTTGCTGACTTATCATTTCCTCCGGGAATAGAAGTTTTGGTAGATAGCGAAGAGACAGTTGCTTCAGTTAGTCCTCCAGAGAAAGAAGAAGAGAAAGTTGGAGAAGAAAAGTTAGAAGAAGAAAAGGTAAGTAAAGAAGAGGAGCAAAAGGAGGAGAAAGAAAGTAAAGAGGAAAAAGAAGGCAAAGATGAGAAAAAAGAATAGAAAATCATTTAAGAATTCTCTTTATAAAAAAAGATTATTCTTTTATTGGTTAGGACTATTTTTAGTTGCCCTTTTAACTGGATTACTAGTTATTTTCCAAAATCTCTCCTTAAAGAAATATAGTCAATTGTTTGAAAATACAAAATGGTCTTTTTTAGAAAGGGCAAAATATCCTCGTCGTCTTGACGGGGTTTTTCTTTTCTCTAAAAAGTTAACCAACCTTTGGCCTGTAGCCGTAATGATTGATAATCAAACAGAAGCACGGCCGCCAGTTGGTTTAAGTAAAGCAAGTTTAGTTATCGAAAGTTTAACTGAGGGAAGGATTACTCGCTTTTTAGCAATTTTTGATTCAGGAGAAAAAGTTGAAAAGATTGGTCCGGTGCGTTCAGCCCGTCCTTATTTTTTAGAATGGGCTGAAGAATTTAAAGCACTATTTATTCATTCTGGAGGTAGCCCTATGGCTTTAAAAGGATTAAGTCAAAGAAAATATGATGTTTATGATGTGAATGAATTTTACTGGGGTAAGTATTTTTGGCGAGATAATAAAAGAAAAAGACCCCATAATTTATTTATTACTTCATCTTTTTGGCCTAAAATTTTTCAGATTAAAAAGATTGATAATAAAATTCCTTCTTATCGCCCTTGGAAATTCAAAAGAGATATCAGTTATAACTTAAGAAAAGAAAGAAAGCAAATTATTAAAATAAACTATCAATCTCCTGATTATTTTGTAGAATGGCATTATCAACCATTGAAAAATAATTATCTTCGTTATCAAGCAGGAAAAGAACATTTAGATGAAAATGGTCAAACTTTGACGGCTAAGAACTTGGTTGTCCAATATGTAAAAATGCGCCTTATTGATGAAATTGGTCGGAGGGAAATAATAACTCAAGGCACTGGCCGGGCAGATATATTTTTGGATGGAAAAAGAATAGAAGGTAAATGGGAAAAAAGAGGTAAATTAAAAAGAACCCTCTTCTTTAATGAAAAGGGAGAAGAAATTAGATTTAATCGAGGGACAACTTGGATAGAAATAGTCCCTTTTAACTCTTCAATAGTGAGTTATCAAGAGTAATTTTAACCACTCTTTCTCTTTGATGATAATCTTTTATTATTTCTGTTTTTGCTAAAGGAAAATTTTTTTTAATTATTTCTTTGATTTTTCTTTTTTGAAGGGGGTCAATTTCTAAAAAAATTTTTTTGATTAACTTTTCAAATTTTAATTCCTTAATCTGTTTCAGCAATTCTTTATAATAGAATAATCCATCTTCTCCTCCTAAAAGGGCTGATTTTGGCTCATATTTTTTTATTTCCAATGATGTCTTTTTATATTGATTAGGTGTTAGATAAGGTAAATTTGCGCCAAGAAAAACTAAAGGAGACAATTTTGCGTTTTTTAGAGGTAAAAGAAGATTTCCTCTAAAGAAAGATACCCTGTTTTCAAGATTATGTTCTTGAGCGTTTTTTTTAGCAATTCTTAAAGCAGAAGGAGAAATATCTAAAGCAATGGCTCTTATCTGAGGAATGGTTTTTAGGATACTTACAAACAAACAACCCGAACCAGTTCCTACATCTAAAAAAGTCAATTTTCTTAAATTTTCTTTTTTTACTTTTTTAATCTCTTTAATTATTTTCTCGGCTAAAATTTCTGTTTCTGGTCGAGGGATAAAAACATTTTTGTCTAAATAGATTTTTTCGCCAAAAAACTCTTGTGACCGGATTAAATAAGCTAGCGGATAGTGTTTATTTCTTTTGTTTATTAAATTTTTTAATTTTCTTTCTTCTTCTTTTGAAAGTTCTTTATTTGGATAAGTAAAGAGAAAATGACGGGGTTTATTGAGGAGATAACTTAAAATAACTTCTGCTTCATAAGGAGCAAAAGTTATTTTTTTTAATTTTTTTTCTGACCAAATAAGTGCTTCTTTGATTTTCATTCTTTAATCATTTTATTTTCTTCCTCTTTAAGCGAGGTAATAATTTCTTCTAATTCTCCATCCAAGATATTAGAGATATTATGCCAAGATTTCTTAATTCGATGGTCAGTTACTCTATCTTGGGGAAAATTATAAGTGCGGATTTTTTCTGTTCTTTCGCCACGACCAATTTGTTCTTTTCTTTTTTGAGAGATTTCTTTATCTCTTTTTTCTTTTTCTAAAGCAAAAAGACGAGACCTTAAAATTTCCAGCGCTTTCTCTTTATTTTGGATTTGAGAACGGGTTGACTGGCAGGTAACCACAATATTTGTTGGGAGATGAGTTATCCTTACTCCTGAATAAGTTGTCTGGACGCCTTGTCCACCAGGTCCTGAAGAAAGAAAAGTATCAATTCTGATATCTTCAGGATTGATTTTTATATCAATTTTTTCTGCCTTAGGTAGAACAGCCACTGTTGCTGTAGAGGTGTGAATTCGACCTGATTTTTCTGTTTCCGGAATTCTTTGAACACGGTGGACACCGCTTTCATATTTAAGATTTTCGTAGACATTTTTTCCTTTTATTTCTAAAATCGCTTCCTTTACCCCTCCTAATTCACTTCGATTAATATCTAAAAGGTTTAATTGCCATCCTTTTTTTTCAGCGTATTTTGAGTACATCCTTAAAAGGTCGGCAGCAAACAATTCTGCTTCATCTCCACCAACGCCGGCTCTTATTTCCATTATGATATCTTTTGCTTCAAATTCGTCTTTTGGTCGGAGAAGTTCTTTGATTTTCTCTTCTAAATCATTTTTTTCTTTTTTTAGTTTCTCTATATCTTCTTTGGCTATTTTTCTTAATTCTTCATTTTTTTCTTCCTCAATAAGTTTTTGGGTATTTTTTAATTGTTTATCTATTTTTTTTAATTTTTCTAATTCTTGGATAATTTTTTTTAATTCATTATATCTTTTGCTTAACTCCTTCATTTTCTTAGCAGATGAGAAAATTTTTGGATTTTGGAAATCCTTTTCAATTTTCTTTATTTCTTCTTGAAACTGAGATAGTTTTTCTAACATTTTTTTGGAATAAAAAACTTTCTCCATCAAGGAAGAAAGTTTTTATTAATTATTTTTTTTCTTTTTTCTTTTTCGCTCTTTTAGCTCTTTTTTCTTTTTTACTTTTTATTCCTTTTCTTTTTTTAGCAACTTTTTCTCCTTTTTCTAAAATTTTCTTGAATCTTTCTACCCGGCCAGTAGTATCTAAAAGTTTTTCTTTTCCAGTAAAGAAAGGATGGCAATGAGAGCATACCTCTACTTTCATCTCTTTGACCGTTGAGCCAACAGTAAAAATATGGCCACAAGCGCAGATAATTTTGGCTTTTTCATAATAAGTTGGTTTTTCTTTTTTAGGCATAATAATTAATTATTTTCTTCAATAATCTATCATTTTATTAAAAATTAAGCAAGGGCTTGTACTAGTTTTGTCAGGGTGCTTTGTCAGGGTGCGACCTTGACAAATTGTCAGGGTCGCACCCTGACTTGTATTTATACAATTAATTGTATAATTAATTATACAATTAATTATACAATTTTTACTCGCCCCTTGCTCTTTATTTTTTATCGTGTTATTATAGAGTATAAATTATTAATAAGTTAACCAAAAATTCCTATGCCTAAAATTCCCACTCTTGTCGAACTTCTGGAAGCAGGGGTTCATTTTGGACATCAGCCATCTAAAGGACATCCTAAAATGAAGCCATTTGTTTATTCAATAAGTAATGGTGTCCAAATTATTGATTTAGAAAAAACAGTTGATTATCTAAAAAGAGCCCTTGATTTTATAAAAGAAGAAGTAAGTCAGGGGAAAACCATTCTTTTTTTAGGAACTAAATATCAGGCAAGAAAGATTATTCAGGAAATAGCCCAAGAGGTTGGTATGCCTTTTATCACTGAGAAATGGGTAGGTGGAATGATTACTAATTTTCCTGAAATTCATAAAAGAATAAGGAAATTAAGGGATTGGCAGGAAAAGCAAAAAAGAGGGGAGTTTAATAAATACACTAAAGGAGAGCAAATGAAAATTAAGAAAGAGATTGATAAATTAGAAAAAATTTTCGGTGGGGTCAGAGATTTAGATAAATTGCCAGATATACTATTTGTAGTTGATGTTAAAAGAGAATTGACTGCAGTTAAAGAGGCAAGAAAAGCAGGAATTCCTATTGTTGCTATTGTTGATACCAATGTCAATCCTCAAAGAGTTAATTATATTATTCCAGCCAATGATGATGGAATAAAATCAATTAGATTAATTTTGGGATTAGTAAAAGAAGCCATAAAGGAGGGTTTAGAAGAGAAAAAAGGAGAAGAAAAAGAGAAAGAAAAAGAAGAAAAAGAGAAAAAAGGAGAAGGAGCAAAGGAAGATAAAAAACAAGAAGATAAATAAGAAATAATTTTTTAAATTTAATTAAAGAAAAATTATTATGGACATAGACATCAAGATTATCCAAAAATTACGTCAAGAAACCGGAGCAGGAATGCTTGATTGTCAAAAAGCATTACAAGAGAGTAAGGGCGATTTAGAAGAAGCAAAAAGAATTTTAAGAAAAAAAGGAAAGAAAATTGCTAATCAAAAAGAAAACCGGGAAACAAGAGCAGGATTGATAGAGGCATATATCCATGCTGGAGGCAAGGTAGGAGCAATGATAGAACTGACCTGTGAGACAGATTTTGTTGCTCGGAATGAGGAGTTTAAAAATTTGGCTCATGATTTAGCAATGCAGGTTGCAGCAACTAATCCGCTTTACTTGACGCCAGAAGACATTCCTGAGGAAGTATTAGAAAAAGAAAAGGAAATTATCAAGGACCAACTACCCGATGATAAGAAAAAGCCGGAAATTATTGATAAAATTATTCAAGGAAAATTAGATAAATATTTTTCTGAGGTTTGTTTATTAAAACAACCCTTTATTAAAGATGATAAACTGACCATAGAAGATTTAATAGCTAATAAAATAGCTAAAATCGGAGAAAATATAAAAATAAAAAGATTTGTTCGTTTTAGTTTATCATAAAATCGCTGGACGATTTTTTTATGAATTTTGTTGAAGTAAAATTTAGTCCCTGGGACAAAATTTATTTATTTAATCCAAAAAATTTTCTTTTAGCGCCGGGAGACAAAGTAGTTGCTAAAACAGCCTTTGGTTCGATTGAAATAGGCACGGTAATAAGGGTCCGAGATTTAGAAGAAAAAGAATTAAAAAAAACTATTGAAGCAGAAGGTAAGATAGAGTCAATTATTAGAAAAGTAAATCTTTCTGACTGGGAAAAGTGGCGAAAGATTAACCAGAAAAGGGAAGAAGTAATGGAATTTTGTCAGAAACTAATTAAAAAACACCAACTTCCAATGAAATTGGTTGATGTTCGTTTTTCCCTTGATGGGAGTAAACTCGTTTACGCCTTTATTGCTAAAGGCAGGGTTGATTTTCGGGAATTAGTTAAGGATTTAACTCATCATTTCCAGAAGTCGGTCAGATTACAACAGATTAATGTTCGCGAAGAAGCAAAACTTATCGGCGCTATTGGTCCTTGTGGCAGAGAGTTGTGTTGTCGGAAGTTTTTAAAGGAGCCGGGAAATATTAGTTTAGAGAAAGCCCAACATCAACAGATAATCAATTGGGGTCCTGAGAGATTAACTGGCATTTGTGGCCGATTGAAGTGTTGTTTGGCTTTTGAGGATGAACTTTATCAAGAATTAGCCAAAAATATGCCTCCTCTTGGTTCTAAAATTAAAACGAATCAGGGAGAAGGCGAGGTGGTTGATTGGCATATTTTGAAACAGACGGTGGAGGTTAAAATAGATGAAGATACAATCGTGGAGGTACCCCTTAAAAATAAAAAGTTAACTAAATAAAACGCCTATGAATCAATTTATTGAAGAGTTAAGGCCAGAATATGAAAAAGTTATTGCTCATTTAAAAGAAGAATTAGCCAGTTTAAGAACTGGCCGAGCCCATCCTTCTTTAGTGGAAAATATTGTTATAGAGGCCTATGGAGCAAAGGTTCCTCTTAAGCGTTTAGCCTCTTTAACTGTGGCTGATGCTAAAACAATCATTGTCCAGCCCTGGGATAATAATTTGATGGTTGAAATTGAAAAAGCAATTTCTCAGTCAGATAAAGGTTTAAGTGTTTATCCAGATAAAAATATTCTTCGGCTGGTTTTACCTGCTCTAAGCGAGGAGACCAGAAAAAAGATAGTGAAAGTCCTTCATGAAATTCTTGAAAGAGCCAGAATTGCTTTAAGGGAAATCAGAGATAAAAAGCGGGAAAAGATTTTTTCAATGTTTAAAAATAAAGAAATAACTGAGGATGATAAATTTCGGCAGTTAGAGGATTTAGATAAATTAACCTCTGAATATACGAAAAAAATCAAAGAGATTGGTGAAAACAAGGAAAAGGAAATAATGACTGTCTAAAAAAGTAATTAAAATCGCTCTCCTTGCTAAAGAGAGCGATTGCTTCATTTAGATTTTTTACTTGGTTCTGGGAGAGAAGGAATTGCTCTCATTTTTTCTAAATCAGCAAGAGAAAAGGAAATAATTCTACCTTGTGGGTCTTTAGCAAGAAAACGAATGAAAAAGAGGTAATTGCTTAACTGACTATCTTTTTCTTGGGCATTGATTTCGCCGGTGAGAACATAAATCTTTCCGTCTTTATTTACTTTCAGGCCTTTAAAAATTTCAAAAAAGGGCATTTTTCCCTCCAGTTAAGTTATTTTAATTAAAGCATAAATATTAGAAAAAGAAAAGAGTAGACCTATGTTATTTTTTAAGAAAATTTCAACCAATCCTGACAAAAAGGTTTTAAAAAAACTTCAGCCAATAGTTAATAAGATAAATGAACTCGAAAAGAAATTCGAGAATTTTAGTAATGAAGAAATTAGAAATAAAACTGAAGAACTGAAGAATTTGTTAAAGCAAGGTAAAACTTTAGATGATATTTTACCTGAAGCATTTGCTTTGGTGAGAGAGGCAGCAAAAAGAACTTTAGGCCAGAGGCATTATGATGTTCAGTTGATGGGTGGCATTGTTCTTCATCAAGGTAAAATAGCAGAAATGAAAACAGGGGAGGGAAAAACTTTAGCAGCAACTTTGCCTGCTTTTTTAAATGCTTTAAACGGTAAAGGAGTTCATATTGTTACTGTTAACGACTATTTAGCTAAGAGAGATACAGTTTGGATGGGCCAGATTTATCATTTTTTAGGATTAAAAGTCGGCTGTATTCAACACGACCAGGCATTTATTTATGACCCAACCTATATAAAAGAAAAAAAAGAAGAAGTTGATTTAGATAAAGAAAGAGATGAATTGGGAAGCTTTAAAGTAGTAGAAGAGTTTTTGCGTCCGGTTTCTCGAAAGGAAGCGTATTTGGCTGATATTACTTACGGAACGAATAATGAATTTGGTTTTGATTACCTTCGCGACAATATGGTTTATAGTTTAGAACAGAAAGTCCAGCGCGGTCTTCATTATGCTATTATTGACGAGGTGGATTCTATTCTTATTGACGAAGCGCGGACTCCTTTAATTATTTCAGCACCAGCCGAGGAATCAACAGAAAAGTATTATCAATTTGCCCGTTTAGTTGAGCGGCTAAAAGAAGGAGAGGATTATAATATTGACGAGAAAATGAGAACAGCCACCTTGACTGAAGAAGGAATTGCCAAAATAGAAAAGTGGTTAGGAATAGAAAACATCTATACTCAAGGAGGAGTTGGCTTGGTGCATCATTTAGAACAGGCATTGCGGGCTAAAGCACTTTTTAAAAAAGACCGCGACTATGTAGTTAAAGACGGAGAAGTAATCATAGTTGATGAATTTACCGGTCGTTTGATGTTTGGTCGTCGTTATTCAGAGGGACTTCATCAGGCTATTGAGGCAAAAGAAGGGGTGAAAATTAAAAGAGAAAGTATTACTTTAGCCACAATAAGTTTTCAAAATTATTTTCGGATGTATAAAAAAATAGCCGGAATGACTGGGACAGCGGCTACTTCTGCTGAAGAATTTTTTAAGGTTTATAATTTAGAGGTAGTTGTTATTCCTACTAATAAGCCGCTGATTAGAAAGTCCTTACCTGACCGGATTTATCGGACTGAGAGAGGAAAATTTAAAGCCGTGGTTGAAGAGATAAAACGTCTCCATAAAATTGGACGGCCGGTTTTAGTAGGAACCATTTCCATTGAAAAAAACGAACTTTTGGGGGAAATGTTAGCAAGAGAAGGAATTCCTTTTAATCTTTTGAATGCTAAGAATCACCAAAAAGAAGCAGAAATTATTGCTCAAGCAGGTAGATTAGGGGCAGTAACTATTGCCACTAATATGGCTGGGCGTGGAGTTGATATTATTTTAGGAGGCAACCCGCCTGATCCAGAAGAACAGAAAAAAGTAAAAGAATTAGGCGGCCTTCATGTTATTGGTACAGAAAGGCACGAGGCAAGAAGGATAGACAATCAGTTAAGAGGAAGGGCTGGGCGTCAAGGAGATCCCGGCTCATCTCAATTTTATGTTTCTTTAGAAGATGATTTGATGAGAGTTTTTGGTTCAGAAAAGATAAAAAGATTAATGGAGGTCTTGAAAATTCCAGAGGATACGCCTATAGAAA
>Ga0164318_10003766_pt1 | contig 14444 bp, 16 predicted proteins | sample GuaBasSedimGuay9_FD_113734 | JGI IMG/M metagenome (GOLD analysis project Ga0164318, IMG submission 113734) | Subseafloor sediment microbial communities from Guaymas Basin, Gulf of California, Mexico - Guay9, Core 4571-4, 0-3 cm | ecosystem: Environmental > Aquatic > Marine > Hydrothermal vents...
AATTAAAAAAGCTTGATCGAGAAGATATTATGGTTATTGCAGGTGGAGTTATTCCACATCAGGATTACCAATTTCTATACGATGCTGGTGTGGTTGGTATTTTTGGCCCTGGAACATCTATTTCCGTAGCAGCCCAAAAAGTATTGGAGATTCTTATTGAAAGTATAAGTTAGGCTTAGCTCTATTAATTACTTTGTGCAAGAAACAAATATAGTGAACAGGATGTGAGGATGTCAGATTGTTAATTCACTGATATCCTTTTCGTATATGCTAATTTGGGAATTGTATAAAAAATGCTTAACTTTAAAGTATAAAACCAATAAATAAACTGTTTTATGCCTACACTTGAATTTATTATAGAATCTATTGTTATTGCTGTAATTTTGACATCCTACACCACTTATGTAAATATTCGCCAGCGAAATAAGATGATCGAAAAAATGGGGAAAGATTGTGAAGAGTCAATTCGTTTTTATTTTAAGCACCCCTATTTGAGTATTCTTGCAAATTTCAGTGTTTTTCTTACAATTACTATTTTCTTACAATTACTGCACGATATTGTTTTTGACTAGTGTCAAGTCAAGTGAAAAAGTTTGGGTAAGTCGAACGTATGTAAACCCGTCAGACCGCTCCGAGCGGTCAGACGGATAAAGTTGCATCTGAAATGCCATACATGACTTGACACAAGTTTGAAATTTGTCCACAAAGTCAATGTTCTCGCAAAAAAAAACAGTCGGAGTGCGACCTATTAATAAGCTGAAAATATGCTGCTAGCATTCCGGATATCTAACAAATAGAGTTGTGCCCCGACTTTAAAGACTAACTCTAAATAATCAGCGTATAATCTTTTGTAAATCCATTTATAAATATTATTGAGTTTTATATATATTTGTCCTAATTTGTATAAAAACCATTTGAGTTGAATGTGGAGTTTATTGGAGGAAAAGCTTATGAAAATAGCTGTTCAAGTCTTAATAATCTTATTCAATTAAAAAAACAAACTCAATTTAGAGTAAAGTATATTATATGGGCGAATCAGACTTAACAAAACAGGAACAGAATCAATATAGCAGGCATATTTTGCTTGACGAGATTGGCTTCGAGGGACAATTGAAAATAAAAAATGCAAAAGTACTGGTAGTTGGTGCCGGGGGCTTAGGCTCACCTGTGCTTCAATATTTAGCAGCAGCAGGTGTTGGTACAATTGGTATTGCAGATAATGATGTAGTGTCGGATAATAATCTTGCACGGCAGGTATTGTTTTCAAAAAATGAAGTTGGTTTACAAAAAGCAATTATTGCCTCTAAGAAATTATCAAAATATAACCCCTTTGTTAAATGCCATGTTCATAATATTTTTTTAACAGATGACCGTGTTTTAAATATTATTGATGCTTATGATATTGTTGTAGATGCTACAGATAACTTACCAACCCGTTACCTGTTAAATGATGCATGTATTATGCTAAATAAAGTGATGGTACATGCTTCATTATATAAGTTTCAGGGAATGGTATCCGTTTTTAATTTTCAAAATGGGCCAAGTTATAGGTGTATGTTTCCTTTTCCTCCAAGATCTGAAAAAATATTAGAATCAGGTAAAGGGGGTGTGTTGGGAGCTCTTGTTGGAATCATAGGAGCCATTCAGGCAGGAGAAGTAATAAAAATTATTACCGGCCTTGGCGAAGTGCTATCCGGGAAAGCTTTCATATATGACATGAAAAATAACACTACGTATAAATATGCATTATCTCGCAATGACGAAAATTTTGATATTGATGGATTAATTAATTATGAAGAATATTGTAAACCAAGTTTATGAATTACAATAAAGTAATTACTCCTAAAGAGCTTAAGGAACAACTAGATAAAAATGAAGATTTATTTATTCTTGATTTAAGGGAAAGTACTAGTTTTTTAAAACCAATTAACTCTGCTGTTCTGATACCTTTTTCACAAATAATCGACAAAATAGATACCCTGCCTAAAGATAAAAAACTTATAGCATATTGTGCACATGGTGTTGATAGCTTTTTTCTAATGAATATTCTATTAGCAGATTATGGCTTTTCTGATATTTATAGTTTGAAATCGGGACTTGAGGGATGGTACAAATTTATTAAGGAAAGGGCAGTGTCATAAGATTGCATTAATTTGAATCTCTCTTCCATCCAGTGGCTATTTTATTATTGTCTTTGGCTTAGGTGTCAAGTCAAGTGTCAAAGTTTGAGTAATAGACTTAAGCTTTAAGCGATTCTAATCGCTAAAAGCTTGGTTACAGTATGCTTTTTAGCGGTTTTCATCCGCTTAAAAGATAATATACCACCAGAAACATCAGGCTTGACTTAACACTAGAGCCTTGTCTTTTTAATGCCGGATAGGTGATTTATTTATTCTTAGATGAAAGATTTTTTTGTTTCTTACTTACTTGATACTCCAAATCACCAGCTTTAAATGCCAAAAGTATTCTACCATCATTCGTATATATTTTTTTGTATTTAAAATTCCTTTTAAAAAGTTTTAACAGGTCTGCCACTACTAATTCTCCCGCAGACTTAACTAACTGAAATCTGATTTTATTGAAACTTATTTTTCTTTTTTCAGTTTTGTTATTCAAAGTATAAATATTATTGTAAATGTGCTCTTTTAAACGAGTGGAATCCCGATAATTTATTTCATAATTAATAGCGTAGCATTCAATTGCCACTAGTTTATTTGCCGGAATTTCAGTTTGTCTGATTTCTTTTTTTTCTGCTTTATTTTGCGATACAACCGAAGCCATATGCTTATTAAATTTTAGAATATCGGTGTTTCTAATTTTTGCAGTTCTTTTATGTCCGGGCATATTTTGGATTTGAGAAAATTGCTTAGCTGTAAATTCTGTTTCACTATTTTGATTAAATAAGAATGATAGTCCAAAGAGCAATATTAAAGCTGCTGCAACACGATAGATAAGCTTATCATTTATTGTTTTAGTCTTAACAATAAATAGTTTTTTTAAAGCATTTTTTGATGAATATTTTATATTATTATCAGCAGCAAGTTTTATGTTTTGGATAAGTTGGAATTCTTTCTTTTTTTTATCTGAATTAAATAGTAAGCTTTCTAATTCTTTTTGTTCCAGTTCATTAATGTCATTTTCTAAATGCGCAATGCACAATTGTTCAAATTTGGTAATACCATCAATTGCATTTAATTCATTTTGCTTTAATAGGTTTTTATTAGGGAAGCTTGTTTGTTCCGGAGCTACATTGAATACTAAGATATCCTCCAGTTCATTTTTTAAATCGGGATTAGATTGTGCAAATTCACGAACCATTGCTTCATCATCAGGTGTAAGGTTCCCTTCGATAAAGTCAATAAACCAATGTTCGTAATTTTGTCTGTTAATTTTCATTTCTTTCTTAATCCTAATCTTTAAAGCCTCACGCAAAGCCGCTAAGTCGCAAAGAATATTGTTCTTAATGAGTTCTGTCCAAAAAGCGAAGACTAGAGTATTGTAGCAAGTTGCGAACAATTATCTAGCTAATTTCTAAGCTCTACTTTCTTTTATAATTATCAATTAACTAATATATCAATTACCATTTTAAGCAACATTTTCCATTTTTACAATATAGTTTTTCAAAAAAACTCGTGCTCTGTATATATATACTTTTACCTGAGATTCAGTTAAACTGGAAATTTCTGCAATTTCTTTATAAGAATAGCCTTCGTAATCACGTAATAATAAAACGGCTTTCTGATTATCCGGCAAACGCTCTATTGCATGGTTTAATATCTCTTTTAAATCCGAATATTGTTCAAAGTGGATGTGATTGTTCAGATCACTATCCATTATATTACTAATTCTTTTATGTTTTCGTATATAATCAATCATTTTATGATACCCTGTTGAAAACAAATAAGATTTTGCTTTTAGCGCATCAATTTTCTGATAATTTAGCCATAATTTTTCATAACTATCCTGAACAAAATCACTGGCAAGTGCTTCATCTCTGATGTTTTTTAGTAAAAAACGATACAAATTGTCTGAATATTGATCAACACAATTATTGTAATCTTCAATGGTCATGAATAATCAGGTTTTATAAGTTAGACGAACTTATGAGCATATTTGTTACAATAAAAGTTTCAATTTTAGTTTTAATGAAAGAACGTAAAATGCCTATTTGTTGTAAGTGTTTGAAATATAGTCGTTCATGATGGTGTTGGTGCAAAAAAAAATCTGCAAAAGAATATAAAATTAATTCCTTTGCAGATTAAGTGTAAAGTAAGGATTGTATTTTAGTTAATCATCTCCTGTAAAGTCAGAACATTTACTAACGCACTCTACAATATGACTTAAATTAGAATGTTTAAGCGAATAAAATGTATTTTTACCAACTCTTTTTGAAACAAGCACACCTTTATCTTTTAATATACCTAAATGATGTGAAGTAGTAGATTGTTCAATTCCAAGGCGTTCATGTATTTCTGTAACGGTCAGGGTTGCATTTTCTTCAAGAAAGCTTAATATTGCAATACGCATTGGATGAGCAATGGCTTTGAGCATATTTGCGGCTGATTCTAACTGTACTGAGCTGAGTTCTTTAAGATCCATAATTTATTTATTTTAGGTGTTTGAAATCACTCACCTTGATTTGCACAAGATTTTCTTTTAAACCCCCAGTGAACTTTATCTATTTATTATAAAATTATTATATGCAAATATATAGATATTGTATAGATTAAAAAATGATTTTAATCATAAAAAAACTTTCCTGGTGAATAAACACCCGGAAAGTTTCATGTTATTGTGAATCAAATCGGTTCTGTTATAAAATACCGTAGCTCGTATTTTGTTGAAAACCTGTTGTAATATAAGGTATACAAGTTCAGATTCCCTAAGCTTAATTAGTGTGTGTCTATAATATAAGCGTTTTACGTATTTTTTTGTTTTTTACTATTATGAAGTGTGAACAGTCTTCAGTTATCAGTAGACAGACTTTGCTGAGCCACTGCATACTGTAGACTGATTACTGCCAACTTCTCATATCTTTTAATTAAAGTTTAACACATCTAAAAATTGACAAAGCTTGACTTTATGGACGGACTAATTAGTGTGTGTCCATAAAGTCAGCTTTTTTCAATAGTAAACGTTTTTTCCTTTTATTAAAAGTATGCAGTTCTCAGTATGCAGGTGGTAACATGTAGAACTTCAGTCTTTTGCTGTGTGCTGGAAACTGTATACTGTTTGATAAATTAACATGAAAACTTATTAAAATAAATATCGATTACATTATAGACGAACTCTAATTACTCAGTAACTTCAACTACAATCTCATCACTTTGCCATAAACCGTGTTTTGTGCAAAATGCCATGGCTGTTAATTTCATTTTACGAGTTGGAACAATATGAAAGTCAACTTCCACCTGACTTGGAGCACCACCTAATGCACCGGCAGTAAAACTTGATTCGGCAAGCATGTTCTCACCATTCCATAATTGCACCCATGCAATATAATGGTCAAAATCATCAGGATGAAGATACTCATCACCAACTTTAACCTTTACAGCAAATTTTTCACCTTTTTTTGCTGATTTCTCACAATGAACAAATGCAGAATGTCTGTCAATGTAATCTTTCTTTGCTTCTTTGTCAACTTCTGAAATGTCCTGATACCTGTTAATTTTCATAATTTTTCTTTTTTATTAATAAATTCTTTTTTAATTCAATACAGTAATATTTGCAAATTCAATCATATAATACAAAAAGATGTTTTTATCTGAATATGTATGTTTCTAACTATTAGAATCTTATGATGAATATGATGCGTTTTTATGTATTACAAATTTTATAAATTTTACTGATTTATGCAAATTATTATATGTTTTTTTTGAATAAAAAAATCTCAAATTGGTATAAATACTAAATATTGCTGATAAAAATTACCTTTGCGCATGTAATTTAATAGGAAAAAATAAGAGGTCGAATCACCAAAAAAAAACAGCTTACTATGAGAAAGTTGAATTCAATTATAGATAGAATTAGTTATTTTTCTTTTAAAAAGATCAAGTTTGAAGACTTATTAGAAGCTGAAAATATTTATTTATATGCGGGTGATGTTCCTCGAAGAAAAGAATATGAAAAATATATTGGTTTATCTTTAAATCAATGGAACAGAAGACACATTAAACATGATGTAACAAAAAAGTACCCACTTAAAGATAATTGTGTTAATTTATTTCAATCAGAAGACGTTTTTGAACATATTGATATTGAAGAGATACCAGCAATAATAAATGAAATATACAGAGTGCTTAAACCCAAAGGAATATTTCGTTTGTCATTACCCGATTATGGATGCGACATTTTTCATCAACGTACCATAAGGGATGAGGAGGGAAAATTTCAATTCGATCCGGGAGGCGGTGGCAAATTCGTTGATGGAAAGGTTGTTGGGGGTGGGCATGTTTGGTTTCCTACATATGAAATTGTTAAGGGAATACTTGAAAAAACTGATTTTAAGAACATTAACTTTTTACACTATTACAATGAATTAGCTGAAGGCATAACAAAGAATATTGATTACTCAATTGCTTATGTGATAAGAACACCCGATCATGATGCTCGGGTTCAGAATCCATACAGACCAATGTCAATTGTTGTAGATTGTATAAAAAAATAGATTTACCCGTATGGTTGATAGAGAGTTGGCACCAGTAGCTGTTTTTGCATATAATAGACTGGATCATTTAAAACAAACAATAGAAAGCTTACAAGAGAATAAGTTATCGGGTTTATGCGCGCTTTATATATTTTCTGATGGTGCTAAAAATACCAGCGAAAAAGATGTAATAGCAAAGCTTAGGTCTTATATGGCTGAAATTAAAGGGTTTAAGCGTGTAAGGATAATTGAAAGAGATGTTAATTTGGGTTTAGCAAAATCAATAATTGCTGGTGTAAGTCAGCTAATTGATAAATATGGGCGTGTAATTGTACTTGAAGATGATTTAGTTGTTAGTAATGACTTTTTGGAATACATGAATGACGCTTTGGATTACTACAAAGACGATAAAAATATTTTTTCAATATCAGGATATGCTGGTGCAATAGATATTCCGGAAAATTACGAAAAGCCTGTTTTTTTGTTTCAAAGAATTAATTCCTGGGGGTGGGCAAGCTGGAAAGATCGTTGGGATACAGTTGATTGGCAAATGTCTTATTTCCCAAGTTTTATTAAAAATAAGCAACTTAGAAAATCATTTAACAGGATAGGGCCTGATTTAGCTGTAATGCTTTTAAAACAGTATCAGAAAAAAATAAATTCATGGGCAATAAGGTTTAATTATGCTTGTTTTACGCAAAACAAATATAATGTATACCCTGTAGGAGCTAAAGTTGTAAATAAAGGTGCTGATGGTAGTGGTACAAATATTAGGAAAACATCAAGATATGTGAGTAAATTAAACACGGATAAAATTGTTTTCCCTATTAATTTAACGGAGAATAAAATAATTTCTAAGAATTATATTCGCTTTCTTAAACCAAGTGTTTTAAGACAAATTATAAACTATTTTAAAATTCAATTATATCTATTAAATCAAAAAAAAAGATAAGCATTAAAAAAAACGCTAAAAATTTGCATATTTAAAAAAATAATTACTTTTGTGTCCTTATAAATATTGAAATTTTAATAAAAACAAAATTATGGCTTACGTTATTGATAAAGATTTATGTACAGCATGTGGTGCTTGTATTGATGAATGTCCGGTAGATGCAATTTCTGAGGGAGATGTTTATGTAATTGATGCTGATGAATGTACGGATTGTGGTGCATGTGCTGATGTTTGCCCGGTTGAGGCAATTAGTCCTGAGTAATTTTCTTAGCAGGCATAATTCTTTAATTATTTAATTACAAAAACAACAAATTATGCCTTGCCAAAAAATTATTGACGAAAAAATAAGAAGCCCCTTGATTGGGGCTTTTTTTATGATTTTCTAATTCCTTTCCTTATAAAATTGTTCAATTAATTTATTAAACGTTAGTAATTGATCCTGAGAAATATTCTTTTGTTGTTTTGCTTCCCTGTATAATTTCAAAATTTTATTAATACAAGCAATTTTTGCTCCTGTTTTTTTAGCAATAATTTCCGGAGCCTTCTCCGCCAACTGCTCAATAGAAATATAATATTTTTCACGTATAAAATCAGTCCAGTATAAATATCTCTTTAAAAGAATGTCCCTGTGATTTTTATTATTTAAATACAGGCTGCTCAGTGTAGCGGCAAACTCAAGAGAACTGTTTTCCTGGGGAACAATTATCGGAATGGGTCGCTGTTTTCGTTTACCGTTAAAGAAGAAAAAAAGAACAACTAATCCCAAAATTAGGTAATAAGCACTACGTAAAGCCTTATGTTTTAGGATGTATCCTAGAGGACTAGGCGCACTTGTGTTCCCAGGCTTATGTTTTTCATCCCACACAATATAATTATTATCCAGATAACTTAAAATTTTAAATGCATATTCAGCATTATTATTTGTTAGCATATTATAGTTTGTAAAAGCTATTGGTTGCGAATGAAGATAGAAAGCACCTTTTCCAAATGGTACTTTTATGAAATTTACCCATTCATCGCCCATTGTTCCCAAAATATTGGTTGTGGTAGAGTCAAATTCGGAGAAATGATAGTTTACCATTGCTTTTTGAATATAATATCCATTTTCTGATTTTAAAGAAGGCTCATTAAATCTTACAGGCATACTATCTGTGCTAAATGAATTGCTGTATAATATTTCTGTTTTGAATTGTAGCGTATCGCATAAAAGCTTTTCAAAAGTCATTGCGGAAATAAGGATATTTACACCACGATTAGCTATGGATAGGAGTCTGTTTTTATTCAGTTCATCTATTACAAAATTGTCAGTATTGATAATGTATGAATAATTAGCCTTTTGACCAGGTTCTTTAAAATTATAAAGGCTTTTTTTATTCGTTAAAATTTCTTTCGCAGGAAATGCATCTTCAAGCAAATTGTAAATAATGTAACCTCCAAAAGGATCCTTGTCGTTTTGTGAAAAACTATACGACCAGTCTGGTTCTTTAGGAGCAAAATATTCAAAAAGGATTAAACTGGTAAAAAGTACAGCCAGCAATATGTATTTTTTATCGATTTGCATTTAGCCTGATTAATTCATAAACTTATTAAACACTTTATTAATTATCTATCAATATGCTACTTAACCCAAAATAGTAAAAATATTAAAAAACGATAAATTTACCAAAGGTGCATTTTTTCTTTGCCGGACTTTTTCCCGAATAAAGTTCGGGACAGGCTGTTGCAAACCTCTTGCAGTATAAACATACAGCTTCAAAGTTTACTTCGGCTGCGCTCTGCACAGGCTTACCTCAATTCCAACAAAGAAAAAGCGCATAGCCTGCCCCGCCTTAGCGGGGAATTATTCAGGTTAGGCCACCTTAGCTTTTAATGAAACAAAAGTATTTTCAAATTTTATTGACAATTGCTCAAACTCAGCCTGGCTTAAATTAAAATGTCCATACCAGCTGTATTCATACATTTCGCTTAGCTTTTTGAAGTTGTTGGAGATATTTGTACCATCTAACTCATGCTGATAACTTGAATTGGTTTTACCCGCTTGCCAGTTAATATATTCGATTTCATTAAGTGTTTTTAATAATTTTAAATATAGGAATCGTGTTGCAAGGCGAAAATTTTGCTTTTTTATTGCTTTTTTTATTTCTTGTTCAAAATCTATTTTATGAATATTATCGTTTGCGTATTCAAAACCAGATTCTTTCCTCGATTTTAAATTTCGTGCAAAAATACCTGAAAAATCACCAACAAATATTTTAGAAATAGCAAAAGCAATTACCAGAATAATAACTGAATAGCGAACATAGGGTGCTGCTCCTTCATCACTAAATACCAGCTTTAAAAAATCAGACACCCATTTTAGTGCAATCCCCCAAAAATCAACAACTGGTGGCTGTTTAATGTATTTAAAATCATTATCCTTTCTGAATTCTTCAATTTTATTAACAGGAACAGGACTAACAGAGGTATTGCTTTGTATTTTTTGCTCTTGCTGTGCCCAAATATCATTATAATGAACTTGCAGAAACTGAAACAGTACTATTAGTATAAAATAGAAAAATTGTATTTTAAATAGTTTATTCAAAATCTATTTACAAAATTAATTAATTATTAGAAGTGGCCTTTATAAAACAAATCTCCATATTAATTTCCCAATTATGGTTGTTCGTTCTAATTTAATACTATTATCTGTACTATACTCCTGATTAATTACAAAGTAAAAGAAACTACCAATTTTAGGAATCCAGTTAATCCGAAAATTCATTAAAACATTATTATCTTCATTATTCCATTGGGTAAATAAGCTGGTTTGCAGTTTAGGAGTAAATGCATAGTCAATACGCCCACCAAGCTCATCAGTTGAAAATGTTGCTTCTGGGAGTTGTATATTGTTTCTTTGCCAATCAACACCCACATTTAAATGTTTGTTAAAATTAAAATACGTGTATAGCTCAAATCTCTGGCGGTTTCCCGTATAAAAATCGCCCATGTTTATTTCACCACTGGCTGCAATTTTTCTTCCTTGAAAAGTGCTTAGTTGCAATTCTATACGGTTATCCCAATATTCACCGACTGGAATAAAAACACTATCAATAAGCTCAAAATCTTCTTGTGGCTCATCATAAATATGTTGTACATTAAATTCCATAAATTCTCCACTCTTTAAAACAAAACCTATAGGACGCCATTCAAAAAAAACAGATTCCATTTCTTTTGTTTCATCATTTATGTAGTAATTTATGTCAACCGGTTTAAAAATGAAATTTCTAAAAAAAGGTAATTGTTCAAACCGTGGATTAAACTGCAATTCGGTATAAACCATTTGGTAGTTGTTACGGTAGGTAAAACCTATTTCAGGATTATACCCTTGCTGAACCGTGGTAAAACCAAAATCGTATTCAATTTGGTCGTTCGGATAACTTAAAAATAAATTATATGTTAGGTTATCGTTATTCAGATTTTTAGTTTTATCAAACACTTTAGTATCTGAAACAGCAAATGAACCACCAATAAGTAGGTTTTTGTTACCAAAAAGCTCTGATGTAGAATAAGTAAAATCATTACCATAAACCCTGTTGTAACCACTTTCTGAATATTTCTGTGTAGCAATAACACCTACCGTTGATTGCTTAAAAATATCTTGTTTAACTCTAATTACAGAATAATTCGTGGTTGTGATACTGTCTTTTTTATTGGTTTGTATTGACATTACACCTATATTGGTTTTATTTAGCTTACCAAAAAATCTCACACCTCCAATTATTGGAACTTCTGTATTTTGATCAATACCAATTCTTCGGCTATAAAATGTACGTGCCCTTCCTACATTCATTTCATAATAGTTTTTCCCTTCAAGAAAAAATTGGCGTTTTTCAGGATAGAATAATGAAAATCGTGTAAGGTTAATTCGTTTCCTATCTGCTTCTACTTGTGCAAAGTCAGTATTTATAGAAAAATTTAACTTTAGGGTAGGTGTAATATCAATATTAACTTCTCCACCAATTTTTTCTGTTGTTTTTAGCTCATCTCCCACTATTTCAACACCACCCAAAACATAAGGCATTAACTCTATTTTGGTTCCTTGCTTAATATTATTAATACCGTTAAGTTTACCGCCCTGTGATATTTTTTCAATTTCATACAGCCTTGACCAGCCCTGCCACAAAAGTTGTTCTCTTTTTCGCCGAATATTCCGTTCGAAATTAATTCCCCAAACTTGCTCGCTTTGCTTTTTAAACTTTAGTGTAGTAAAAGGAATTACCATTTCTGCAAACCAACCCTTTTCATTCCTGTTTACCGCCACATCCCACACACCATTCCAACTCATGTTAAAATCTTTACCTTCATCCCCAACCCAAACATCAGCCATTGCTCCATTCGGGTTTGTAACAAACAAATAACCATTCCTATTATCGTTAAAAGGGCTTATAATTATCTCAACATTATCATCGCTGTCCCAATTAAAATCGCGTGCCATTTGTTGAGCCGAAATTTTATCGGGCTCTTTATCATAGCACCAAATGCCAAAATATATTTCATTGGTAGTATAAACTACTGCTATTTTTGTTCTTTCGGTTGCCGGCTCACCTTCATTTTGCTCTCTTTGGGTAAAATTTTCAATGATGGGTGCATTCAACCAGCAAGCTTCATCTAATTTCCCGTCGAGCTTTATTTGTTCTTTACAAAACACAGCGGTTAATGTGTCTGGTTTTGAGTGTTGTCCTAATAAATTATTACTTAACAACAGAAGAATAAAGACTAATTTTAATTTGTGAATTTGTGACATTTTTTAAAACTAAATATTTATTTATAAAACTAGCAACACAATTCCCAATTAGCATAACAAAATTAACCATAAACCAGTTAATTGATGTAGGTATAAAATATTACTCAATACCCTCAATCTTACCCATAAGTCCAGGGTTTTCCTTCTTTTCAATCTGACTATAATAAATGAATGTAATAGTAATATAAACAATAGAGTATAATAATGTTGAAGCAAAAGTGCCAACTACTGATACAATAGTAAAAAACATTGATGCACCCTCAAAATCACCAGAAACCATACTAATAGTATAAAACGTTGATAAAACAATTTGAGGAATAAGAAAAATTGAACCGGAGAAGGCCGCAATCATGTAAATGACGATTAAAACACCAAAGGTGAACCACCAATTATCTTTAATGAGATACATGCTACGATTTATTGCATCTCCAAAGCTTAGATCTTCTGTAAATTTTGCATAAATAACCAAAGAAAAGACTACTGCTAGATAAATTCCCGGGATAATGATAAATATGAAGCCGAAACCAATCATGAATGACATAACGAGAAGCATAAAGAGTACCGGAACAAAGTTTTTAATTACCAGCCCTGATATTTCATCCTGTCCAAAACCATCCTTACCTTTGCTAACATAAAGGAATATATAGCTATACACAACCGACATTAAAACCACATTACTTATTATACTACCCAGCATGAATAAAAAGTACTGAGTTGAGTAAATATTTCCAAGCATATTTAAGGGATTGTCGTTATTAAATGTATCGGGGTCAGAATATAAACCGCTTTGATACATCGCTCCTAAAAAAGCGGTTATCAAAACAAACGGTCCGGCATAGGTTAGTAATGCCTTACCTAATGTTTTATATTCTTGTTTGATAAAATCGAATGTGTGAGAAATTAGGTCGTTAAAATCCCGTTCTCGCTTAAATTGAATTGCTTTTTTTCCCATAGTCATATTTGTTGATCTAAATTTATAAAGGACGCTTTTATTAAACTTAAGTCTGTCATGTTTATTTGCACAAGAGTTTATTTTACGGCCATTTATTTACTAAATGCAAAAATGCATAAACAATTTGAATAATTATCCATTGAGCCAACTTAAGTGTAAAGTTTGTGTGTATATATTAGTATACAAGTACCCTCCATAATAATTGAAAAGTATCCACTAAAAAATAATATTAATGAACTTTGGAATAGTTATTTCAAAGAGTAAAATATGATAAAAATGGTGGAAAAAATCAAATACTTATAAAATATTATCGTGCTGAATTATTGGTTTCTCATTTATCTTTAAGAGCCGGTATAAAAGCAACAATTATTTATTTAATAAATAATTGTATTTTTGTTCTTCTTCTGGATACTTTTCAATTGTAATTAGTGGGTGCTTTTCAATTAATGAAAACACTTATTTTGTAGATTCTAAAAATTGTTTTGCTGTCATTACTGGTAATTTTGATGCTTTGAAGTCTTTTAAATTTCTTGTAATTATTAGGTCTGGGTCATTTTCTATAGCCGTAAAATATTGAAGTCCATCCTCAAAATCAGAGAATGAATCGTCATTTAATGCTAATCCAATTATTTTGTCGTCAAGTGGCAAAATATTCACTATTAATCTAAGGTTCCTTAATATTTCTTTGGCTTTCTTAGAATCAGTTTGTCGTAACAAGATATAACTGGTGTTTGTCACCGTCAATGATGAAATATTGAGTTCAATAACTTTCTTGTCAGCCAATGAAAAAAGATTTGCTGATTCATCATAAAAAGGTTCTCTACGTGATAATAGGTCAATGACTATATTGGTGTCAATAAAAAGTCTTTTCATTTGTGTTTTTCAGTTAAATAGTCAGCATATTCTTTTTTATAGTTAAAATTAGATGGTAGGGTTATTACACCGCTAAGGCTTTCCACAAGTGGTGTAATTAATATTTTATTACCGGCTCCTTTTTCTCTAGTCAAGCTGTCAAGATATGATTCAATTATTTTTGAAAGACTAATTTTTTGACTTCTTGCATAGATTTTTGCCCTCTCTATTACTATATCATTTAATCTTAATGTCAATT